>Ga0315294_10003315_pt1 | contig 17515 bp, 17 predicted proteins | sample YL17G13_40_MG_FD_203626 | JGI IMG/M metagenome (GOLD analysis project Ga0315294, IMG submission 203626) | Sediment microbial communities from Yellowstone Lake, YNP, Wyoming, USA - YL17G13_40 | ecosystem: Environmental > Aquatic > Freshwater > Lake > Sediment | place: USA: Wyoming | collected... | reverse complement strand
GAGGCGAACGATGTTTGAAGATACGATCATCGCGATCTCGACCCCGCCGGGACAGGGCGGGCTGGGGATCGTGAGGCTCAGCGGCAAGAGAGCGCTGGCCGTCGCGAAAAAAGTCTTCAAGCCTAAAAAGGGCGCGGTCCCGATAGGGAAACCCGTCTTCGGCGTCATCCGGGGGTCGAACGCGGACGGGCCCTTGGATGAAGCGTTCCTGACATATTTCAAAGCGCCGCGGTCCTATACCCGTGAGGACGTCGTCGAGATCAGCTGCCATGGGAGCCCGATCGTCCTCGAGGAGATCGTAAGGCTGGGGGTCAAGCTGGGAGCGAGGCACGCCCATCCCGGCGAATTCACTTTGCGCGCCCACCTAAACGGCCGATTGGACATCATTCAGGCGGAGGCGGTCAACGACCTCATCCGGGCCGTTTCCCTGACCCAGGTTCGGATCTCGTTCAGGCAGCTCGGAGGAAGCCTTTCCCGGCGGATAGGCTCGATCCGCGAAAAGATCGTTCACGTTCTCTCCCGGATCGAGGCCGGGATCGAATTCCCCGAAGAAAACCTCGGGATCACGAGGGAGGGAACGACGAGGGAGCTCAAGAGCGTCATCGTCGACATCAAAGAGCTTATCGCCGGCTACGACGCCGGCCGGTCTCTGGTGGAGGGGACGACACTGGCCATCGCCGGCAGGACCAACGTCGGGAAATCGACCCTCTTTAACGCCCTGCTCGGGCAGGAACGGGCCATCGTCACCCCTTACCCCGGGACGACCCGGGATTTCCTAAGGGAGCGGCTGGTCATTCGCGGCGCCGTCTTCAATCTCGTCGATATGGCCGGTCTTGGGCGGCCCGCTCATCCCGTAGAACGCGAAGGGATGCGGCGGGGGGAACAATTGGCGGGGGAGGCCGCGGGCGTCCTCCTGGTCTTTGACGGTTCCCGGCCGGCCGGCCGTGAAGATACGCGCCTCCTGGAGAGGTTCCGGAATCACCATATCATTATTATTATCAATAAGATAGACTTACAACGAAAATTCGATAGGGCCATGCTTGGCCATCCGGCCGATGACATTCCGGTCGTCGAAATTTCGGCCCTGAAGGGTCTGAACCTCGATGTCCTGAAAAAACGCATCCACCGCCTGTTCGTTTCTTCATCAGGGGGCCGGGAGGACATGGTCCTTCATTCAAGGCAGAAGATCATCCTGGAAGAGATGCTCGGGGTTCTCGAAGCGGCCCGCTCCGCGTTCTTGGAAGGCCACTCTGAAGAGGTGGGCGCCGAAGAGCTCCACAAGGCGATTCCCATGATCGGCCGGCTCACGGGCGAGATCAAGGTCCGGGAGGTCCTCGACGATATCTTCTCCAGGTTCTGCGTCGGGAAATGAGATGAGGCCGCCGGACCATGACGTCATCGTTATCGGCGCCGGCCACGCAGGGTGCGAAGCGGCCGCGGCGACGAGCGCCATGGGGCTGCGGACCTGCCTGATCACCATCAACCTTGAAACCATCGCCCAGATGTCATGCAATCCGGCCATCGGGGGCCTGGCCAAGGGGCACCTCGTCCGGGAGGTCGACGCCCTCGGCGGTTTGATGGGACTCTTGGCTGATGAGACGGGAATCCAGTTCCGTCTGCTCAACCGGAGCCGGGGCGGGGCCGTCCAGGCGCCGCGGGCCCAGTGCGACAAGGCCGGATACCGGCTGGCCATGAAGCGCCGCCTGGAACGCGTGACGGGACTGAGCCTTTATCAGGGAATCGTCTCGGAGATCGTCGTCCGGTCCGGAAGGGCTTGCGGCGTAAGGACCCTGGATGGGGCGGCGATCTCGAGCCGGGCCGTGATCGTTGCGACGGGGACGTTCCTGAACGGGCTTATCCATATCGGCCTGCACAGCTATCCGGCCGGGAGGGCCAACGAACCGCCTTCCCATGAGCTGGGCGAGGACCTTCGGAAGCTCGGGTTCAGGATCCTCCGGCTGAAGACCGGGACCCCCATGAGATTGGATGGGACGACCATTGATTGGGGGGCATTTCTGTCCCAGCCCGGGGATGAGGCGCCCGTCCCCTTCTCGTTCAGGACCAGGAAAGCCGTCGAGAACAAGGTCCTGTGCCATGTCGGCCATACGAATGCCCGCACTCATGAGGTGATCCGGGCGAATCTAAATAAATCCCCCCTATACAGCGGGATGATCACGGGGATCGGGCCCCGTTATTGTCCTTCCATCGAAGACAAGGTCGTCAAGTTCTCGCACCATTCCCGCCATCAGTTCTTTCTTGAACCCGAAGGGTTGGAGACGACCGAAGTCTATGTCAACGGCATGTCATCGAGCCTTCCTCTTGAGGTCCAGAAAAAGATGCTGGAGACGATTCCCGGCCTGGACCGGGCAAAGATCGTCCGGCCGGCGTACGGGATCGAATACGACGCCGTTTCGCCGACCGAGCTTCTTCTCAGCCTCGAAACCCGAAGGATCGGAAATCTGTATCTGGCCGGACAGATTAACGGCACCTCGGGCTATGAAGAGGCTGCTGCCCAAGGCCTGATGGCCGGGATCAACGCAGCCTTGAAAATCAGGAAGAATAAGCCGTTCATCCTGCGAAGGGACCAAGCGTATATCGGCGTCCTCATAGACGACCTGATCACCAAAGGAGTGGAGGAGCCTTACCGGCTTTTCACGTCCAGGGCCGAATATAGACTTAACCTGCGGATCGACAACGCCGATAGAAGGCTGATGGCGTTCGGCCGCGAGCTCGGCCTGATATCCGGGGAGGAATACCAGGAGCAGGAGGCCAAGCAGAAGAGGATTCAACGAGCCATGGTCTTTCTCGGGCAGGGGAAGGTCAAGGATAAAAAAGGGGACACCCTCACTTTACTAAAATATTTAAAAAAACCTGAAATCAGGATCCAAGATGTGTTAGAATATGGGAAATTCTCCAACTCCCTAAGCGATGAGGAAATGCGGGCCATTGAATCCGATGTCAAGTACGAAGGTTACCTCAAGAGACAGAAAAAGGAGGTCTCGACGCTCAGGAAGGCTGATAGGATGAAGATCCCAACGGGCTTGGATCTTAAAAAAGTGTCCGGATTGACGAGGGAAGCCCTGGAGAAGCTCGAAAAATATAGGCCTGGGACAATCGGCGAGGCTAAAAAAATTCCCGGCCTGACCCCGGCCGCCTTGTTCAATCTGAGCGTATTCGTTGAAGCCGAACGGAGAAGGCGAACCGCTGGGGCCAAGAATGTTTCACGTGAAACATTGACCAAAAATGAATAAGATCATTGCCGTCGCCAATCAAAAGGGCGGGGTCGGAAAGACGACCACTTCCATCAACCTTTCCGCAGCCCTGGCCATGAAAAATATGAGGGTCCTGCTCGTGGACTTCGATCCCCAGGGGATGGCCACCATGGGGCTTGGGAGACCGAAAGAGGCCACTAAAGGCATCTATCAGGCTCTGCTCAACGGGGCGGACACGATGGATTTCGTCCAGGGGGGAGGGTTGGACAATTTCTATCTTTGCCCATGTTCCCCAGAATTATCCGGCGCGGAGGTCGAGCTTTATTCCAAGGATAACAGGGAAAAAAGGCTAAAAGAGGCCCTCGATAGGATCAAAAAGTTTTTCAACTTCATCTTTATCGATTGTCCTCCTTCCCTGGGGTTCCTGACCCTCAATGCCTTGACGGCGGCCGATTCCGTCCTGATTCCGGTCCAATGCGAGTTCTTTTGCATGGAAGGAATTCCCGACCTCTTCCAGACCCTGGAAACCGTGAGGACGTATTTCAACCCGAAACTGGCCATCGAGGGTATCGTCCTGACCATGTACGACGAACGGACCAACCTGTCCAAGCAGGTCGCTGAAGAGATCCGTAAGTCATTGAAAAGGATAACTTTCCAATCCGTCATTCCGAGGAGCGTCAAGCTGGCGGAAGCTCCGAGCTTTGGGAAGCCTGTCGTCCTTTATGATATCAAGTCGAGAGGGGCTGAAGCCTACCTCAATCTTGCAGAGGAGATTCTCCGCAGATGATCAAAAAAGCATTGGGAAAAGGTCTCGACGCGTTCATTCCGGAGGAATTCGGGATCATCAAGGAAGAACGCTACGCTGAACTCGGCGTCGAGCAACTCAAGCCGAACCCCCTCCAGCCAAGGATGAAGTTTGACGACCAGGCCATAGACGAGCTGGCCCAGTCCATCAAGGAGTCGGGGATCGTCCAGCCCGTTTTGGTCGTGCCTGACGACGGGCAATACAAGATCATCGTCGGGGAGAGGCGGTGGCGGGCCGCCCAGAAGGCGGGTCTGAAGAAGATCCCGGTCATGATCCGTAACCTGCCCCCCGAGAAACAGCTCGAGGTCTCGATCATAGAGAATATCCACCGGGAGGACCTCAATCCCATGGAGCTCGCCCATGCTTACCATCGGATGTCCAGTGAAATGAACTACACCCAACAAGACATAGCCGAAAAGGTTGGGAAGGACCGGACGTCCGTCACCAACTACTTGAGGCTCCTGAAACTCCCTCAAGAGATCCGGGATAGCCTCGTCGAAAAAGATCTCTCGATGGGGCACGCCAGGGCGCTCCTGGCGCTTGAGGAACCGGAGGTCCAGCTTGCCGCCTTCCGGCAGATCATCGACAAGGGCCTTTCGGTCCGCAATGCCGAAAAACTCGTGAACAGGATGAAAGAAAGACCTCCCCGGGTGCAACGGAGCCTGGGGGACCCGGACCTCCAGGCCCTCAAGGAGGAAATGGTTAAGGTGCTGGGGACAAAGGTCCTGATCTCGGGCAATAGGAACAAAGGCGCCCTCAAGATCTTTTATTTCTCTCTGGATGACCTCAACCGGATCTTTGCAAGGATAAAAGGAGCATAACAATGAAAGAAAAAGAAAGGGAGATCCTCGACTCGAAGATCGCCGGATTGATCGATCAGGGGACGGAGCTGAAGGGTGACCTGACCTTCAAGGGCTCGTTCCGGATCGAGGGCTATTTCAAGGGGACGGTCACCTCGGATTCCCTGCTCATCATCGGGGAGAAAGGCAGGGTCGAGGCTGATATCAGGGTCGGCCAGATCATCATCAACGGCGAGATCAAGGGCAATATCCAGGCCTCAGATAGGGTAGAAATCCACAACAAAGGGAGGGTTTTCGGAACCATCCAGGCCCCGCGGCTGATCGTGGAGGAGGGGGCCTACCTGGAGGCGAACTGCCAGACGACGGAAAAGACCGCCCCACCCCAAGCCGGACAAGCGGCCAAGACGGAAAACTGACCTTGAAGCTTGCGACTGGGATCATTCCGGCCAGATACGGTTCGACCCGTTTTCCGGGCAAGCCTCTGGCCCTCATCCTCGGAATTCCAATGGTTCAAATGGTTTACGAGAGATCGAAGAGGGCCAGATTCCTGGAGCGGGTGATCGTGGCCACGGATGACGACCGGATCATGGCCGCGTGCACCGGCCTGGGGATCTCCGCCAGATTGACATCCCCTTCCATAGGCTCAGGGACGGATAGGGTTGCCGAGGTTGCCCGGGAGCTGGGGGCCTCTCTCGTCATCAATATCCAGGGCGACGAGCCTTTGCTCGATCCCGCCATGCTCGATGCCCTGGTCGAAGCCCTTCAAGATGAATCCGTTCTCATGGCGTCCCTTATGACGAGGACCAAGGACCGGGCTGCTTTCAATGACAGAAACAGGGTCAAGGTCGTCGTGGACAAGGACGGATTTGCGCTCTATTTTTCCCGGGCGCCTATCCCCCACCGGCCTCAGGAAGGATTTTTCCAGCATATCGGCATATATGGATTCAAGGCCGAATTCCTGTTCCGGTTCTGCGGCCTTCCCGTGTCCGAACTCGAAAGGGCGGAAAGCCTGGAGCAGCTGCGGGCGCTCGAGAACGGTTACCGCATCAAAATGATCGAAACGCCATGTTCAACCTTGAGCGTGGAATCGCCTCGGGATATAATCGAGGTTGAAAAACTCCTCCGAAAGAAACGACATGGCTAAGTACATCTTCGTGACGGGCGGCGTCATATCGGGACTAGGCAAAGGCATCGCGGCCGCTTCCATGGGCATGCTCCTCGAAAGCCACGGCTACAGGATCACGATTCAGAAGTTCGATCCCTACCTCAACGTCGATCCGGGCACGATGAGCCCGTTCCAGCACGGCGAGGTCTACGTGACGGACGACGGGGCGGAGACTGACCTGGATCTTGGCCATTATGAACGATTTACGGCGATGCGGACGAGCCGGGCGCACAACTGGACGGCAGGCCGTGTTTACGAATCCATCATCCGGAAGGAGCGCAGGGGCGAATACCTGGGCAAGACCGTCCAGGTCATCCCCCACGTGACCGACGAGATCAAGAGCGCCTTCGGCGCCGTTTCGGACAAGAACGACATCGTCATCGTCGAGATCGGCGGCACGGTGGGAGACATCGAAAGCCTGCCGTTCCTAGAGGCCATCCGCCAGATGCGCCTGACGATGGGGCCGGAGAACACCCTGTTCATCCATCTGACCCTCGTCCCCTTTATAGGCACGTCGGGGGAGCTCAAGACCAAGCCGACGCAGCACAGCGTCAAGGAGCTTCGGGCCATCGGGATCCAGCCGGACATCCTGCTCTGCCGCGCGGACCGGAGCATTCCGCCCGACTTCAAGTCCAAGATCAGCCTCTTCACCAACGTTCCCCTCGATGCGGTCATTTCGGCCAAGGACGCGGACAGCATCTACGAAATACCCATCAATTTTGCCAACGAAGGGCTTGACGTGATCATCCTGAAGTTGCTGCGGCTTCCCCAGAAGAGGAGGAACCTGGCGTCCTGGGAAACTCTCCTGGACAGGATCAAGAACCCTCGCGACGAGGTCAACATCGCCATGGTCGGGAAATATACGGGTCTCCACGACTCCTACCTGAGCCTGTGCCAAGCCCTGGACCACGGCGGATTTGCCCACAGACTCAAGGTCAACATCGACTGGATCGAGGCCGAGAACTTGGAAGAGGGGGAGATCGAGGAGATCCTGGGAGAAAAGGACGGCATCCTCGTCCCGGGCGGCTTCGGGGTCCGGGGCATCGAGGGCAAGATCCGGGCGGTCACTTTCGCCCGGGAGAAAAAGGTCCCGTTCTTCGGCATTTGCCTTGGCATGCAGTGCGCCTCGATCGAGTTTGCCCGCAGTGTCGCCGGCCTGGCCGGGGCGAACAGCTCGGAGTTCGACCCGAAAACCGCGCACGAGGTCATTACCATGTGGCGCGAGCTCAGGAAGGACAGCGATCTGGGCGGCACCATGAGGCTCGGTCAGTACCTCTGCCGCGTGAAGAAGAACACACTCGCCTACAAGGCCTACCAAGGGCTGTCCATCCACGAGCGGCACCGCCACCGTTACGAATTCAACCCGAAATACGAGGAGCCCCTGGCCCGGGCCGGGCTCGTCTTTTCCGGAAGGAACCCCGAATACGGGCTCGTCGAGATCATCGAGCTCCGGGACCATCCCTGGTTCCTGGGATGCCAGTTCCACCCCGAGTTCAAATCCAGGCCCGTGGAACCGCACCCCTTGTTCAAGGCTTTTATCGGAGCGAGCTATGCCTATCGTCTCAAAAGAAATCGAGATCGCGCCAAAAGTTAAGGTCGGCGGGAAAGGGCCGTTCTTCCTCGTTGCCGGACCCTGCGTCATTGAGAGCGAGGAACACTCGCTTCGGTTGGCGAGGGAGATCGGAAGGACCTGTGCCGCCCTCGGAGTGCCTTTCATCTTCAAGGCATCGTTCGACAAGGCGAACCGCTCTTCAGGCGCGTCCTTCCGGGGACCGGGGCTCGAGAAGGGCCTGGCCGTCCTGCGGACGGTGAAGAAAGAGGCGGGTGTCCCGGTCCTGTCCGATGTCCACGAAGTCTGCCAGGTGGAGAGGGCCGCGGAGGTCCTGGACGTGATCCAGATCCCCGCCCTGCTCTGCCGGCAGACGGACCTTCTTCTCGAAGTCGCCAGGACGATGAAGCCCGTCAATATCAAGAAAGGCCAGTTCCTTTCCCCCCAGGAAATGAGGAACGCCCTGGACAAGGTCCTCAGCGCGGGAAACGATAAAGTGATGCTGACCGAAAGGGGAACGGTCTTTGGCTATAACAATCTCGTTTTCGATGTTCGCTCCATTCCGATCATGAAGAGATGGGGGTATCCGGTCATTATCGACGCCTCGCACAGCGTTCAGCGTCCCGGCGGCGAAGGCTTGAGCTCGGGAGGGGACGCGGAATTCATCCCGCACGTCGCTCGGGCCGGAATAGCGGTCGGCGCCGACGGGCTCTTCATCGAGGTCCATGACGATCCCGGGGCGGCCCTCTCGGACAAGAATAATTCATTGATAATAAATAAATTACAAGAACTCCTGGCCGGCCTTTGCCGTATTAGGGAAGCCGTCGGCACGGCCCGGGGGTGACCGCTCGGAGCGACCATGACCAAAAAAGAGATCATCGAGACGGGAAGAGACGTCCTGGCCACGGAAAGCGGGGCCGTCGCCTCCCTCAGCCGGAATCTGGGGGAGGAGTTCGTCCAGGCCGTCAACCTTCTCTGCCGGGCCAAGACGCGCGTCATCGTCATCGGGATGGGCAAGTCCGGTCTTGTCGGCCGCAAGCTTGCGGCGACCCTCGCCAGCTGCGGCACGCCGGCCATCTTCATCCATCCCGCGGAAGCGGGGCACGGCGACCTGGGAATGATCCTCAAAGAAGACATCGTTATCGCCATTTCCTACAGCGGCGAGACGCGCGAGGTCGTCGGTCTCCTCGATTTCTTCAAGAGGATCGGCGTCAAGCTCATCGCCATCACGGGAAACAGGGACTCCCGGATCGCCAAGTACAGCGATATCGTCCTCGACGCGCGCGTCGAAAAGGAGGCCGGTCCCGGTAACATCATCCCGACGGCCTCATCCACGGCCGCCCTCGCTTTGGGGGACGCCCTGGCCATTGCGGCGATGAAGAAGAAGGGCTTCAGCGAAAAGAACTTTGCCGTCGTCCATCCCAAGGGCCAGGCGGGCCTGAAGCTCCTCAGGGTTGAGAGCCTGATGCGGCGCGGTCCGAAGATCCCGTGCGTCCGGGTGACGACGCCGATGAAGGACGCGATCGAGGAGATGAGCGAGAAAAAGATCGGGATGACCTGTGTTCTCGACGAGACGGGCCTCCTGGCCGGAGTCATTACGGACGGCGACCTGAGGCGCATGCTCGACCGGTTCAAGGGAAATCTGCTCAAGAAGACGGCCGGCGACTGCATGACCTCGGACCCGATCACGATCGACAAGGGGGACCTGGCCACCAAGGCCCTCAACATCATGGAGGAAAAGAAGATCACCTCGCTCGTGATCCGGAACAAGGAGGGCCGGGTGCACGGCATCATCCATCTCCATGACCTGTGGCGGACGGAGATGTTCTGATGACAGCGGAAGAGCGGGCCCGCAGGATCGTGCTCGTCCTCATGGACGTGGACGGCACTCTGACCGACGGGTCGCTCATCGTGACGCCGGACGGCGAGGAGCTCAAAACCTATCATGTTCACGACGGCCTGGGGATCCTCCTGGCCCGGCTGGCCGGCCTGGACCTCGGGATCATCACAGGGAAGACGTCGAAGGGCCTGGAGAAGAGGGCGGAGAGGCTCGGCATCACGGAGCTCCACCAGGGGGCCGTGGACAAGCCCCGTGTCCTGGCCTCGATCCTGGAGAAGCGGGGACTGGATCCCGCCGCGGTCGCCTACATCGGCGATGACCTGGGGGACCTGGCGGTCATGAGGTCCGTGGGCCTGGCCGCGGCGGTGGCCGATGCCCATCCCGAGGTCAAAGAGCACTGCCAATATATCTGCCGGACACCCGGCGGCCGGGGCGCCGTGCGTGAATTCCTCGAGTTCATCCTCAAGGCCCAGAGCAAATGGGGGGACGTGTCGGCGAGGGTGCACGAGATCAAGGGACCGGCCATATAGGAAAATCTCAGCAGGGGAGAAGACGGTGAACATCAATCCCAAGATCTTCAGGGAATATGACATCCGGGGCATCGTCGGCCAGGACCTGGATGAAAGCGTCGTCGAGACGCTCGGCAGGGCCATGGGCACGTATTTCTTGGGCCGCGGCAAGAAGGACGTGGCCTTGGGCCGGGACTGTCGGCTGAGCTCCCCGGCGTTTGCCGGGGCCTTGACCCGGGGGCTCCTCGCTACGGGCTGCGACGTCACGGACCTGGGGATCATCCCGACGCCGATCCTCTACTTCGGCATCTTCTACAAGAAGAAAGAGGCCGGTGTCATGATCACGGGCTCGCACAATCCGCCCGAGCACAACGGCTTCAAGATGATGGCGGGCGAAGAGACCCTCTACGGCCCTGATATCCAGGAGGTCTATGGGATCATCGAGGCCGGGACGTTCGCCGAGGGCCGGGGACGGGCGTCCGCTTACGACCTCGTCCCCGAGTACACGGACTACATCCTCGGTCATGTCAAGATCGAGAAACGCCTGAAAGTCGTCGTGGACGCGGGGAACGGCACGGGCGGCGTCGTAGCCGTGCCGCTCATCCGGAAGCTCGGCTGCGACGTGGTCGAGCTCTACTGCGATATGGACGGGCATTTTCCCAACCATCACCCCGACCCCACGCTCCCCGAGGCGATGCGGGACCTCATCCGAACGGTCCTGACGACAAAGGCGGACCTGGGGATCGGTTACGATGGCGACGGCGACCGGATCGGCGTCGTGGACGACAAGGGGGGGCTCATCTGGGGCGACCAGCTCATGGTCATTTTCGCCCGTGATATCCTCCCGTCACATCCCGGGGCGCCCATCATCTCGGAGGTCAAGGCTTCCAAGGTCCTCTACGACGAGATCGCCCGGCTGGGCGGCAAGCCCATCATGTGGAAGACGGGACATTCGCTCATCAAGAAGAAGATCAAGGAAGAGAAGGCCCTGCTGGCCGGCGAGATGAGCGGCCACATTTTTTTCGCCGACCGCTGGTTCGGTTTCGACGACGCCATCTACTCCTCGGCCCGCCTTATCGAGGTCCTCTCCAGGTCGGAGATGAAGCTTGCCGCGATGCTCTCGAACCTCCCGAAGACCTTCACGACTCCCGAGATCCGGGTCTACGCCTCGGACGAAGTGAAGTTCAGGATCGTCGACGAGGTCCGGGCCGAACTGGCTAAAAAACATCCCGTGATCGACATCGACGGCGTGCGGGCCCTCTTTACGAAAGGCTGGGGCCTAGTCCGGCCGTCAAACACCCAAGCGCTCCTGGTCCTTCGCTTTGAAGGGGAGACAGAGGCCGACCTCGAGGCCATCCAGAAGGAAGTGCGCGGTGTTCTGGAAAAGGTCATCAAGCGCCTGAACAACCACTGAACCGGGATTTCCCAAATAAAGAGAGGACGGCATGAACATCCGGGCGGTCATCATGGCGGGAGGCAGCGGCACGCGGTTCTGGCCCCTCAGCCGCAGGACAAGGCCGAAACAGTTCCTGGACATCGTGAGCCCTCGATCCATGATCGAAGAGACGGTGGCGAGGCTCTTGCCTCTTATCCCCCCTAGGGATATCTTTACGATCTCCGACGGTGACCAGACCGCCGCCTTGCGGAACCTCCTTCCGGACCTCCCGGGGAGGAACCTGCTCGTCGAGCCACTGGCCAGGAACACCGCGCCCTCCCTGATGCTGGCGACGGCCCACGCCTATCTCCAAGACCCGGAGACCGTGATCGCCGCCCTCGCGGCCGACCACCTCATCCGCGACCCGGGACGGTTCCTGGGAAAACTCGAGGCGGGCGCCAAGGCGGCTTATTCGGGAAACCGGATCGTCACCTTCGGCATCCCGCCCGCGTTCCCTTCCACGGGCTACGGATATATCCATTTTTCCGGAGAGAAGGGAAAACGGATCGGCGGAGAGCCCTTCTTCCCGGTCCTGGAGTTCAAGGAGAAACCCGGCCTGGCCGAGGCTGAGCGCTTCCTGGCCGACGGGAACTACTATTGGAATTCGGGCATGTTCCTTTGGAGGGCGGACGTCTTCGCCCGGAAACTCCGGAGATACGCTCCGAAATTCTTTCCCTTCTGGGAACGGATGCTCGATTCTCTTGAGAAAAAGAACCGGAAGGGGCTCCGCTCGATCTTCGATGAGATCCCGGCCCTCTCCATCGATTATGCCCTCATGGAGAAAGCCAAAGGGATCGTGGTGTGCGCCGGGGACTTCGGCTGGTCCGATGTGGGCGCCTGGTCCTCCCTTTACGATGTCTGGCCGCTGGACGAGGCCGGGAACGCCGTCAAGGGAGAGAAGATCGTCCTGGACTCTCAAGGCTGCCTCGTTTACGCCCCCGGTAAGCTCACCGCCCTCGTGGGCGTCAAGGACCTCATCGTCGTCGACGCCGGCGACGCCCTCCTCATCTGCCGGAAGGACCTGGACCAGAAGGTCAAAAACATCGTCGAGATACTGAAAAAAGAAAATAAGAAATACCTCTAATTCCGCCGGGGGACGATCTCCAGGACATCCATCTATCCGGGTAGACGGCGGGCAGGGTGATGGCACGGTTGCGGGCCCGGGGGCTTCTGGTGGAGCCGGCTCTCGTCACGGCAGAGCTCAATCGACGGAGTCCGCTCTCACTTGGCGCTGGACTATTTAACGCCTTATGAATATTATCGTCACTAATGTCCCGACCCCCTATATGTCATTGATTTAAAGGGGTCGAACATCTATAATCGGCTGCGAAAGGATTCGCCCATGTCCGATGCGCCCAACGGTTCGAAACGTTTGGAACTCAGCCGGGAAATGGGCCTCATCGCCGCGATTGCCTGCGGCGTGGGCTCGATCATCGGCTCCGGTATCTTCAAAAAACCCGCCCTCATGGCCTCCCAGCTCGGATCGCCCGAACTCCTGATCCTCGTCTGGGTCGTTGCCGGGATCCTGACCCTCTTCGGCGCCTTGTCCATCGCCGAGATCTCGGGCATGTTCCAGGACCCCGGCGGGCAGTACATTTACTTCAATAAGGGCTTCAACCGGTTCGTCGGGTATCTCTACGGTTGGGCCGTCTTCATCGTCATTCAAACCGGCTCGATCGCGGCGATCGCCTATATCTTTTCCGATTCTTTGGGAACGTTCATCAAGTTTCCGCGCCTGCCCGCCGCCTGGGAAGCGATCAGCATCCCTATTCCCTTCATCGGGGCGATGACGCCGTTCAAGTCGATTGGACTGAAACTCTGCACGATCGCCCTGATCATGTTCCTGACGACGGTCAACTACTTCGGGGTGAAATTCGGGAGCGGTCTGGCGGTCATCATCACCGCCCTCAAGGTCGCGGTCATGGGCGGGATCGTCGTCCTGGCCTTCACCCTGGGACAGGGCAGTTTCGCCCATTTCACCGAGGCGGCGCCGATCGCCGCGGCTGGATCCCCACCGGTCTTTCTTATGTTCATCATGGCCATGGCCGGGGCGTTTTGGTCCTATGACGCCTGGATCAACGTCACCTACATGTCCGGGGAGATCAAGAACGTCCAGAAAAACCTCCCCCGGGCGATGGCCCTGACCGTCGTCATCGTCATCGTCGTCTACGTCCTGGTCAACCTGGCCTATATCTACGTCATCCCCGTTTCGACGATGGCCAAGAATTACTCCGAAAGCTATCTGGTGGCCGTGGATGTGGCCAATAGTTTTCTCGGCAAATGGGGCGGTTCCCTCATCGCCATCGCGATCATGATCTCGACCTTCGGGGCGGTCAACGGGATCGCGATGATGTCGGCCCGGGTCTATTTCGCCATGGCCCGGGAGAAGCTGTTTTTTCGCCGCCTCGGCAACGTCCATCCCCGTTACCGGACGCCGGCCGCCTCTCTTGTCGTTCAAGGGATCTGGGCCTCGGTCCTCGTGCTGAGCGGCACATTCGACCAGCTCACCGATATGCTCATCTTCGTCAGTTGGATTTTCTACGCCATGGGAGCGCTGAGCGTCTTCACCTTGCGCAAGCGGATGCCCGACACGCCCCGGCCGTACAAAGTCTGGGGATATCCGATCACCCCCATCATCTTCATCTTCTTTGCCTCGGTCTATATCGTCTTCACCCTTTACTCGGACATTCAGAATTTCCGGTCCGGGCAGGCGCCCATAATCAACTCGCTGATGGGGCTGGTCTGGGTCGCGATCGGGATCCCGGGATATATCTACTGGAGCCGCAAGAAGAAAAAAGAGGACGCCTGATGTCCTAGTGTAGTGCGTCTAACGCTTCTTTACAATTGGCGAGCTTGGTCAAGATTTTGTCTGCAGGGGCACGCCAGATAAAGACACGAGGATTTTGATTGTGATTGGTCAGATAGTCTTTAATGGCGGCGATCTTATCCCGCGCCGAGCTCGAGGAGCCGCTCGATGACATAGGTTTTATGGTGACGAATATCGAGATCGGCGGGATCGGCATCCCGGAAAAACTCCCGTATTTCTCTCTCGACCATTATAGAAATAATACCACAGCGGGACGTCCGATAGACTATTAGGCCTTCGATCTCCAAAATTGCCGATAAGACGTGAATCGGAATTCCGGGTATAAACAGAAGTCGCCGTCATCGCTTGAGAAGTAAGAATTCCATCGGCAATTCTTGGAAGCTTTATCCTCTTTGAATTTGATCAGGCTCTTGAGCTAAGATACCCTCAATTTGAGGAGGCCTTGATGAGGAAATTGGCACCATGCGTTTTGTTTTCAGCATTGTTACTGGTCGGTACGGATTCTTTCCCGGCCGCCGGGAAGATTTCAGCGGAAGAGATCATGCCTCAAGCCAACGGGCTGAACTGGCTCATCCAGACGAGCGACACAACCGCCGGTTTGCGCGGCGTATCGGCAGTCGACAGCCAGGTGGCCTGGGCGAGCGGATCCCAGGGAACCTTCCTCAAGACCACGGACGGGGGAAAGACCTGGGTGCCGGGGAATGTCCCCGGCGCGGAGAATATGGATTTCCGGGATATCCAGGCCTTCGACCAGGACACCGCCTTTCTGCTGAGCATCGGCCGGCCCGCAAAAATCTACAAGACCGGGGACGGGGGAAAGACCTGGGAGGAGTCCTACAGCAACGATACCGAAGGCATATTTCTGGACGCGTTCGCTTTTTTCGATAAGGATAACGCCATCGTTGTCGGCGATCCGATGGAAGGGCGGTTCATGGTCCTGGTCACGTCTGACGGCGGACAAAGCTGGGAAGAAATTCCTTTCGCCGAGAGGCCTGAAGCCATATCCGGAGAGGGCGCTTTCGCCGCCAGCGGGACCTGCCTGACCGTCCTGGGAAAAAACGACGCCTGGTTCTGCACGGGAGGGCCCGCCGCCCGTGTTTTCCATTCCCGGGACCGCGGCCGGACTTGGACGATGGTTCATTCGCCCCTCGCCTCTGGAAAAGCATCTTCCGGCGGCTTTTCCCTGGTTTTTATGAACGAAAAGGACGGCGTCATGGTCGGCGGCGATTATCAGGACGAACCGGCGGCGCTTGGAAATGCCGCCGTCAGCCATGACGGCGGAAAGACTTGGGAATTGGTGGAAACCCGGCGGCCCTCAGGATTCAGGGAATGCGTGGCGCCGGTGCCCGGGACAAAACCCCTGATGCTGGTCGCCGCGGGGCCCAGCGGATCGGATTATTCGCTCGATCTCGGCAAAACCTGGACGGCTGTCCAGGGCCCGGCAGGCTTTCACAGCGTCAGCTTCTCCAAGGTGGACGGAAGCGGTTGGGCCGTAGGCCGGAACGGCTTGATCGCCAAGTTCGTTTACAAAAAGTGATGAGCAAAACGACAAACTAAACCAATCGGTTGGGAAGGAATTCCGGGCTCGGGGCGCGCCCTCCGTTTTTCTTCGGGCGATCCTGATCCCATAGCCGTTTGGATACACGAATCGTTATGGAGCCTTCCCGAGTCGGGTGATGTATAATATCCGTAAGGAATGAACCGCGTAAAGAGGGCAAGATGACGAAACGAAACATCCGGATCTTGACGTACGCCGTTGTTGTATTAGGACTTGTCTGTTTATCGGCGGCCGCCGCCCAGACGAAGGAACGCGTGCAGGGGTACAGGGAATTCCTCAGCGCCATGAAGATCGAGGACCTCCATGCGCGGATCGGAGAGCTGGAGAAGATCAAGGCGGCCTATCCCCAGGCCAAGTTCCTGGTCCTCGTGGACAATGCGCTGATCAAAGCCCGCACCGAAATGGCCGAGGCCGTCGAACCCATCCTGGAACTTCAGAAGAGCAGCATCCAATCGGCCGTCGGCATCGGCCGGGTGCTCGTCTATTACTATTCGAGCATGGATATCCTCGATCATTCGAACCTGGCTAAGTTCGACAAGGGCCGGGTCACGCGGGCCGTCCTGGATTATTGTGAAGAGGGCTTGAGACTTGCCCGGGATCCCGAATTCATGAAGGTTGTGCCTCCGGATGCGGCGAAATACCTCAAAGCCCATATCGCCGACCTTTACATCCCCGAGTCTCTGGCTTTTCTGAACGAAGGCCAAGTCCGGAAAGCCCTGGATCTTCTGGACAGGTTCAAACAGGAGGGCGGCTTGGCGGACAAGGGCACCTATTATGCCCTGGGCCGGGTTTATGCCCGGCTCGACCGGAACAAGGAAGCCTTTGACGCCTATTTCGAGGCCGCTGTGGAAAACCACCGGGACTCCGTCGACAGGGCCCGGGAACTTTACGGCAAGCTTCATGGCGGCACCCAGGGATTCGACGCCCTGCTCGAAGCCAAAGATCGGGAGATCCCGTTCCGCCCCCTGCCCTATAAGCCGGCGGCGGCGTGGATGGGCAAAACCGTCCTGGCCGAGCTCTTTACGGGTTCCGAATGCCCGCCCTGCGTTGCCGCCGACCTGGGTTTTGACGGCCTGATAGAGGCCTATGGGCCGAAATACGTGGCCGTCCTCAAATACCACCTGCCTATTCCCCGGCCCGACCCCATGATGAACCACGCCACCCGGTTGAGGGCCCAATATTACGGGGTCAGCAGCACGCCCCAGGCCTTTTTCGACGGCGCGAAGAAGACGAGCGGCGGGGGAGGCCGGACGGTGGCCGAGGAGAAGTACCGCCAGTTTTCAGAGGAGGTCAACGCCCTAGTTTCAGGGGCCCCGGCGGTCAAGCTGGACGTCAAGGCCGCCCTGAAGGACGATTCCGTCGTCGTCGAATTCAAGGCGGACAAAACGGGACCGGGCGCGGATTTCAACCTGGCTTTGGTCCAGACCGAGGAAAAATTCCGCGGCGGAAACGGCGTCGTCTTCCACAAGATGGTCGTCCGGGAATTCGTCACCCTCGATGAGGCCGCCCTCCAAGCAGGATCGTTCGCGATCAGCATCCCGGCGTCCGAAGCCGCCGCGGCGGAGCGTGTCTCGATATATGAACAGGAGATGTCGTTCACCTTCCCGGAGAAGCATTCCCGGATCGATCGGTCCAGGCTTTGGGTCGTCTTCTTCGCGCAGGAGAAGATCTCCAAGGAGGTCCTGAACGCGGCCATCAGCGAAGTGAAATAGCTAAAAAATAAAGAACAACTCATGCGAACGCAATAAAAAAAGTTATTATGTATAAACGGTCCTGAATGCCGTCCTCAAGCCCCCGTAGCGGAGGGGGGACCCG
>Ga0315294_10003314_pt1 | contig 17524 bp, 11 predicted proteins | sample YL17G13_40_MG_FD_203626 | JGI IMG/M metagenome (GOLD analysis project Ga0315294, IMG submission 203626) | Sediment microbial communities from Yellowstone Lake, YNP, Wyoming, USA - YL17G13_40 | ecosystem: Environmental > Aquatic > Freshwater > Lake > Sediment | place: USA: Wyoming | collected... | reverse complement strand
ACAACCAGTTCTTGCAGATTTGTCGCGCTCATATTGGATAGGTTCGAGTAGACCTGAACCCATTTGGGTTCTAATCCCGGCGTCGGCAACACAATTAGGCGCGCGTGTTAGATGCATCTTGAGAGAAAGTCGGCCATGTCAAGATCATTTCAAGATATTTCTCTCTGTCATAGCAAAGATGGCTACCGTTCAAGGCTGACGTAGGAATCACTCTTTTGAAGGGGTCTATATTGGCCGCATTCACGTATAAGAAATCGATGTTCTCTCTGGTTTTCAATGAAGCATCAAGAAGTGCATTAATATTCTCATTTGCCTATTAGAATTTTTGAAGATGATTGAATGATGAGCTTAGCAGAGTTTCTCGCCAATATACCCAAGGACCAATTCCAGATCAGGTACGGCGAGAGCGTACTGTCAGAATTTGTTAGATCGCATGACTATACTAGCCTTATTGATGAGCTCGTACAGAATGACTACGATGCTGAGAGCCCGGAATCTGAAATTGAGCTTTTACCAAACAGGTTGGTTTCAAGAGGTTTTGGAGACCCCATAGATGAAGCTGGATGGCAAAGATTGGAGATGGTTATGGGGACAGGTAAGGACACTCTTCCTAAGAAGAGCCATCTAGGCATAAAGAACCAAGGTTTACGGGCATTGTTTTTACTTGGCGATTTTATTATTGTTAGATCTGGCGGATATTCTACTGTACTCTCTTTGGTACATGGTTCTTTGAAGAGGAGACAGGAAGACAATTCTACCAAGGGTGCAAGTGGAACCATCGTTGAAGTGCCTTATCGCTCCACTGAAACAAGCGGACTGCCGGTTTTTACCGCCGAAAAAGAGGAGAAATTGATGCGAGACTTAGAAGCAAACTTGCCTACGAAGCTTGGCATGCTTTCTACGCCCGAGTACAGGCGGGTCATGAATAAAGTGACTGTTACATCAAAACGTACAGGTATCAGACTAATATGTAGGCAAGAAATTCTGAGGATAGAATCCACTTCTGACGGCAAAACTGAACTCGAAAGAAGAATAACCTTAGAGAAGAGGGAGGATATAACGAAATGAAGACGGCGGACGAAACCGTTGCTAATATCCCAGAAAAATCGAGTTCTGTTTCCTCACACCCAGAGCATAAGTATCGCCTCATTCGTAGATTGGAATTCTTCAATGAGATTTGGATCGAGGCAACGCGGGACATCCCGTCGTACTATGTTGTCGATCGCAATTATAACAAAGTCAAGGTAAGAATAGGTGTTTCTTTTGAATTGACCCAGAAAAGAAGAATAAAGGATCCCACATTGGGTAGGCTGTTCTATCCCATCGCTGCAAACGATGAAACGACAGGCAATCATTTCAGCATCAATGCTCCATTTGCGCTTGATACGGTAAGACATGGTCTGGCACCACAAGACGAACTGAATGACCTATTGCTGAAAGAAGCCGCGTCTTTTGTAGCGTATCTTTGCCGAAGTGTTTTGGTTTCGAAGTTTGGCGCATCATCATACTTGCTTCTCAAACAAACGTCAAACTCAAATGCAGAGATCTTTCTTGAGAAATTGTATAGTGAAATTCTTTCGCAAAAATGCATCTTGAACGACAAATATATCAAAGGATCAGAAATCGATAGCGAAAGCATGTTCTGCCAGGACGATCTCTATCTTCCCAGCAGAATCGTCGAAGGAACCGGCGTTAAGCGCTACTATCCAGCTAGAGATCTCTACGGTTTCATCGGCGATGAGCGCTGTATGACTTCTGAAATTGAAGATATCGAGCTTCGAGGTCTTTTCGTTTCAAAGATGAGTGCCAAACCGTTTACCATACATGATGTTGTTTGTCTGAAAGTGAATGACTACGTTCTAAGAAACAAGGGTCAGTTTGAACGTTGGTGCCTTAGAACTAAAGAAGAATTTGACAAGGAGATGCTGAAGAAAAGAACACAACGCAAGTATGCAAATGCAACCAATAACCATTTTAAAGAGCTTAGCGATGAAGAAAGAACCAATCTCAAAGCCTCATATTCATGGCTTAGTGCTTCAGGCCATCTGCGACCACTTGCGGGAAAAGATCAACTTTTTCGATGGAAAGGAAAGTTGCCAGAGTTTCCTGGTTTTGACACTGATGACCTATTGCATCCTTGCATTAGCAACCATCCTGTGATCGAAAGGCTTCATGTGGCCTCTTACGATGTGAACAAATCTCTTCTAAGTGCGACTATACCAAAACTGGAAAGAGGAGAGGTTGATGATAACAAGAAAATAGAGCTTCTCAACTTCATTGTTGACAACACGTCCAAACTAAGCAACCATGTTATAAAAGCCTTGAAGAAAAACCAGATATTTCCAGATAGCAAAAGACGCTTTGTTGAATTCGATAGATTAGTAAAGGCTTCACAATCCGAAGCAGGAATCTTTGGTGATGCCATTAGCATTCCTTGTGAGAAGTTGCTCAGCTCTAAAATTTTCTTCAAACGGTTCCACATAAGAAATAGGGTCAACGACGATGACATTATTAGGAGAGCTGACCAACTTTGCGAAGCAAAGAATACAGTTAACAAAAACGAATTGCTATCCTTCGAGGCGTATCTCAACAAGAGGAAAATAAGCTCTCGTGTAGTGGATCATTTAAAAGACATGTTCTTGATTCTCTGCACCGACAACATAATAGCAAGTCCTTCATCGCAAACAATCTACTACGACAGCAAGAGAATGAGAAGTCTAGTCGGCAATGGTGTGCTTTATGCAAAGGGCAATTTCAGAAGAATATTCGGGAAACTGGGGGTTCGATTTCAACCTCTCTCAGACGATATACATAGTTTTATAGTGAAATTGCATGACATGAACATGCCACCACCAGACAGAAGTCTGCTTTATACAGAGTTGACAAAGGCCTTACTAAGAGATGGAAAAAGTTTAGGAGACTTTCATGATGATAGACTAGTCTATTTAGAAGGTAGATACCATAGGCCCAAGGACGTATTTCTGAGTACAGCTTTTCGAGGTGTCCTGTTAGATTCAAAAGCCTACTTGAGAGCAAAAGGTAAGCTCTATCAGGCGTTAATCGATTTAGGCTGCAAATTAGAACCAGGTACCGAGGACTACATAGATTTCCTGAGGTGGGTCTCTAGTCGCCTACAGGAAGGCTTGCATGACGATCTTGGAGAAAAATACGTGTTATTGATACATCATGCGTATAGTAATCTGTCATCTTTAGACGGTATAAATCTAGACGATAATATAATTCTGACTTACAACGGCCAAATGGTGAGTCGGAAAGAAATCCTATCCCAGCATGTCTATATTGACGATTATCCGGAATTATCAGGCAAGATCAAGTCAGACAAAATCCCCATGTGGTTCGCGGACTGCGGTCAGGAAGGTTACAATTTCATGAGAATTTTGCAGTTGCCGAGGTTATCTGAGTCTGCTATTCTCGTGGAGGTGAAGGTCAACTCGCCGCAGACAGCTGACGACGGTACAACCAACCTGCTTCTGAGACTCAAGTCGGATGAAGTAATCAATGCGATACGATCCATGGTTCAGCAAAACGATGAATGGAGAATGGATTTACGCCACGAAAACTGGGAAGTAATTGTGGCGGGAGCGCAACATGTAAAAACAGCAGAGTCTATCCAAAAAACTTTCAGCATAACCAACTACAGATTTTCTGTAGACGCAGGATGTGCCCTAGACGGGGACACTCTATACTTTTTGAAGGGCCCAAAACCCTCTGAAATGAGAGATGCACTCGCAATTGAGATATCCCGAATAGTTTTGAAAACCAAGCATCATCAATCATCTCTCGGAGACGCCATATACAGATTTCTCGAAGGAGACATAATGCACTATCTAAGTAGTAGAGGATACGTGTATGAAAAAAGTTTAAGAAGGCCTGAACCAGAACCAGTGCGCGCGCCACAGGTTCCAGAAGAACCTCCAAAGGAAATCCCAGAGATGGAAGAACCAAGATTAGAAGAAGCAATTGTAGAACCCCCATTATCATCATTGAGAGATGAGGACCGGATTATTGGACCGGAGTCACGATCTGATCAGACTGAGACAAAACTGGAAGATTGGGCACCGGAATGCACGCCGGAACAGGCCGACCTTGAAAATGAAGAGTATGTGCCGAAGGAGAAGGCCCAAAGACTCCTGACTAGAGCTGCAGAAGGTGGAACAGATTTAGCGATTGGCGACAAACCCACTTCTCTTGTGCAAGAGAAAAAAGAGCTAGACGTTCTGAGCCAAAAGGCCAAATATGCGATCGGCAGATGGGGAGAAGAATACGCACTGAGATGCCTAAAAGAAGAAAAGACTAAAGAGCACAAAACAGAGATTTTGGTAGAAACCGAAAGAGGATTCACCATAAAGAAAGACGGACAAACTGTAGTGGAAGTCACATGGCTTAACAAATATGAGGATTGCGGTCGTGGGTATGATATTGAATTAATAGAGAACGGCGTAATGTATTACATAGAAGTAAAATCCACCAAGACAGATGCAAAAGATTGGTTCGACTTGTCTAGAGCTCAATGGGAAATCATGAACGAAAAAAAGGAGAGATTCTTCGTATACAGGGTCTACAACTCTGGAACAAAACTTGCCAGATATGTGAGAATAGTAAATCCAGCTCAGCTGTGGCAGGAAGGCCGTATCGCGGCTTATCCTGTGAGAATCCAACTGTAAGTTGCTGATTGGACTTGGGCCCATTCAGGTTCAAATCCCCGTAGAGATCAAAACCCTAGGTCAGGCAAATCCATCAGCGGTGTGAGCTATGGCAACAGTCGAATACAGTCCTGTCCAGTGTTAAGATCGACAATTCCCAACATTTTCCAGTTTTCTTTCCCCAGCAGGTTGTCCCAGTACTCTTTTGATTTGATGATGTATTCCTGGCATTGCAGAAAGCCAGAAGTCTTGCCTCCTTCTTCTCGTTTGGTTAGAGAGCGTACGCGCCAAGAAAACAAAGCGGATACACACCTAAGAATGGCTAAACGATAGGTTGAAATGTGAGTTTCAACAATTGAGTTTCTGATTCTAGCAAGGGGACCATGCTTGGTAGATTTCAAGAAGCTATTAGGTAGGAAGAGAATCATTAAAGTCATAGACCCAATTGCAATCTTTCAGAATCTAGACAAGGAAATTGGGAAGGAGTTTCTCCACCCACCGCAAGGGTCCGTCTTGAAAGAATGGCACGAAAAATTGCGAGACAAAAAGGATACCATCGTAAAATTACACACAGGGCAGGGTAAGACACTCATTGGGCTAATTATGCTCCAATCGTATATTAATGAGGGATTAGGCCCTGCCATTTACATTTGTCCTAACAATTATCTCGTTGACCAAACAATCGAACAAGCACGTTCTTTTGGAATCAAAATAGTGCAATCAGGGTCTAATTCAGAACTTCCTCAAGAATTCCTGAACTCAAATGCAATACTTGTCACAAATTGCAACAAACTGTTCAATGGAAAGTCTGTATTTGGTGTTTCGGGTTCCGGTAGAGAGCCAATTCAATTAGGTGCTATCGTGGTAGATGATGCTCATAAGTGCCTTGAGATTATTCGTGAGTCATTTTCCATCACAGTTATGCGAAAAGACTCAGATGGAAAGGAGAATACTCTTTATGTAGAACTATGGAAGCTTTTTGAAGAGTCTCTCAGAAGGCAAAGAGCAGGAACATGCCTAGACGTTCAACATGGCAGAGATAGTCTAATGGCGGTTCCTTTCTGGACGTGGTATGAAAAAAGGAAGGAAGCGTTAGCAGTCTTAGAGAAGTATAAGCAAGACGAACTGTTGTTCGTGTGGGATTTGCTGAAGGATAGACTTGACCAGTGCCTTTGCATATTCTCTGGAAAGAGGTTAGAAATTGCACCAAGGTTACTTCCACTGGAGTTGATTCCTTCATTCGCAGGAGCTCAAAGACGGATATTTCTGTCCGCTACTCTGACTGAGGATGCGTTCTTGGTGAAAGACTTAGGCATACAACCCGAGAGCGTAACTAATCCTCTGTCACTTGGGGATGTAAAGTATTGCGGTGAGAGGCTGATTCTCATACCCACTCTCGTTGACACGGGCTTAGGGAGAGAGAAAATAATCGCTTGGTTATCTAGTCTTGCGGCCAAACACGGAGACTTTGGGGTTGTCTCGATAACCCCATCTTTCGCCCACGCAGATAAATGGGAGGACGCCGGTGCAATGGTAACCAGCGTTAAAGACCTTTATAGACGCATAAACGATCTTAAAATAGAAGTCAGAAACAAGGCTGCAAAGAGAATCCTTGTTCTAGTAAACGAATACGATGGCGTCGACCTACCTGACACCACATGTAGAATTCTATGTTTGGACTCCCTCCCCTCATATAGTCTTTTGGTCGAGAGATACTTTCAGGAAATAAGACCAAATTCTCCGAGATTGCGTCGGCAACTCGCCCAACGAGTTGAACAGGGAATGGGCCGCGCCATACGTGGCAGCAGTGATTGGTGTATTGTTGTAACCATTGGTCACAACCTTACGGAGTTTCTCTCTGAGAATGCCAAGAGGGCATATCTCTCCAAAGAGGCTCAACTGCAAATAAAAATCGGAGAAGAACTCGCTGAGGAAATGAAAAGTGAAGGCACACGCTTACCTGTGATAGAGAAACTTGTCAACCAATGTTTGAATAGAGATGAAGGTTGGAAAGAGTATTACAAAGAGAAAATGTCACAATTGGAAACGCAGGAACTAAGCAGACATCAACTAGACCGTTCTGTAATGGAGCGACAAGCGGAGATTCTATATCAGCAAGGGCAATGTGACAAAGCAGTGGACGTTCTGCAGAAACTTGCTGGAGAATCGGACCAGACAGACAAAGGTTGGTTCTTGCAACTGATGGCAACCTACTTGTATCCTGTCAATTCTACAGCATCAATGGATAAGCAGCTAAAAGCTCACTCAGAGAACCCAAATCTTTTCCGTCCTGAGGCTGGAGTCATATTTTCTAAAATGGCTGAGGTGAAACTTGACCGAGCATCCAGGATATTGGAATTCATCAGGAAATTCGAATCTCATAACGCGTTAATATTGCATGTCACGAGCATCTCAGATAAGATTGCCTTCAACTCCGACTCTGACACTTTTGAAGAAGGAATTGATGAGGTGGGAAAGGCGTTGGGCTTTAAGACGCAGAGACCAGAGAAAATCTTTGGGGCTGGACCTGACAATCTTTGGCAAGTGGGCACGAAGAAATATTGGATAATATCGTGCAAGAATATGGTTTCTGCTTCAAGAAAAGGAATCTCTAAAAGCGAAACTGGTCAATTGAGCAATGACATTGGTTGGTTCGAAGAGAAGTATGAAGGTTGTGAAGGCATCCCTGTGATTATTCACCCAACTGACGTGCTCGAAAGCGACGCATATCTGCCACTTCCATTCTGGATACTCAAGGAAGGTGCATTGACGGGACTTAAAGACAGCATGGCAAAATTCTACAATTCAATCTCAGGCGGTTCACTCAACGGTTTGACGGTTGACCTTATAAAAAAGAAGTTGAAAGAGTTCGGCTTGGATGAAGACAGTTTGATGAAACGTTATCTGCAACGCGTCGACGAACACAAAGTAACAAAATGAATTGATATTATCCTTCTCGCGCGCACATACCTTAAGTCAATGAAGATCTCCACATTCTTTTTGAAATAACTTGGTCAGTATTAATTTTGAAAGACTTTCTGGCAATGTTGGAAGAATGTGAAGTGTAACAAGTTACTTTGCGCGCGTAATGCCCGCACGACTAAGCATATCTCGGGCATAATTTTGCCGGTAAAGTTGGGTGGGGGTCCCACCCCCCGCACCATCGTCTTCTAAAGCCTTTTTCACGTTCTCTTCGTGAAAAGACCACGAAATGCGTGTTATCAATGTCGTGACAAGCTAAGTGCTCCTAGATTAGAATCCGATTCTGTGTGGCTCAATTTATAGCGCACTTGCTGTTTTCCCGGGTAAGCAACTTTTTGGCTGGGCTATTGGGTTCTGTTCCCCAACTTTTAGCGCACGCCAAGTCCTATCATCAACTTATTAAGCAGACAATTCCATTATTTGATTTTCATCCAAAAGGAGAAGGGAAGCGTGGAATGAAAGAGACTGAGTTGAAACTGGTCTCTGAGCTTATGAAGAACAGCAGAAGAAGCGATAGAGAACTAGCCAGGGCAATGGGGGTCTCTCAGCCTACCGTCAGCAGAATGATCAGGAAGTTGGAGAAGGAAGCGCGCGCGCCAACCATATTCTGATTCTCTACTACCGTGTAGTCTTCTATTAATCCATGCACCGCATTCGCCTTTTCTCCACACATTTGGGTCATTGTTGCTATCAACATAACCCTTCTCCCACACTTTTTGAACTATCTCTTCGCTAAGACTTAAACTCATGTTTCCTCAATCACCTCCTAGCTTAACGATAGAATAAGCTTACCTACAAAATATCGAGCTTCAAGTTAGCCATTCCCTATTGCTTTCAAGAAATTCTCAAATTCCTCGTAACTCAGCACCTTATAAGGCAAATCGGCTTCAACATACCAAGGAACTCTTGTCACAATAATTCCAGTCACCTCACCAATTTTAGCGTGTGGAGCCCCTAGCCGATTCGCAAGCAATAGAGTATTTTTCTGCGCCCAATTCACCTTTGCGTTGAGTTGCTGGCACCATTTTCTGGATCTTTCGAAATGCCATTTAGCTCGATCCATTGAGATATCCAATTTAGGAGCCTTTGCTTCAATTATTAGCAAAATCTTCTTTTGCTCATACAAAGCAGCTGCATCAATTTCACCCACATTTGGAGGAGGATCGGTTACTCTAATTACTCTAAAACCGCTCTCAGAAAGAGCCAGCCTAACTTGAGCTTCAAATTCCGGTCCTTTTTCCTGAGCCCATTGCTCGGCGACATTACCTAATTTGATTATCCCTCTATCGATGTCAGTAAGCAAAAAAACTATGGACCTTATCAAAGCACAGGATCCAAGATAAACAACATCGCCTTTGTTGCCAGATCCACAAAAGAGTTGGATAATTGGGCGTCTTGAAACTGTTACAGGTACATCTCTAAACCTATAGTAGATCCATTCCTTTGAAAGCATATTCCTATCTATTCTTAAGAATTGAAGTGCTTTCTTGATGGTACCTTTGTTGTAAGACGTATTTTTCCTAATCTTCTTGAGCAAAGCACTTTGGGCGAAATCTTCAACTCCGTAAGGTCTCTTGCATGCGTAATAGACAATTGATTCTCCAACATCAACAATTGTCGAAAGATTGATACCATAGGTTTCCTCAAAAAGTTCATCGTATGGCAATGCGTCATCTCTTAATGACACCTTTTTGCAGTTAGCGAGTTCCATTTTCTCTCTTTCCAACATTGCCTTTTCTTGAATGAGGCGAAATTTCTCAATGTATCCGTCCTGGGATTTCATTATCTTTTCATCAAATTTAAAACTCATGTTCCCATTCTCATCGAGGACAAATCCGCCTGCAAAATCATTTTGGTATAAGTAGTCTGAATAACTGCACGTCTCTCTAAATATTTCAGCTGCCAAAACCAATGACAATACGTCTTTCCTCTCTGCATGCTGGAAATTCACTGCATCTTGGGAAAGAAGGGTGGTCTCCAACAAGTAACGAAAAATCGAGGGTGCTGCTTCCACTTTCTTAATGTCCGATTGATTCTCTGTTAGCAAGTGCTTACCCAGCATCCATCTGTAGCAGGATTCATCAAACAGATCATAAAAAACTTGGATCAATTCGATCTTATCGTAAGTCCCACACGTGTCTAATATCGCCTTGTGGATTTCTTGTGCGATATTATTCAATGTAACGTGTGCTTCCTTGCCCGAATACTCTTTTGCTTGACAAATACCCAGCAAGAGTTCTCTTGGACGCAAAGGGTGGGACATTTGTGCACTTTTTGTTTTTGCTGGTTAATAATATGATCTCCATGCTAGCTCTCATGGGATTGAAACTTTACAAAGATAGAACTTGATTTTCAATCTCCTAATATCGCTTAGCGCGCGCCGTAATACATCCAGTTCGATTTCACTTGCCAGTCTCATGCTTCTCCAGTACGCGACACATTGTGCATAACTGATCAAACTTAGGTCCCCCTCTCGATGCCCAAGCGTGTTAGCGTGAAACAGTCAGCTAGGAGCCTAGGAGGGGAGAGATCGAAATCCTGCTAGGCAATTGTTGACACTGGCTAGGGCAGTCTTCAGATCATTGATTAGCGATGATGCCGATTACTAGGATTTGCTACAGAGCCGGATCTCCAAGTCTTCACAGTCTTCCGCGCCCCTTTCCTTTCTGTATCACTGATCTATTGGAACAGACTGGCAACCCCTATCATGTTAGAGATAATGTCCACACTGAAGGGACACCTGCTACCACAAACACCACACTTTGTGCACTCAGAAGCTTTTTTCTTAAGTTCATTGTATCTTGCCCTTACGTCCTCAGTCAACCCTAGCCTTGCGGTGTCTAGCAGACGCGTTACTAGTCCGATGTCGATGCCGGCAGGACATGGCAAACAATGGTTGCAGTAGACACATTGACCAGCCTCATACTCTTCGAAGGCTTTCACCATTTCTGAATAGTCTTTCTCTACGGCTGTTGCATTCACATACGAAAGAACCTGATTTAGTTCCTCCAGATTGCTCACTCCAGGAATAGTTGTGGAAACTCCTAACTGCGAAAGAGTATATGCAATGCAACGAATAGGAGTCATTGTCGCCGGGATTCTCAACGTGATCGTGCTGCCACCACCTTTCCTCAATGGAATTATCCCGACAGTTTTGTTCTGCATTAAAAGACGACCTCCCGCGAACGGTTTCATTGCTACCAGACCGATGCCCTCGCGGGCGCAAGTAGCCAAAGCCTCATTTCTCCATGGTAAGGCGTTGTTTGCCATATTGACTTGATACGTTATGACTTCAAACTTGTGGCTTCTTGCGGCTCTTTGAACAACAGAAACATCGTGCGTGCTTATTCCGATATGGCGTGCTTTTCCTTGATTCTTCAGACGATTAGCCAAGTCAAACACAGAACCAGCTCTTGTTACCTCTTCATACTCTTTCATGTTATTCACGTATGTCACGTTGGCGATGTCAACATAGTCCGTGCGGAGTCTTGAAAGAGTGTTCATAAACACCTTTTCGCAAATTGCGACGCTTCGGGTCTTGAAATATTGTCCGTTTCTTTCTGCGGATCCTAGGTGGCAGGCTAGGATGAGTTTATCTCTGTGGCCTTCAAAAGCAATGCCGTAATTATCAAGATATTCATCAAAATTGAATATGAGATCAAAGTAGTTGATGCCGTTCTCTATGGCCTTGTCCACAACTTTGACGATCGTCGCCTTCGCTTTGTTTGTCTTTCCCAGATGCTCTGTTCCCAATCCTATTTCCCCTACCCGCAAGCCTGTCTTGCCCAGATCACGAAGAATCATGCAGAACGACCAACTCCACTGCAAAGGGTGCGCAAGATATAAATTTTCGCAGATCAACACAGTCGGTCTTCTTGTCAAAGGGATAGTGCGGAGGATGGAGTCTGAAGATCGATCAGATTCTCAGAACTGATGTCTTGATACTGAGACTTCTCAGGCGTGCAAGTTGAGAAGCACGCGCCCAAAACCCTTTTTTCATATCGGCCTCACTTTGCAGCAATTCAACAGATTTTCTGCCATCGTTTGCGAGTGTAGACAACATAAGAGGAAGAGGACGAGTTCTCTGCTACTAAATCCCTGAGTTCAAGCAGTGCATTGCCTCGCAAAGAGAATGCGCAGTCTCGTTCAAGTCGGCTTGTGAATCTGTCCAAGATGCAGTTGAGCAAGCACCATCTTAGGAGGCAATAGCGTGCGGAGAAAATTGAGTTGTTGCTGAAGCCAGAGGAGTCACGATGGTCCAAACTCAACGTTACAAAAGAATTATTTAGTAACCTCTGTAATGATTATCATTGTAAGGAGGTCGACCTGCGACGGCAAAATTGTTAAGCTCCGGCGCGCGAGACAATAACGCAAAAAGATGCTTCATCTGTGCCAATCTCGGAATGAATTTGGAAAGTGATGTCGTCGGTAATTATTTTGGGTTTCCACTGTGTGGTCCTCATTTTGCCTATCTGAACTCCCAAGAAAACAAGGCTGAGGCAGCGGGCAACCTTGTCTGGAAGGAAGTCTGGGATGATACAATGAAAGATCGCAAAGAAGATGTTGAGTCAGCAATCAACAGCATCATTGTTCTGAGAGGCAGTCTCAGAGACTTGCCCAAAGAACTGTACGAAGCGGTTTCTGCACACAAATTGGACAAGAAATATCTGAAGTTTCTATGAAAGGGATTGATTTTCTCAGGCTAATGTCAAGCGCTCTGATTCAGTGCAGTTTGTAGCCCTGCAACATCAAGCTATTTATCGTATGTATCCGCAGATTTCTAATTCAGGTTTCGCAGAAAAGGAAATCTATTCTGCTGATGAAATATGGATCATCATTCTTGAAAACACTGCAGGACGTTTCCTTCTGGGTACCCATTGTCTGCGCTTCCAATCATTAGGCTCTGCCACTTAGGAAATCCAGAGAGGGGTATATTTGCTTCAGAAGACTCTCCGATTGCGATTGAGAATCGTAGTATTTGCTACGCAAAGCGTCTGGGAACGTATAATCGAGTCTGATGGCACTCGCGCTGATTGTTTCAGTGTGTATGAAACCATTTCTCAACGCATCACTGATCGTGCGCTTGAAGTCTTCATAATCGATATGCATCAGTTTTTCCTCTTCAAGCATATGCATTAACAGTTGAGCAGTTGTTGTTCCTCCAGCTTCAGAACCAATAGCAATTACTCTCGCATGTTCCAACGGTGATATCTCGTCTATATTCATGTCCCGATAAGGAACTTGAATTCCGAAAGTTCGTTTGAAGACTGGAATGTCACTACGGCTGTCACCAATCGATACTATGTTACCAAAATCGTAACATGAGAGTATTTCCACAACGTTCTCTTTTAAGCTATGGACATTCACTTCAATGGAATTGGTAGTGGTAGTCAGCCAGATCTTGTCCAGCAAAGAGTCTTCATTCAGTGCTTCCCGGATAATCCTGACCAATTCATCAGTTATTTCTCTCTTTCCCTCAAAATTCTCCACCGTAATATGCCTTTTCAGGTCTCGATTGACAAACACATCGAGATTTCTTCGTCTTCTGAACTCGTTGACGACCTTCTCAACAGTCTCTCTGGCACAAATCAGCTCTGGAGGAATCTCGATTTCATAGAGATCATAGTACAATCCTTCTCTCAATTCGGGAATGGCAAAAACGGAACCTCCTTCGGCGATGATGACTAACCGATTGAGCAAATCTCGATCTGTTATTCCATCCCTATATTGTCTGATTAGTCTGGTTACATGTGCTGTTGAACATATGGCAAAACTGAATCCCCTTGCCAGTCCCTCTTTCAGTATTTCTGCCGCCCATGGATGTAGAAAGTGGGAAAGCATCACTCTTTTGGGATCAGCCTTGTAAGTCATTGTTTTGTCATGATCCAACAAAACTAGATCGGTAGGGCATTTGATGATGGGTGGTTGAATAGGTTGTTTGGAAATGGCATCGTATATTCTCAAATCCTTGAGAAACTGCTCGCTCTTGAGTTTGGCCAATGCTTATCCACTATCTTTGGATTAGGTCATATTTTTCGTGGCTTCGTTGATGATGTTCCGCCCTAATGCGGCCAATTTGCTTGCTTCTTTCTTGCCACTTGCTTCGACAAATATCCTGAATAGTGGTTCCGTACCTGATGATCTGACTAGGAGCCAATTCTTGCCGTAGAAAACTTTGTAACCATCTATTGCAACAATATTGTCATAATCGTCAGGGAGCATTTTCTGAATATTCGCCATTATTCGTTTTTTGTTCTTTTGGAAGATCCCATTTGGCACAGGTACATTCATTTTTACCGAATAGTATTCGGGATACTCCTTTAGAAGAGCAGAGATTTTTCTCCCCTCTTCCGCCATGATATTCAGAACCATAGAAATGGCAAACGGCCCTTCCCTCGCCCAACTCCATTTTGGAAACATTAAGCCTACATTCTCTTCCCCGCCGATTTCGGCATTTTTCTCTTTCATCCTTTCCAAAACGCTGGGTTCGCCTATGGCTGTCCACTCAACCTTGGCCTTGACCAACTCGGCGACATCGAGAATGACTGAGCTTGTATTGACAGGTGTAACAATGGTGCCACCAGGATGACTCTTGAGCACATGATGACATATCAGAGCAAGAATTCTGTCTCCCTGAATGAAATTCCCTTCCTCGTCTACGTAGGCAGATCTATCTCCGTCACCGTCGTGAGCTGCACCCAAAGATGCCTGCTTTTCCTTTACGGTTTTCATTAGAAGAGTGAGGTTCTCGGGTCGAGGCTCCAAAGGTCTCTCTGCAAAAAGACCATTAGGTTCACAATTGATAGCGATAGTCTTGTAGCCTAAAGCGGTCAGCAGTTTGGGAGTCAAATAAGAAGCAGCTCCCCCACCCCCATCTAGGACCACCGAGAAGTCACGCTCAGAAATAAGTCTGCAATCTAGATATCGTTTTACTGCTTCAATATAGGCTGATCCAAGATCCGATACAATTTCAGATTTCCCTTTTTTCGTGTAACTGGCAGGGGAGAATTTTCTGCTCATGTATATGTTTTCGACTTCTAGATCTTGCTGGTACGTGAAAGCAGATCCATCGCTCGAGTAGAACTTTATGCCGTTATACTCTGGGGGGTTGTGAGATGCAGTGATCATTACTCCTGCATCAGTGTGCAGATATCTGATACCAAACGACAGAACAGGAAGTGGAGTCATCCCCAATCTTCTAACGTTACAGCCACAGTCAAGTAGACCTGCTGTGAGAGCGTTTTCCAGTAACGTTGAAGAGGTTCTTGGATCGTAAGCAATTGCTACAGTCCTTCCTTCACCTAGCTGTGTTCCCAAGGCATAGCCAAGGTTGAGCGCGAGCTCAGACGTTAGCTCGTCACCAACTGTAACTCTAACTCCGTGAGTTCCAAACAGCTTGCTCTGATTCTTGGCATCACTCATTGTTAAAACCATTCAACTAAGCAGCTGAGAGTATCTCTTAACTTTTTCCCAACGTGTGTGCGTTCCCAGAGTAGCAAAAAAAGGTTCTTATTCCCTTTCTGGAATTTTCAGCCATCGAAGGCGCTCGAAGATTTTCAGGTTCGCCTAGCGAAGACGGCACGACGTTGGCCTTAGCTTCAAGTGCGGTCAAAACTGGTACACTAGAAAGACCGCATTAGGCTAAGATAGCAAAATGGTTTCAACTAATTCTGACCAGTTTCGGAAGAGCCATGTGCGAGCGGCTGAACAACATTCCGCGCTAGGAGCTGTCTATTTTCTCACTGCCATCTAATCATAACTCTTCTCTGTTCTTGTTTCAGCAAGCAATAGAGCGCATTGAAAACCAGAGTAGCTAGATCACAAAATGAGGGGTGTTGAATTGACCAAAGGTCTGCAGGGAGTCGATGCCATCGCAACGAGGGTCATTTTTCGCATTTCAAATTCCTCAGTCTTTGTTCTAAAGAGATTCATTGTCCTTTCAAGTTCCAGCAATGATCTCCGGCTTGGAACTGATACAAAACGTCCAAGCGTAATATGAGGATTGTCCGGCATATTTATCGAATTGAATGACAGCTCTTTTTCGGAGGCATTAGATATTTTTCGTAAGAGAGTCTTCAAGCTATTGTTGAATGTCACATGCAATGCTAGGGTACTTTCTGATATGAAGGGTATACCTATCTCGACTCTCAGTGGATCTTTTGATTCAGAAACTGCTTTGGCAGCAATCTGAAGTGCTTTCTTAAACAGCGCTGTTCTACCTCCTGAATCGATTTGAGAAGCGTAGTCAACCACAAACTCGAAAAGTGTAACATGCAGACCAAGTTCTGCACCCAGCAGGGAATTAGGTGGAGGCAAATGAACGTCAGAGAGAATTCTTCTGCTCGACTCCTGCAAAGCTAAGATGGGGGGCATTATTCTCTCTGGATTTTTCAGGTGATTTATGTCGACTATCAATGAAATATCAAACAATGGCAATGAATAACGGGCGGTGTAGTCGATAAGAGCTGGTCGATCGAATGAAGCACACACACTGAATGAGTTCCCGGTCGGATCTGAAAACCAGCCATGTACATCCATCAAGGAGCCTTTTTTGTCAACTCCATCTAGTCCTAGGACCCTATCTTCCGTTATCGCTGCACCTGCAAAGGCGCAACTCCTACCGGTAACGATTTTGTCAAAACTGTAGAGGCAATCTTCACTTAAGCCTGCGTTCTTGATTAGATTTGTTTCTTCTCTGGTAAACTTGAAAATATTCTTCAAGCTACGTTCTTCTCTATCAGCTAGGACAGAATTACTTGCTATGCGAAAGATGTACTCTCTCTCACGGTTCAATGTTCCTGCGAGCAAAGTATTTATCACGATTTCTGGTAGCCCAAAAACCCCAATAATGGAATCGAATCGCGGAGGTATTCCTATACAAGTTCCTAGCGTATATGGGGGCTCAACGATCACTGGGGCTGGGACAATCACGGAGACACCTAATTCTTGCATGATTTGTCGGATTTGAGAATGATGCAGACCTGTGTCTTCACTATGAGTCACAACAACCAAGTCAGAAACACGTTTATTCAGAGCCTTGGCAATCAAAGTCAGATTCTTTGTCAGAGACACTTCTGGTTCAGAAGCAAAATCAAGTGCTCCAAAAATCGACTTAGGAGCAAGAATCGCATATGCCTGCATGTCTGGAAAACGAAGAAGACCTTCACCAATAGCACAAATCGAGTAAGCTCCTGGCAGTCCCTTCGCAACCAGAGTTGTTCCATCAACGGCGTCGATTGCCAGACGGAGATTCGATTTCTTCTGGGTTGATTTGCTTGTGCGAATACTGGGTGCAGCTACACCAAATTCATCCTTCCCTTCAGATATAACTGCAGGAACTGATGTCTTCCATTGCTTATGTTCCTCGGCAAACACGGAGGAAGCAATGCTATCTACGAGGTTCTTCCTGCTTTTTAGGTCACGCTCATTTGATTTGCCTATGTAGCCATACAACGATGAGGCAGTATTCATTGCTGTTAGCACCAGATCTGGAATCGCAGCGAATATGTCGGGATTTATGGGACCAACAAGCCTCCGCTTGGCGGTGCCTTGGCTTGGAAGCTCACAAATCTCAACTTTCCGTATCTTTCCATGCCTGCGAGACACGTTCCTGCGCAAGATTGCATCCGGCAGATAGTCAAGTATATACCTTGACAATTCTGTTGGATCGTACCATTTATTTTTGAGATAACCTTCGGAAGGCACCTTTTCGCGAAACTCAGCGACCACTTCTACTCACATCACCGCTTTTGGCCTCTTGGTTCGTTTGGAACGCACAAGGAGCAAGAATATTGAGATAACCAAAACGAATATCGCAACGGTAATAGCAATCTGAGCGGTCGGCGTATTCAGAGACTCGTTCAATGCTCCCATGACTT
>Ga0315294_10003313_pt1 | contig 17525 bp, 14 predicted proteins | sample YL17G13_40_MG_FD_203626 | JGI IMG/M metagenome (GOLD analysis project Ga0315294, IMG submission 203626) | Sediment microbial communities from Yellowstone Lake, YNP, Wyoming, USA - YL17G13_40 | ecosystem: Environmental > Aquatic > Freshwater > Lake > Sediment | place: USA: Wyoming | collected... | reverse complement strand
AACATTTTAAGACAAAACCACCGTCTGTCATTCCGGCCTTGAGCCGGAATCCAGGGCAATTTAGACTGGATTCCCGCCTTCGCGGGAATGACAAATTATGTTTAGCTATTTTTTCAATCGTCAATAAGTATGACAATCTTGGCCGTATTGCCACGATTGACGCCGGGACGGGGTATGTGAAATTTGACTATGCGTATGTCGCCAAAACCAATAATATCGACTCGATTCAGTTTGACCACCGCACCGGTCAGCCATATAATACATTCCAATACGATGGCTTAGACAGGATAACCAACGTGCAGTATCTATCCAATCAAAATGATGTGGAAGCATTCTCGATGGACGACCTCGGCAGTCGCACCGGCGCCAACACCCAGCGGGACGGGGTCTTTACCTACAACTCCGCCTCGCCCAATCTGACCAACCGCTATACATCCATCTACGACGGCCAGACGACGCATAATCTGGCCTATGACGCCGCGGGCAACCTGACTGCCGACAAGGACGGCTATCAGTACGTCTATGACTACGAAAACCGCGTTGTGAGCATTAGCAAACTCTGGGGAGAAACAGAAGTTCCAGTGGCTGATTATGTCTATGATGCCCTGGGGCGCCGGATTCAACGCACGGTTTACAGGGAAGGTAATTTATACTATACCGACCGATTCTATTACAATGATTCGTGGCAGTATTTGATGAAGGAAATGTATTGGCCGGGCGATGATCCGGTTTGCGTGAATTTTGTTTATGGCAATTATATCGACGAATTGCTTTTATGCCAGAACGGTATCAGCTCACGGTATTATTACCTGCATGACCATCTTTATTCGCCGGCGGCTGCGATAAGTTCCTCCGGTACGATTCTGGAACGCTACGAATATGATGTTTACGGTAATCAGCGAATATTTGACAATTCCTGGCAGACAAGAGCCTATAGCTGGTTCTACAGTTTTGGCCTGACGGGGCGGGAAATCGATATGCTGGATTGGGATACCAACGACACACCGCACCTGCAGCACATGCACTACCGCCACCGCGACTACAGCCCGTTTATGGGACGGTTTATACAGCAGGACCCACTGGGGATAAATCCGGTGGGAGGAACGCAGAATTCGTATAATCCTCTGGGGCAATACATACAGGGTTTGAATATTTATGAGTATGTTCAATCATCGCCTCTTTTAAAGACAGACCCTTATGGCTTAGATGATCCAGGCTGTGATGTGATTGGCGACCTTGGCAATCATTGTTTTCGACGATGCTGTGCTAAACATGACCAATGTTATCACAATTGTGTGGACCCTTCTAATCCCTCACAAAAAAAACCGTGTAAGGCAGATTCGTGGTGGCCGTGGGGAAGACCAGAGTGCCAAAAATGTAACGATGCTGTATTTTGGTGTTTTGCAACACATTTAATATGTGACTGGAGTGACACAGATAGAGATTATTATGGAGAATGCACAGATGGCAATGGTTCCGGTTATGGGAAAGAAAGAAATCCAGACAAGACTAAAGTAATTTGCAATGACCATGATCCAAGAGATAAATGATTGGACACAGTTAAATAGAGGATAATCCAATATGCGTATGCGGCCAAAAATTTTGTTTCGGGTATTTTTTTATTTCTTGCCTATAATAACACAGTGCTCATGTTCAAAACAACAAAGCATTCGATATGAGATAATAGACATCATTCCCCCGGGGGAGACCGGCACTTGGGGGGAAGCTTGCTCTATAAATGAAAATGGGGATGTAGCGGGATATCTTAGTACAAGTACCACACATAACAAACTGAGTTTATTTTTCTGGAGTGCGCAAAAGAAGACGATTTTATATGGCCCCGAGATAGACTCTCGCGATGATTCTGATAAAATCAGGATTAATGAACAGCAAGACATCATGTGCTTGAAATACTCTTCTGCATTTCATAAAAAATTACCTTTCATTTGGAACCCCTCTACTGGGCGAACAACTTTCCTTGCCACCACTATTGTTACCGAGCCAAATATTATATTATTTTTTGGTTTAAATAACTACGGTGCGGCGTTATTAGGCTTAGGAGATTGGAATTATTATAAAACGATAATTTGGAATATTTCAGAAGACAAGCCTATCCTTTATCCTAAAGGGTTTTTAGGTTCTGCTCTGAACGACAAGGGAATACTTGCTGGGCAAGCGTATGATGATAACCCTAATTTCCGAAAAGCAGCTATTTGGTTGAGAGATGAAGATATATGTAGAATTGATTACACTCCAGAGCAATATACCTGTGTGGAAGATATAAACGAAAAAAATGAAGTGGTTGGATGGATAGTGAAAGGAAAAAGAGAGAGAAAACGTGCTTATGTCTGGTCATCTGATAGAGGCTTAAGAGAATTAGGTTGTATACAAGATATGAATACCTTTTTTAATGGTTACCACGCAAAGGCTCTTTCTATCAATAACAAAGGGCAAGTTGTAGGTTGGTCGACGGCCGGTACGGTCCCAGGGCCGCTCATCTGGCCAGTCGTTTTTTACGATGACGGGCGGGCATTTTACTGGGACGAGAAAGTTGGAATGGTGGATTTAAATAAAATAGTGGTACCGGATAAAAACTGGAGACAGTTGGTAAAAGCTCACGACATAAATGACAAGGGGCAGATTGTCGGTTGGGGATTGAAAAAGGGTTCAAGTGGGGAATATCCATTTTTACTTATTCCGCTGAAGGAAACTAGGACGAACTATGAACAGATGCCAATAAAAATGCAGAACTCTTTGAAAAACGATTCTGTACAGAAATGAGAAGATGGATGTGACGTATAAAAGAATCCGGAGACAGCCGCCAATAAAAATGTCAAACAGTCTGAAACATAATGTGAACCCATTGACCAACCGCTACACCTCCATTGATTCGGCTGCTATTACTCACGATGCCGCGGGCAATATGACGGTTGACAGCAAGGGCTATCAGTACGTCTATGACTACGAAAACCGTGTTGTGAGCATTAGCAAACTCTGGGGAGAAACAGAAGTTCCAGTGGCTGATTATGTCTATGATGCCCTTGGCCGGCGGATTCAACGCACGGTTTATTGGGAAGGCAGTTTGATTTATACCGACCGATTTTATTATAATGATGCGTGGCAGTATCTGATGAAGGAAACGTATTGGCCGGGCGATGATCTGGTTTGTCTGAATTTTGTGTACGGCAATTATATCGACGAATTGCTTTTATGCCAGAACAGTCCCGACACACGGTATTATTTCCTGCATGACCATCTTTATTCGCCGGCGGCTGCGATAAGTTCCTCCGGCACGATTGTGGAACGCTATGAATATGATGTTTACGGTAACCAGCGAATATTTGACAATTCCTGGCAGACCAGAACCCACAGTTGGTACGGCAGCGAGTTCGGCCTGACGGGGCGGGAAGTGGATAATCTGGATTGGGACGCCAACGGCACACCGCGTCTGCACCACATGCACTACCGCCACCGCGACTACAGCCCGTTTATGGGGAGGTTTATGCAGCAGGACCCGCTGGGGCTTAATATTTTTGAGAATGGTTTGGGAAATACTTTTGCACCGGAATTTCAATATGTGAACGGTTTAAGTATTTATCAATATGTCGAAAGCAATCCAATAATTAAAGCAGACCCTTATGGTTTAGATAGTCCCGGCTGTGATTTCCCAGGTGGCGATTGGGGTAATCATTGTTGGAGGCGTTGTTGCGCTGAACATGATCAGTGTTATCATAATTGTGGAAATCCTTCTAATCCTTCAGGAGGAGTGTGTGACCAGGGTTCGTGGTGGCCGTGGGGAAGACCAGAGTGCAAAAGATGCAACAATGATGTAGCTTGGTGTTTTGCAACGCATATAATTTGTGATTGGAGTGATACCAATTACGACTATTATGGATTGAGACCTGATGGTACATATGGTTATTATGGCAAAGATAAAAATGGTAATATTGTTTATGGGCCTCCGCCTGCTTCTAATGGGAAAAGAAAAATATGAAATACGAGATAGTTGGTAAAGGAACTTTGTGAGCAAAAGTTTATGGTTTTTTTTACTTAACTATGAGGAATAGTTGAAATGAAATTAAAATTATTAAAACTAAATAGAAACTTAATCTTGAAATTTTCATTATACATCACTTGTTTATTTGTAGTTTCTGTGTTAGTTGCTTCCTGTTGCAAATCATTTTACTGGCCACCACCAGTTAAGAATACCTCGGATGTAATGAATTTAGACCCATCTGTTACTTGGATTAGGGCTCGAGGTTTATCCGATGATGATATTTATTCGCTTTCTACCCGAAAAAGCATAGAAATTTTGGATTTTTATGGCGGTTGGGCTGTAGAAGAGCTTCGATTAACAGACAAAGGTCTTGAAAATCTGGCAGATCTTAAGTTGCCTAAGTTGGATCGGCTGGAGCTGGGTTATTGTGATCATATCTCAGACGAAGGTCTATACTATATTTCACAAATGGAGCAAATCAAATCTTTATATTTTGGATGGTATAATGGATTTACCAATGCTGGACTTAGCCATCTATCAAATATGGATAGACTATCAGAATTATGTTTTCAAGAATGTAAGGAAATTAATGATGAAGGTCTTAAATATTTGAGTAAAATGAAATCTTTGAGGCTTCTTACAACACAAGGCAGTGAAGATATAACAGATAATGGTTTGAAATATATAAGCCATCTGGAAAATTTGGAAAGTTTTTATCTTTATAGTAACTACAACAAAGTCACGGATAAAGGTTTAGGTTATCTAAGTGAAATGAAACAATTAAAAATTCTGGTACTTCCTGACAGTCCTTATATTACTGACAGTGCCATCAGAAAGCTAAAGCTGGCATTGCCAAGTTGTGATATACGTATAAATAGGCACAGTAATGGTGAAGAAAAATAATATCTCTCGAATTATGAAAGATAAGATGGCGGTATTAGCGCTGGTTGTTTTTTTGCTGACATCTTGTTGTTCATCTTTTAACAACGTCTCAGATATAATGGAAATCGGGGACAGGCACCAATAAAAATGCCAAACAGTCTGAAACATAATGTAAGTTTATCGACTAACCGCTATACGGCCATTGACAGCAATTCCATCACGCACGACGCCGCGGGCAATCTCACGCTGGATAAAGACGGCTATCACTATGTTTACGATTATGAAAATCGCGTGACGCGGATTTATAAGCTCGACGGCCAGACGGAAATCACCGTGGCTGTGTTTGCCTACGATGCGTTGGGCCGCAGAATCAAGAAAACCGACAGCATTGCTTCAGAAACGACGTACTATTACTATAATGACCAGTGGCAGATTCTGGCGGAGTATGCTGGCAGCGCCTTTGGCAATTCTTACGTCTATGGCAACTATATCGATGAAGTGCTGGTTATGAATGACGGCACGAATGATTATTACTATGCCCACGACCATCTGTATAGTCCAGCGGCATTAACCAACACCAGCGGAACGGTTGTTGAACGCTATGAGTACGATGCCTATGGTACTGCGAAAATAATGGATTCTGCGTATAATTTACGAAGCCAATCTTTATATACCTCCTTCACCTTTACCGGCCGGCAGTTGGACACCCTCGACGGCGGCAGCCTCAAACACATGCACTACCGCTACCGCGACTACAGCCCGTTTATGGGACGGTTTTTGCAGCAGGATCCGCTGGGAGCTGGAAGCTGGCAGCTTTATTACTACCGAGCAAGATTCTATAATCCGCAGATTGGCAGATTCCTGCAAACCGACCCGGTGGGTTATAAAGACAGTTATAATCTCTATCAGTACTGTTTGAACAACCCCATAAATTATATAGACCCGGACGGCAAAAAGGGGCCCGCTCCACTTTTTCTTGTTAATCGGGTTTTTAATCATCGTGATGTATGTTTTTATAGGCGATGAGACTTAACTACTTACAGAAGTTTATGGGTTTCAGGAAACAAAACAATGCCAATGGAGTGGGACAAAAAGGGGAAATCCACCGTAAAAAGCCTACTATATTTTTTCGAAAATTTTCCGCAATGGTTCTCGCAGTAAATCCGCCTGCCAGGGGAGAATTGAGCCGTCGCGAATCATTTTCTCAAGGCCTTCCGGGCCGGTCTGGGCGAGTTTCCCGATCAGGGCACGGGACAAGATCAACTCCGCGGAGAGGCTGTTTTGTTCGGCCGCTTCTTGGCAGGCCTTTCGGATTTTTTCTATGCGGGCCAGAAGCTGCGTGTCCGGACGAGAGGCGCGGGAGGCAGGTTTGGATTGCGGCCACTGGGATGATTTCTGATGAAAGGCCTTTTCCATTGCCTTGTGCAGCGCGTCGAGGCGTTTGCCCCTGCAGTGTTTGAGACTTTGGCAAAGGTCGTTAAAATTTGGTTTTGTCCGCGATTCCGCCCCAACAGCCAGCGCAATCAGCCGTTCGTTGTGAAGAATACGAAACGGCGGCAGGTCAGCCCGCTGGGCCTGTTTTTCGCGCCACAGCCAAAGCTGCTTCAAAAATGCCAATTGCCGGGGCGTTAAACGGGAGCTTCCTTTAATGCGCCAATCTTTTTCCGGGTCGAATGTCCGGGTATGATTCATCGCGGCGCATACGGATTGTCTGCACATTTGCTTATGCCAGCCGGTACGATTCTGTTGGCACAGTTTTTGTTCCATCTTGTCGGCCAGTTCCAGCAGATGGAGGGTGTCCATCGCCGCGTAGCGCAAAAGAGAGTCCGGCAGAGGTCGTCTCGACCAGTCGGCTTTCTGGCTGCCTTTGGAGATGGAAACGTTCAAAATGCTCTGTAGCATTCCCGCGAGGTTCAGCGATTCGACGCCGAGGAGTTTGCCAGCCAGCATCGTGTCGAAAATTTCGCCTTTCGGCTCGAAGCCGAAGCAGTGCCGCATCATCCGCAAATCATAGCCGGAATCGTGGAAAATCATGTTTTTAGACGCCAATTCCTTCAGAAAACCGGACAAATCCAGCCCCGCGAGCGGGTCAACAATAAAATTGTCTCCGCTGAAACTGATTTGAATCAGGCAGACCTTGGGATAGTAGTGATGAAAGCTGTCGGCTTCAATATCCACCGCCACAATGGAGGCGCCCGAAAGTTTTTGTGTCAGGTCGCTTAGGCCTGATGACTCGTCAATATAATGAAAGTGTAAAGGGTCCGCATTCAATGCTGTACTCATCACAGTGTACCCAACGGGTATGGTTCTGCCGCGAGCAAGAGAAACAAGTAGTTGTCGTAACCGCAGTTGGCCGCGACCCAACCCAATATTCTCATTTGGAACCTGTATAAATTCAGTCTTATTGTATTTTTGAGCCTGTATTTTGTCAAGCGGCGAAAGGATAAAGCGAAAACATTCCATCTACTCTTTTTCTACGGCGGTAAAAACCCGAAGCATCCCAATGTTTTCATATAATTCTCGACGCGTGAGCTCTACGATGAAATTTTGGTGTGTTTTTAAAATCACGAGAGGCCTATTGACTTTGCATCAGAAAATATCGTTAGTCTTTTTATTACAATGAGTTAGTGAAAACGCGATGAGAACGGGGGAAAAACGTGAAAAATTCGAATCTTCGTTTTTGGGTTAAAAACGAAGGTGAGAATGCTCAAAATGGTTCGACAAGCTCACCATCCCACAGGAAAACGCACGCAAAAGCACTACAAAACGACGACAAATGCGTACAAAGTGATGACAAACGAGGGGTATTTTAAAACACGTTTTGCGCGCGGTGCGCAGAGCAAAACCACAGGACGTGAAATCACGACACAACAGGAAAATAATCAGCTTATCACCGCTCACAAACCGCCATCTGTGAGCTGTCTTATGATATGACTAACTTTATGACTGCAAGCTCCTTTCTCGTGTGAAAAAATGCACTTCACACGAGTGCAGATTATACCATAGTTTGGGTGAAAAAGCGAGGAGAAAATGGGGTTTGAAAAAGGGAAATTGAGGGTATAATTGGGGGCGAAAGGTGTGCGGGAAATTCATCGTCGGTGGCGCAAGGGAAAAAAGCGAAAGTCGGACTTTTCGGACAGGTCGGACATGTAGGACGAGTCGGACAAGAAAAATAAAAAGAAAAATGGGGGGTACGGGAAATTTGCTTTGATATGATAAAAATTTGAGGTTGGAAGAAAAAGGGAATGGGAAATAGTCGAAACGGTGTCTGGCCCCGTTTCGTTCCTTCGATAATGCCAGGAGAGACCAATGTAATAAATGTTCCCAATAATAAACTGCTATAAGAAAGGTTAAATCATGGTTCAAATTTTCCCGTTTTTAATCTTTTTCATCTTGATTATTTCATCTACTGTGTTGCTTCAAAAATGGACAAAATCGTCTGTTGCTACGTTGATTTTGGCCCCCATATTATCATCTGTATTGTACCAAGTTATTGGGTACATCGTCCAAGGCTACTTGGATTCTTTTTTTCTGATTGCTGTAATATTTTCTTATGTAATGGGTGTTGTTATCTGTTTAGTGGTACTTTTCACGATAGGTATATTATCAAGAAGCATGAAAAAAGAAAACAGGTAAGAACGCAATATGACGATATAGGAAATCGGACACAGATGGTAAAGAATTCGGTTTCAACCGGCTATACCTACAACAATAATAATCAGTCGGTGGCGCAAGGGAAAAAAGTAAAAGTCAGACTTTTTTGACAGGTCAGACATGTAGGACGAGTCGGACAAGAAAAATAAAAAGAAAAATGGGCGAAAAGGCGGTTGAGAAAAAGCAGAGGAAAATCGGGTGCGGGAAAATGATTATTGATAAATGTATAATGATAAATGAAGCGGGAACGGGCAAAAAGAGTGTCTGACCCCGTTTCGTTCTCCCCTATAATACTGTCAGATGGACATATTGGTTATAATGAAACTGCGTGAGAAATATGAAATTATATGAGATAATTTATGGAATCTTATACAAGAGTTTGGGATGATTTTTTCCGTTTTAAAGTTCGTTGTAGAGATTGCAAGAAGATCTGTTCGTTTACACGAGCAGAATTCACAGGAAGAGCTTTTCGCCCTCGGTGCCTCCGTTGTGGCTCAATTGCCCTTGATGTGATTGAAACTTCAGAGGCAAAGGCAAAATGTAGAAAGGCAACATCACAGAAAAAAGTAAGAATATATATTCACTCAATACCAACAAATCTTCGTGAGAATAAAAACAACTTATCTCGCCCAAAAAACTATTTCGAGGGCATGATAGTATGTTATAGACATACGAAAAAAGTTGGATATATTCTTTTGAATACTAGTAAAGAATCAATGTGTAATCATGCCTTGAGATACTCCCAAAATGATAAAACAATTAATTATTATTTTTTGAGATTTCGGTTTTCAGATATTGAGGTTTCGTTAAGAAAGTTACCAAGATACATTTCAAATAAAACAAGAAGTACAAATAAGCAGGAAAAAATGTCCTACGCAGATATCCTGATCGGATGCCATTTAGAAGTGCAATTATCAAATAGCAAATATAATAAAGAGATTTTAAGCATTCAGATAAATGACACGATTATGGAATTAAGTGAATACAGAAAAAAGTATCCGTTAGGACTAGGGATTGAGGATCAGAATAATCACTTCATTAAACCTGATGATCTCTTAAAATATTATAAAACAATACGTTGATATTTATATCTATAGTGGCTGACGGAAAAGCCATAGATATTGATCGATTATATGCGTACTTATGCAATGTTTTAAAATGGTCAGAAAAAGAATCTAAATGGTGCTGTGATAGAATAGAAATAGGGCTTAAGATTTTAAAGGTAAACAAAAATTTTAATACGGCGAGTAAATTAACGAAGGCAATTCATAATTGAGAAATAAGCAGAGAAAAAACGGGGCAAAATCGGTTACTGGAACCTTTATTTAACTTGGAAAGGGAATACCATGTTGAAGATGATTAGAATTTGTCTGATACCGGGAGTTCTGGTATCGCTGGGATTGTGCGGTGGATGTACCAGTGAAGAGAAAAAGGAAGCTCGAGAAAACGTTACAACTATTGATTTTACCACGTATGCCGTCGGTAAGTTACCCGATGGTTTTTCGACCGCTGTTACCGATGGCGGTCAGCCCGGTACATGGGAAATCACAGATGCCAATGGCACCAAGGTTCTTGCCCAGACCAACACCGATGAAACCGATGGACGATTTCCGCTCTGCATCTGTGACTCGGTAAGCATTAAAAACGTCGAGGTTTCGACGGATTTCATGGCTGTTGCCGGCAAGGTGGACCAGGCCGCGGGGCTTGTTGCAAGGTACAAGGATAAAGACAATTATTATATAACCCGTGCGAATGCCCTTGAAGATAATCTACGGCTGTACAAGGTCGAATCCGGCAAACGCAAACAAATTGCAAACGCAACTCTAAAAGTAACCTCCGGTACATGGCACAATCTTAAACTGGAAATCGAAGGCACACACCTCAAAGTCTTTTGTGATGGGAAATCCATTATTGACGCAGATGATGCCACGTTTCAAGACGCCGGGAAGGTCGGGTTCTGGACAAAAGCTGACAGCGTTACGTATTTCAAAAATCTAAAAATCAAAAACAAAGAAAAAGAGTAACATAGTACCGTGTCATCGCTAACATTGTGAAAATACAAGACACTCTTATTGACCGTTAGAGTCCCTGGATTCCCGCCTGCGCGGGAATGACAAGACTTGCATGGCAACGGCATTTTCACATAAATAGCGTTGACGGAGTAATAGATGCAGACAACAAATAAGGCTGGTGTCGGGGTAGTCTATGTTTACAGGAAAAATATTTTAAAAGGGTAAAAAGTGAGAAAGGTAATTGGAACAGTCATATCGGCAGGGCTTTTACTTGTTTGCTCGTGTCAGCAGACAACCAAGAGCAGTAATGATTTCAAGCAGGCTCAGACGTTAATAGATAAAACAATGGCAGCACATCCTGAAATTATCCGATTGACTATTCATGCGGTGCCGAAAGGACAGACACAGAGCAGGATTATTGCATGTAATCTTCGTGAAAAACTTGGCAAACTTGACGATCCTGAAGACTTAGAGGTTGTGAAAACAAAGAAGACTATCGTGCTGAAAGAAGGCGATAACCTTGATGTAACTACGCCGATTTTAGACAAGGCTGGCAATGCGATAGCTGCAACAGGTATTACGCTAAAGGGACTAAATGGCAATAATGAGCAGCGTCTTACAGAAAAAGCAAAAGCTATAGCAGCAGAACTGTCAAAAGCTATTCAGGATTCCCCTGAACCGTTTTGGTAAATTAAAGGGACAGCGGGGCTATTGAAAAAGTCTCTTGAATCTTCTATTGCTGTGTGCCGCCAACTTCCGCCGACAATGCCAGATCCTCCACGGCGGACAATGGATAATCCAGAAACAATCCTGACGGCGGCAGGCCTCGTCTGTTTGCGATTATTGTGAAGGGCTAATCAGGACAGGGAGATTCAGCAATAAAGCTTGCAAATTATTCCGCAAGGGTTACACTAATGGCCTATGGCGAAGAAGAAGGCGACAAGTAAAAAGGTGAAGGAGACACAGGAAAAAACTCCATCGGGCGGCTTTCCCCCTTCGGTAGGGACAGGATGCCGCCACACTCCTGTTTCATCGGAAATATCACAGCCGGGGGTGGCTAGGCCACAGGCGGCTATGCTACATGAGACTGTGCCATCCGAAAAAACCTGCTTGTCGGAGACAAGCAGGGCACCGGCCAACCCCTCCGGCCCTTTGGGCCACCTCCCCTTAGCAGGGGAGGAGTTTCAAAAACGAGAAGGAAGACGCAGATGTTCAGAGAGAAGCAGTTTTAAGGCTCGATAATCTTATAAACCACATCCCCGCTTCTTACCCGCTCACTGACCTTGACGCCAATAGAGTCACCTGCTTTGGCCTCTGTGACCTGTGCATTCTTGATCTGGATTGAACCAACAGTGATTTCAAGGTCGGTCGTATGACCTTTGATGTGGAGTTTATCTCCAATTTTTAAACCTGCCGTTAATTCGATTCCAGCAACTACAGGTCGAGCAAAGAAATCCGATACCTTTCCAATTATCTCTTCAGACATTTTTTTACTCCTTTCTTGTTTTATTGGCCCACCGCCGTGCGACTGTCGCGGCAATTCTTCTAAAGATTCTCAGATTTTAATCTTTGACGGTTGACGAATGATTTTACATCAGTCCATCAAATTAAACAAGTGCAGAATTTTTAAAGGGACAGGGCTGACCGGAAGAGATTTATTTCATCAGTTGGAAGCCTAATTTTCGGGAAATGACCTTGACGGCTTCGAACCAGAGGATGCTGGCGACGCCTGCCGCGACGCAAAAGAGAATATGGGTGTAGCTGACCATTCCGAAATGGAACAGCCGGTTTAATACGGGGGCAGAGAATATCAATCCGAGGGATAAGACCACCGCAGTCAAAACGAACAGCAAAACCTTGTTTGTATCCAGCAGATTGCGGAAAAGGCTCTGGTTCCAGGAGCGGTTGGTGAAAATGAGGCACAGATTGGACACAATCAGCGTTAAAAAGGTGAGGGTGGTGGTTTCTGTTTCTTTATCGTGCTCGGATAGAGACATTTTGCAGACAATCAGAATCATCGCCAAAGAAAACAATCCCTGGAGGATGCTGAGGCAGAAAAGTTTTTGGGAGAACAGCGGTTCGCGTGGATTGCGTGGGGGCCGGCGCATAATGTTGCTTTCCGGTTTGGCCGACTCGAAAACGAGGGTGCAGGTTGGGTCAATAATCAATTCGAGGAAAACGATATGGGCCGGATAGAGAATGACGGGCCATCCAAACACGAGAGGCAAAAATATCATTCCGGCGATGGGAATGTGGACGCTGATGATGTAAGACATAGCTTTTCGCAGGTTGTCGAAGATGCAGCGGCCCATCCGAACGGCTTCGACGATGGAACCGAAGTCGTCGTTGAGTACCACGAGGTCGGCGGATTCTCTGGCTACGTCGGTGCCTCGCTGGCCCATTGCCACGCCGATATGCGCGGCCCGAAGGGCCGGGGCGTCGTTGACGCCGTCGCCGGTCATTCCGACGATTTCACCGCAGGATTTCAGCGCGTTGACGATATTCAACTTCTGTTCCGGCATCACCCGGCAGAAGATGTTGACGCGACTGATTTTCTCGGCAAGCTGGGCCTCATTCATCGCCTGTAATTCCGGGCCGGTGATAAATTCGTTTTCATTTGGCAGGCCGATTTGTCTGGCGATATTTTGTGCTGTGCCGGGATGGTCTCCTGTAATCATCATGACTCGTATCCCCGCCGTGGTGCAATCTTCGATGGCGGCCGGGACGGTGGGTCGAATCGGGTCTTCCAGCCCGAGCAATCCGACGAAGGTGAAATTAAAATCGTGCTGGCTGGAGGGAAGATGGGCTTTATCGAAGGTCGCTTTGGCAACGCCCAGGACGCGGAGTCCTTCGAAGGCCATTTGTTCCACGGTTGCCGCCAGCATCTGCTGCCGGTCGGCGTCCAAATGGCACAAATTCATAATGGCTTCCGGCGCGCCTTTGGCTGAGACGACATAGAGTTCATTGCGAGGGATTCTCCATACGTGGGACAGGGCGAGCAGTCCTTTGCTCAGGGGGTATTCCTTAATCAGCGGCCATTTTTCGTGGAGATGTTCGGTATTGCGGAGTCTTTCTTTGCCCAGCGATTCGAGGGCTTTTTCCATCGGGTCGAAAGGGTCTCTTTTGCTGGCGAGGATGCCGTATTCGATGAGTTGATGGTATTCTTCAGGCAGGGATTCGCCGGACCGGCTGGAGAGCGTGAGCGTGTTTTTGCCGTTAAAAATTTTTCGAATGACCATTTTGTTTTCGGTCAGCGTGCCGGTCTTGTCGGCGCAGAGCACGGTGGTCGCGCCGAGCGTCTCGATGGCGGAGGATTTTCTGGCGAGGACGGATTTTCCGGATATCCGCCAGGCGCCGAGCGCCATAAACAGCGTCAGCACCACGGGGAATTCTTCCGGCAGCATCGCCATGGCCAGACTGATGCCGGACAGAATCGCCTCAAGCCATTTGTGGCGGGTCAGGCCGTAAATCAGGACCACCAGAAGGCACAGGATTATGGCGATGATAAAAATTTTTCTGACGAGGACGCCGGTTTCCTTTTGCAGTATTGTGGGCTGCTGCTGGACGCTTTCGAGCATTTTTCCGATGCGTCCCATTTCGGTGTTGGCGCCGGTGGCCAATACTTTAGCGACGCCCTGGCCGCTGACAATCAAGCTGCTGGAATAGAGAAACGGCAGGTCGTCTCCGCCGGGACGACAGGCTTTTAAGTCAGCGGTATCGCTCGGCATTTTGCGTACCGCACAGGATTCGCCGGTTAAAACGGATTCGTTGGCCGCCAAATTGATTCCCCATAACAGAACGACATCCGCCGCGACGCGGTCTCCCTCGCGCAGGATGAGAATATCCTCCCGCACAACTTCCCGGCCGGGGATTCGTCTCTGTTGGCCGTCCCGGATGACGAGGGCGCGTGGGCTGGACAGGTTGCGCAGGGCCTGAATGGCTTTTTCCGCTTTGCCTTCCTGATAGACGGTGATGCCTACAATCATCAGGACGAATCCCAGGAGCATACAGGCTTCTTCCATATCGCCCAGCATCAGATAAACCAGACCGCAGGCCACCAGCAGCAGAAACATCGGTTCCCGAAAAACCTCCAGAAGCAAAGTCATCAATCCTCTGCTTTTGTCGGTGGGCAGCTCGTTATAGCCCTCCTGTTCGAGGCGGGCTTTTGCCTCGGCTTCCGACAGGCCCTGGATTGTTTTCAATTGGTCTTCAGATAAACTCATCCGGGCGTTCCTTGTGTCTGAATTTTAAGGGCAGAATAAAACACAACGGGATAATGCTTTCCACAGCGCTGAGGAGTCAAATGGACCGACAGGTTTTCATGGTTATCTTCCTTGCAGTTTATTTGGGTATGGAAGTCCCACAGCCTCTGTGGCTGCTGCCCCTGCAAGGGCCCGGCATGAAACCTGGTCTTCCATGTCTGGGGGAATTTTACGGCAATTCGATTTTTTGTCAAGCGGTTGTCGGAAAATATGTGGGCTGCTGTATAGTGCCGGCGGCATAAAAAAAGGCCCGCGGAGACCTCTCCGCGAGCCTTGAAAACACTGAAGTTGTAGAAAACTATTTGATTTCCGCTTCGATCCAGCCCAGCAACTCTTTGAGGTCGCGCATCGTATGGTCGCCCATGTGGGCGATGCGGAAGGTGACGCCTTTGAGATTGCCGTAGCCGTTGCTGATAATCACGTTGTGCTTTTCCTGCAGCGCCTTGTTTAAGGCGGAAATATCGATGTTTCTGGTATTCTTGACGGCGGTCAGGGTGTTGGTGCAGTATTTTTCTTCGCAGAACAGTTCGAAATGCTTTTTGGCCCAGGCACGGCAGTAATCGGCCATTTCCCTGTGGCGTTTCCAGACATTTTCCATTCCTTCTTTGAGCAACCGCTGGCACTGATAGTGCAGAGCCATAATGTGCGGAGTGGACGGTGTGGTCGGGGTCTGGTCTTTTTCCGCCGCTTTGGCGAATTCCAGGAAATCAAAGTAATAGCCGCGTTCGGGGACGGTTTTGGCTTTTTCCATCGCCCGTTTACTGACAGCAGCAACAGCCAATCCCGGCGGAATCGCAAAGGCCTTTTGAACCGAGGCGAAGGTGACATCCCAGCCAAGCTGGTCAAAATGAATGGGCATCCCGACCATTGCGCTGACGGCATCGACAAACACCAACACATCGGGGTATTTTTTCCTGAGCATTTCGCTGATTTCATAAACCGGATTGATCATACCGGTGCTGGTTTCGCTATAGACCAGCGTAATGGCGGCATATTTGCCTGTTGCCAGTTTCTTATCAATCATTTCCGGCGTGGCGGGTTTGCCCCATTCGGTCTTGAGGGGTTCCATATTTCGTCCACAGGACTGAACGACACTGCCCCACTTGTCGCTGAACGCGCCGCACATACAAGCCAGCACGGTTTCGTCTTTTTTCACGCAATTGCGAATACTGGCTTCCCAGATACCCGAGGCTGAGGATGTACTCAGAAATACGTGCTGCCCGGTGAACAGTATTTTTTTGAGCATCTGGACGGTTTCTCCCTGAAGCTGGGCGTATTCCTTATTGCGGTGTCCCAGGGTGGGGCGGGCCAACTGCTGCAACACCTCCGGCAGCACGTGCACCGGCCCGGGGATGAACAGTTTCGGTGGGTTTTTCCAGTCAACCATGGATTTTATTCCTTTCCAATACAAAGTGTCTGAGGACATTTTTCATACGGAGTCATCGGGTCGATAGGTAACAGGTTGATGGTGACACCGGAGAAGAGTTTCGGGTAGAAGAACGTGGATTTCTGAGGCATTTTTTCGCCCGTTGCGGCCACGGCCTGCACCTGCTCCATCCGGGTCGGGTTGACAAAAAAGACCGCCTGGCAGGAGCCGCTATCGACTTTTTTGATGGATTTGTCGATGGCGTCGCCCAAATCTTTGACGTATTCAATGTGGCTCTGGTCGGCAAGCTGTTTTTCACCAATACCGAGGTGTTTTTCGAGAATCAGAAGATGCAGCACATTGACGTCCAGTCCGCGCGTCGCGTCGCTGAGCGCCGGGCCAGCTTTTTTCATCGTCTCGCCGTCGCGCAGCGTCGCGGTATAAAACGCGTCGTCCGCCGCGTAAATGCCAAAGACGTTTTTACCCTGGCGGCCCAGTTGTTTGAGTGTTTCGAACATTTTCGTTTTGGCCTTGTTTTTCGACGCCGTGTCGGCAAAACGGAACTTCTGAATGTCAAATTCCGTCATCGCGTTCAGCAGTTTTTGTATGGAAAAGTCTGCAAGCCCGACAATGAGCCGATGGGTCGGCTGGATGACCAGGCCTTCGTTGCGCATATTGACAAAGGTCATCATCAGGTATTGCGCTTCCGGGCGACCGGTCTGTTTCCAGTAATTCAGGGCCGTCTCGTAGCGGTGGTGTCCGTCGGCGATGACGGTCTTTTTGGTTTCAATCATCCGGCGGAACATCTCGATTTGTTCAATGCCGTCGATGACATATAACCGATGGCGGACATTTTCATGGTCGGTATAATCCAAGGCGGCAGGGTTGGATGCGGCTTTGCTGATGATTGTCTCGGCAGTTTTTTTCGGGTCGTCGCAGAGCATAAAAATCTGGCCGAACTGCGCCGCGGTGGCCCGACTCAGGCGCAGCCGGTCAGCCTTGGGGCCTTCGAGCGTTTTTTCGTGAGGCTGGACGCCTTTGCCGAACGGCTCAATTTTGCCCAGCGCAATAATGCCGCTGCGGCGATATGCTATTCCGCTGATACTGAAATCCTGAATATAAGCGTAGATTGCTTCTTTAGGGTCTTGCTTTATCGCTCCATCAGCGACGGCCTTTTCCAGGTACTGCCGCGCACGGGTGTACTGGTTTTGCTGTTCGGTATCCGACGCAAAAGTCTGCCCCCGAATTGCCCTTACGATATTATAAGGGTTCAGGCGATAAAGCTCCTGCTGAAGAGTTTCGTCAATGACATCGTACGGCGGGGCGATACATTGACCCGCATCGCCTGTCAC
>Ga0315294_10003311_pt1 | contig 17531 bp, 12 predicted proteins | sample YL17G13_40_MG_FD_203626 | JGI IMG/M metagenome (GOLD analysis project Ga0315294, IMG submission 203626) | Sediment microbial communities from Yellowstone Lake, YNP, Wyoming, USA - YL17G13_40 | ecosystem: Environmental > Aquatic > Freshwater > Lake > Sediment | place: USA: Wyoming | collected... | reverse complement strand
AAACTGAGCAGGGCAGTTACATTGATGTAGTTAATCGCAAGAGAAGTATTCGCCAGAGTCACACCAGGGCAGTTGTCGAGGATGCCATAGCCAAAGCTCAGGGTCATATAAGCCAGAGCGAATTCGATAAGGCAAAAGAAGTGGTCGATAATGCTGTGCAGGTTGTGAACAAAAACCACCCGGACCTTGGAGACGAGCTTTTCAGGCAATACAGCAGCCAGCTGAAAGAGCTGGCCGAGAAAATTGACTATGGACGCAGGGAAATGACAGGCCAGTTGGAAGAAAATAAGCGATTGGGAGCAATAGAGACACAACGTCGGTTTAAGGAGCAGATGGGACTGGATAGGCAGAAAAGAGTAGCCGAGTTGATGGACAACGCGACGGCCTATCAGAAACAACAGCGCTATGAAGAAGCTCTCGGTCAGCTGGAAAGTTTGCTTGCGATAGACCCCTTGAATGACCGGGCTCTGACACTGAAGCAGACACTGGAAGATACAATCGGCTTCCGCAAACAATTGGAGTTGCAGAAAGAGACAGATAAGGAAAGGGTCGACATTTTATTGAAGACCGATGAATCTGGCGTTCCATATGCTAAAGAGATTACTCATCCTAAGAACTGGCAGGAGATTGTTGCCAAACCCACGCGCAAACCTGAAGAGACGTTTGGGCAGGACCCGGCTAATATGGCTACCTACAAGCAATTGAATGAAGTTGTTGACCTTTCGGCATTGCGGCCGGAAATGCCTTTTAGCGAAGCGATAGAAATATTAAGGAATTCAGTTTCTCCGCCGCTGAGGATAGTTGTGCTTTGGAAAGATTTGCTAGAAAATGCGGAAATTGAACAGTCTACGCCCATAAACATGGACGCAATGGCCTCGGTTCCTCTTGTCACAGTGTTGAAGATCCTGTTGGAATCAGTTGCTGGCGGACTCGCAGAACTTGATTACATTGTTGAGAACGGAGTAATTAAGATAGCAACTCGAGAGTCGCTTAAGGAGGAACTGATATCATTAGTTTATGACGTAACCGTCTTGGTAGGCCGACCAGCAGATTATTATGCGCCCACCGGAGGTGGTGCTGGTGGTGGTGCTGGTGGTGGTGCTGGTGGTGGTGGTGGGGGCAGAGGCGGCGGCGGTGGCGGCGGCGGTGGCGCTGGTGGCGCAGGCGGCGGGTACTACGCTGAGTACTTCGAGCAAGAGGAGGAGGAACTGACTAGAGAACAAATCGCGGTCGAAACCGAGAGGCGAAAAGCTGACTTGATCGCGCTTATCCAGAATACCGTCGAACCGGATAGTTGGTTCGATACTGGCGGAAAGGGTACCATAACATTCTATGAAAACAAAAAGCTTATTGTCCGCCAGACTCGTGTGATTCAGGAGAAAATTGAGCAACTGCTTAAAGATATGCGTAAATCCCTTGGACATCAGGTTGCTATCGAGGCCAGGTTCCTTATAGTTGGTGAGAATTTCCTCGAGGATATCGGCTTTGGTATGAATGTTGCGGTCAACGCCGGCAGTAAGTGGGGTTGGTTGCAGTTTTCGCAAATGAGCTCTCCACTTGCTGGTGGGGCACCGGGGTCTTACGACTGGGTTGAACCGGAAAGCACAGGTGTTCCGGGGAGTTTAGGATGGAACAAGCAAAAAGAGGAATCGCTGCCCCCAATTCGAGCACTTAGGGTTAGCGGAAACTATAGTATCATTGATGACCTGTACGTCACATTCCTTCTCAGGGCGACTCAGGCCCACAGGGATGCAAAATCTCTGACTGCTCCGAAAGTCACAGTTTTGAGCGGGGAGTCAGCAACGATACGGGTTCAAAGAACATATCGCTATCCGCTTCCGCCCGATATTAGTTATGGCGGTTTTGGTGGTACTGCCGGCGGAGCAGGAGGATATGGCGGCTATGGCGGCGGCGTCTCGAGTTTGCAGCAGAGCTACTCTGAAGTGCTGACTGGTACAGTTCTCAATATTACTCCGACTATTACCCCGGACAAGAAACATGTGTTGCTCAATATAGTTGCTGAGATGCGTAATTTGCTCGGATTTGAGACTACTACAGTCGAAGCGCCTCTGGCAACAACAACCGTGCCAACTGCGTACTCGATATCACTACCTCAGACAGAATTATCGAGAGTAAAGACACGTGTGAGCATGCCTGATGGTGCAACATTGCTGTTGGGCGGACAGAAAATAACAGAAGAAGTTGAAAAAGAAGCAGGTGTGCCGGTATTGAGCAAAATACCTATTTTGGGAAGGGCATTTAGCAATCGCAGCAAAATCGAGGACCACAAGATATTGTTAATACTGGTTAAACCAACTATTATTTTACAGGAAGAGGTTGATGCTGAGGCAACTGCTGCGGTGGAGAGCGGCACATAGTTGCTGTTTGCAGGAAGGTGATGAAGGTGTGTGAGTTTGTTTTTGGCAAGGGCGGCCGAGACATAAGAAAGAGTCGGTTTAATATGAACAGGTCAACCCGTTCGGGTGTTTTTTATATGAATAGAGCAATAAACCAGCGTTATAGCTATAGTATTGAAAGGCCGGTTTTGCAGGAGGAGAACAGATGAAACGTTGGGTTTTAATTAGTTCACTGGTATTACTTGTGCAGAATTTTGCCATGGGCGTTCCCAGAACCTTGAATGTGCCTAGTCCGTGGTACCCGACCATTGGGAGTGCTATTAGCAGTGCGGCAAACTATGATACCATTCAGATAGCGCCTGGTACTTACAGGACCGCATGTGGATTTGTTATCGAAAAAGCTATTACGATAAAAGGTATCAATCCGGACGACCCTAACGTTGTTGCCGCAACGATTATCACGCAGGAAGTTGGTCCCGAAGGCTCGGGTGGCGTTGCTTTCTTAATCTCCAATTCTGGTGCGAAGCTTGAGGGTATTACAATAAAAGGATTTGGTCTAAGGGGTCTAGATGGGAAGCCTGTTACTGGGTTTGGAAAGCATGGTAAACCTGGGGGTAACGTGCCAGGCGTTGGTATTTTATGCAATGGTGCATCGCCTACTATCAAGAATTGTGTGATATCCGATTGCGTGGCGACCGGCGGCAATGGTAGTGCTGGTGCTGCCGGCGGCGTCGACCCTTGTGAGCCTAGCCTTCTTCATGGCGGCGGTGGTGGAGAGCCGGGGATAGCTCGCGGCGCAGGGTTGTACTGTACTCCATCCACCGCTAGCAAACCGAATGTCATAAATTGCACTTTTAACAATTGCAGCGTAATTGGCGGGAGAGGTGGTGACGGTGGAGATGGCGTTCAAGTAGGAGAAGAGGGGCCTTATGGATTAGGTGGTCATGGTGGCGGCTGGAACGACCGTTACAGCAGTGGTTTTGGCGGCGCAGTATATGTTGGTGCGAGGGCTCATCCTACATTTCAGTCCTGTACTTTTACCAATAATAGTTCGTATGGCGGCATGAATGGGATTAGCGGAATAAGTATAGAGACTGGCTCTCGACCCGAACCCAGTACGAGCTATAAGATTGATACTGTAGGAGGTGCGGTGTATTGTGCGGAGATTGCATCGGCTGATTTTATCGACTGTGTGTTTAGCAATAATAAGGCCGACCCTAACAGCACCGGCGGTCCTGACGAGTTTGTCAGTTTTGGAGGTGCTGTGGGTTTTGAACCCGGTAATTATGATTGTTTGGTGAAATTTAAAAATTGCCGTTTTAATGGTAACAAAGCCACTGTAGGCGGGGCGATGTTCTGGCACGACACGTGGCGGGATCCAGAATTTGACGGATGTAACTTTTTAGATAATTCAGCTTTGCATGGCGGCGGTATGTATTTCTTTACAAGCTCACCAAAGATTGCCCGCAGTAATTTCAGCGGAAACGAGGCTACTCACGAAGCTGGGCAGGGCGGCGGAATATACTGTTTTGATGCTGATGCCCAGATTACGGATTGTGATATTAGTGGTAATGCTGCGACAGGTTCCGGTGGAGGGGTATATATAGCCTCATGGTACAAACCAGTTTTGCTTAAGAATTGCCTTATAACCCACAACTCTGCCAACAGGGACGGAGGAGGAGTTTCCACCGACTGGGGTTCATTTGTGGAAATCAGCAATTGCACTATTGCCGACAATACGGTTACAGGGAGTGGTTTTCCTGCCGGCTACGGCGGCGGGCTGTACACCTCATATGAAAGCGGTGTTAGTGTTATAGACAGTATTCTGTGGGGCAACTCAGCTCCGTATGGGAATCAGATTGCGGTAGACACCTATTATGGCATGCCATCGGCAGTGGATGTTGACTACAGCGATGTTGAAGGTGGTGCCGTTGGAGTATATGTCGGCCCCGGTTGTGGGCTCTCATGGGACACCAGCAGCAATTTGTATGGTACCAGCCTGGATAATCCGTTATTCGTTTCGGGTGATTTAGAAAGCCGCGGTGGTTCGGGTGACTATTTCCTTAATGAACCCGAAGCTTGCAGCTTCTCTACCAGTTCAATCGCTGCCGCTGAAGCTGGCCCCACAACTTTTGGGGATACGCTTACTGCCGATGAGTTAAATAATTTGGAAATGATAATCTTTGATAGCCCTCCAACTCCGCCTCCGGGGTTCGTAAGGCCTGTGGCCGAGGTGATTGCTAATGTACTCTCCGAGGGTCCGGTGGCTTTTAAGGTACTCGAGGTTCCGGCTTCTAGATGGACTTACGGGTGTGCGCCTACGGCTGCGGGTATGATATTTGGCTATTATGACCGAAATGGATATCCAAAGATGTACACTGGGCCGGCCAACGGGGGACTTGCTCCTTTAACTGACCTTGGTCAGGGTACTCCTCCGGAATTCCCTACCCCCATCTCTGGTTCGTGTTCTATAATCGCAACCCAGAGAGGATTTGATGGTCGAACTACCTATGGGCATGTTGACGACTACTGGGACGACTACAATAGCCCCGGGCCAGACCCCTGGGAAGGAATCCGGTCAGAGCATGCATGGGACGATTGCACCGCCGATTTTATGGGCACCAGCCAGTGGAAATGGGATTTCGATGGAGACGGAACCAGAGATGACTGTGTTGACGGCGCAACTGTCGGTTGGTTCAATCCAGATGGAACGAAACTTTATGATTTTATACCGCCTTCATGGGCGGGTCTGCCTCGGACAGAGCTCTGTCATGGGATGAGATTGTTTGCCGAGTCGCGAGGTTACACCGTGCCTGAGAACTACACTCAAGGCATTGCTCCTCGCTATCCGGGAGGTTTTTCTTTCGACGATTATATGGCCGAAATAGATTCGGGCAATCCTGTTATGCTTCTTCTTGAGGGACATGCTATTGTGGGTGTTGGTTATGACACGGACGGCCAGATAGTTTATCTGCATGACACATGGGATTGTAACGACCACACGATGACTTGGGGTGGAACTTATGCTGGTATGGCTCACAAGGCCGTGGCCGTTGTTCATCTTGTTCCGCTTTGTTATCCAGAGCCGAGTCCGTGTATTGATGCCGGGCCGAAGGATCCTAACTTTGATGCTCTATTCTTCGGTATGTACAGGCACACAACGCGAATCGATGGTGAGCTTGATACCGGCCCGCTGGATATAGGTTATCATTTTCTTCTATCAATGGATGAATTCGGCGGTTGTGACTATAATTTCGACGGTATAGTGGATTTAAACGACCTTAATATATTCCTTAGTCACTGGCTGCAAAACGACTGCACCTTCCCTGAGTGGTGCAACGGTACGGATTTGAACAAAGACGGGACAGTTAACAGTGGCGATTATACTATTTTTGCGGGGCATTATAAAGAGACTGACACCACAGCTCCTAAGCCTAATCCGATGACCTGGGCAGTTGCTCCTCGGTCTGCTGGGGCAGCGTCGATTACTATGACTGCAACGAAGGCCTACGATAATTCTACCGGCTCCTCTGTGGAGTATTATTTTGAGGCCTATTCTGGTGGAGGACACAGCAGCGGCTGGCAAGATGACCCGACCTACACCGATACTGATATAACGGTACCGCCGGGTACCCTGTGTGGTTACAGGGTAAAGGCTCGGGACACAGCTATTAACCTCAACGAGACAGGATGGTCGGTTGTTGGTTATGCTATGCCCGGGATACCTCTGCCTATGGAGCCGAATAACGTGGCTGCAGCAGCAATATCGAGCAGCCAGATAAATCTGTCCTGGACAGATAGGTCTGACAACGAAACAGGTTTTAAGATAGAGCGAAAGACCGGCAGCGGCTCATACTCACAAATCGCTACCGTTCCTGCAAACACAACTACCTACAGCAACACAGGTCTGTCGCCATTAACGACATACACATATCGTGTTCGGGCCTACAATGCGTCCGGCGATTCAGGCTTTTCCAATGAGGCTTCTGCAACCACCCTCGAGTCAACCCCTGCGGCGCCGAGCAACCTGACCGCAACAGCAGTATCGAGCAACCAGATAAATCTGTCCTGGACAGACAACTCCAGCAACGAAACCGGTTTTAGGATAGAGCGAAGGACCGGCAGCGGCTCATACTCAGAAATCGCTACCGTTCCTGCAAACACAATTACCTACAGCGATACAGGTCTGTCGTCATTAACGACATATACATATCGTGTTCTTGCATTCAATATTGTAGGTGCTTCAGACTATTCCAGCGAGGCTTCTGCGACCACATTTGAAGGCCCCCCCCCTCCGGTTGTGGATACCACACCTCCGCTGCCAAACCCGAGCCAGTGGGCAGTAGGGCTAGGGCCTTCCGAATATTATCAGGCCGGTTGGTACCGCCATAGGATGGAAGCTGTCCAAGCGGATGATACTACTACCGGCGGCAATTGTCCTTGCGAGTATTACTTCGACTGCGTATCAGGTAGCGGAGGAAAGGATAGCGGCTGGCAGCTTTCCCCAATCTACGATTACCCAGTTAATCCTATTGGGCCGACGACTTGTCAGTACAAAGTAAGAACTCGCGATGCGGCAGGTAATATGACAGAATGGTCATCTACCATGAGTACTCACCCTTTGTAACCGTTTGGTAGCCGTAGTGGGCGATGAGGTGGTCAAGTATCACCATAGCGGTGTAGTTTTCCGCAACGGGCCATATTCGACCCACAATCGTAGCGTCGCGCCTGGTGATGGCAGCGAGTTGCTTGTTCTCAAGGGTGTACTTGTCGATCGTTTTCTGTGGTTTATCAATGGTCGGCGTAGGCTTAACGGTTAGCCTGACAATAATCGGTTGCCCCGTAGAAAGACCTCCAGTAATACCGCCAGCATTGTTTGATTCAAAAATGACTTTGCCGTTTTTAGACCTCATTTGGTCGTTGGATTGACTGCCGGTCATATCTTTTACGGCAAAACCGGCGCCGACTTCGACACCTTTGACCGCGCCGATGCCCAGCATTCTGCCCAGTTCAGCGTCGAGCTTGTAGAAGACCGGCTCGCCGAGTCCTGTTGGCACACCGGTCACGATTACTTCGATTACGCCGCCGCAAGAATCACCGCCTTTGCTGATCTGGTTGGATGCCTCGACCATAGCATTGGCTGCGTTCATGTCTGGACAGTTCAATATGTGATGCACCCCATATTTGTCCCGAATTGCAGCAGGGGTCGTCTTGGGCGTTTTGTCGCGGATAGTATCAATTTCCTTTTCAATTTCTGCAAATATTTTGGTTTTTTCCAGAAATCTCATATCCATCGTAATGCGGTTCTTCACATAAATCTCCTGATAGAACGGGTCCATGTCTCGCCGCATTCTTTTGTAATTATCCGTGTACTTAAAAGCCCGGTTGTGCGGAATATCGGGGCACCGCACCGAGGCGAGCTCTTTAACGTAGGCAAACACTTCGATGCCGCATTTTTTGAGGACTTTTTTGGCAACGTATCCGGCAGCGACGATAGGCGCGGTGTAGCGTCCACTGAATAGACCGGCCCCAATCGCATCGTCGTCGGGTCCGTATTTTATGAACGAAGCATAAGATGCATGACCCGGCCGGGGCGTGCGGTTGGTATCCTGGTATTGCTTGATGTGAATGAAGTGGCGGTCCAGGTTGGGAATCAGAATCGACAGGGGAGTTCCGTTGGTGTGGTTGGTATTTCCTGCATTCTCGATGGTATCAGCCGCGTTCAGCCCGCTGTAAATAATCGGCAGGTCCGGCTCTTTTCGCGGACTGGCCAGTTCGTCCGTGCCAGGCTTTCTAAGAAGCAGGTCTCCGTAAATCTCCTGCTCAGTTAGCAGCATTCCGGGCGGATGGCCTTGCACGACCGCAGTTAAACCTTCCTGGTAAGACCCGCCGGCAATCGTTACCTGAAACATGCGTCCAATATGGCAACCAATCATGTTTTTTTCTCCCGTTAAAAGGCAAAATCAATTTATCCTTTGGCTTGCCCCAATATAATCCGGTCTTTTGTCCACTTTTTCGTTTTTTTCACTGTCTTAATTCCATGTTAGCACCGATACTTTTCATCAGTTCCACATAGGTGGGAAAAGTAACGCTCATCGCTTCAGCAGTATCGATGCTCCATTGACCGTCGATGCCCAACCCTGCCAGCGACAGGGCCATCACGATTCGGTGGTCAGCCCTGCCATCTAATTTGGTTGGTTTGGGTCTGCTGTGCCGTATTATAAGGCCGTCGGGCAATTCTTCAACGTCCACAGCCATTTTTTTCAGCTCCTCGGCCACACATTTGATTCTGTCGGTTTCTTTGCCTCTTGCCTGCGGCACATTTACCAGTCGCGTCTCTCCTTCGGCAAAAGCCGCCGTAACAGCCATTGCAGGCAGCGCATCGGGGGTTTTATTCATATCAATCTCGATACCTTTGAGAGAAGATGCCTTGACTGTGATTGAAGTCGGCTCGATTTTAATGTCAGCACCCATTGCCATCAGGTAATCAACAACAGCCTTATCTGGCTGGCTATCCAGGAAATCCAGTCCCAGTAAGGTTACCTCATCTCCCGATAACGCAGCGGCGCATAGAAAAAATGTTGCGCTGGAAAAATCAGCGGTAATGAAGGAATTAAATTTCCTGTAGCTTTGTTCACCAAAGACCTTGAATCGACGCATCTGGTCGTGTTCGTACTTGATCTTCTGCTTGTCCAGCCAGTCAAGGGTCATTCGGACATAGCCTGGTTCGTTCAGCAGCGTAACATCTATCTCGGTATCTTTTGCTGCAAGTGGTGTGCATAACAACAGACTGGATAGATATTGACTGGTTGAGGATGCGATTGAGGTTTTACCGCCGAGTATTTGGCCGGTTATTTTCACGGGTGCTTTGCCGTTATTTTTTATCGATTTACATTTCGCACCCAGTTTGTTTATCGCTTCTAATAACGGTCCCACCGGCCGGCTCTGAGTCTGCTCATCACCGGTTAAGGTTATGCTTTGGCCGCTCTGCGCTAGTGCAGCTGAGCCAATCGCAATATTAAGTGTTGTTCCGGAATTGCCTACGTCGACGGCTTCCTGCGGAACCGAAATTTTACCATCTGTACCGATTACCTTCCAGAGCATCGGATTGGAGGTATCAATCTTGGCGCCTAGTGCCTGGTAGCAATTGACCGCACTTAACGTATCGCTTGAGACAAGAGGGTTGTGGATAGCACTTTGTCCTTTGGCTAAAGATGCAATCGCAACGGCACGGATAGTATGCGATTTGGAGGCCGGAATCGCTACTTTACCTTTTAGCCGAGATTTTCCGACAATTAGTTTCATCTTTTATCTTTGGACTTACCTCGTGTTTTGGCGGCTGTTTTTACCACAAGATACAGCAAATTGAAAGAAGTTTCTGGATTTACGGCTAAATGTTAGTTTAATCGCAGCAGATTTGGCAAGGCACAGAAAGGTTCGATTTGGAGACTCAAGGCCTAAAACTAATCTCCGTACCAATCAGCCTTGAGATTTTTGTGCTTGAAAAAGACTTGTATATCGTTGATATCAATTACTCCATCGGTATTTATATCGCCGACCACATAAGCGTCGGGAGATTTCCTGCTGGCCAGCAGATTATTGAGCAGCATTACAAAGTCCGAATCATTGACAACACCGTCACCGTTGATGTCGTACCAAAAGATGCTGTTGCTTTCCGGTGCGTTGCTGACATTCCACGCCAGACCGTAAGTTTGGCTTGTAGCCGTTTGGTTTGGGTCACCAATATTATTGTTTGAAACAACGATTTTGTAATTGGTGTGATTGGCGTCTAACCGGCAGTAAATGTGCTCGACGTTGTCGGTGCTGCTGTCGCTGTAATCAAGCAGGTAGTTATTGTTGGGGTCATTGGGGTCAATGGCCCACAGTTCGAGCCTCAGGTCAGCGTCTTTCTCAGGCATAGGTTCAAAAGGATAAAAGTCGCTGTAATGCCTGTTCCAGACCGTTGTAGCGGCAATGAACTTGTCTCGTGGTTCTTTAATTGTGGTCTTGTAGATATTCTTTGATTTGTCAGTTTTTTCCAGCCGGTTTAAGTCCCAGCCAGTTGTTGCGACTTCACTGGGTCTATTTCGCCCGGCTATTAGCTGCTGGTAAGCGCCGACCGCGTTTAGCGCCCCTGCTCCCTGAATCCAATCCAGAGGTGCAGTGTGGTCATCGTCTTTTTTCAGCTGGCCCTTGTGCCAGTACGGCAGTTTCGTCGCCGAGTTGAGCAAAACGGCTTTTACCACGCAGTTGCCTCCCTCTGGTGAAACGGCATCGCTCAGGTTCGGGTCTTGCCTGGCTTTTTGGATAAGCAAACCAATCGTTCCTGCAACTATCGGCGTAGAGAAACTTGACCAGTCTCCGCTTGTTTTATAACCGTTTGGGTCGCTTACCCGTGCCACTAAACAATTACCCGGTGCAACGATATCCGGCTTACACCGCCTGTCACTGGTTGGGCCGAAACTCGAATGTTCCGGGTATGCCAGTGAAAAATGTGCCAGATTTACTCCCGGGTCATCAATGTTTACCGAGTCAACTACGCCAACACCAATAACATTTGCCCCGGCGCCGGGATAAAGTAGGGGGTCATAGGCGTCCGAACCGTTCCCTATACCTGCCACAACGATAAGACCGTGGTGCTCGGCCATCGATTCAATGCCCCTTGTCCACCAGTCCTCAAATTGGCTGCCGATATCGGCAGTTAGGATATCCGCAACCGGCGGGAAGCCTGGAAATACATTGTTGATTAAAAAGTGCCAGAATTCATATATATCAGCCTGGGCATGCGGTGCTACGCCCTCAAAATGGAATTGTTCCACCTGCTGGTTGAACGCATTGGAGTCCTCGCCGAACAATACCGAGCAAACAGCCGTTGAATGGGCAGAAACTGCCGCTGGTGGTTCGCCTTGGTCATAAAAACCAAAATTCTTACCTGCAAAGCAGTTGTGTTGGGTGTCTGGTCTGTAGTCGTTTTGGGGTTCGCCGTCAAGATAGGTGATGCTTCGGCAGACGACGGCAAAATTAACGCCGGAGCCTGCAAGATTGGGGTCTATTTGCCTTAACGCGTAGATGCCGGCATAGTCTAGCCCCTCCGGCTGCAGCATCTTATTATTGGTTGGCAAACCTTCAGCCCCTGCCGCAATGCCTGTCTCCGCAAACAGCATTGCCGCCCAGGCTATTAGGCACAGCCCGAATATCTTTCTCATGCCTTGAACCATCCCGTTCCTCCGGAAATGGCGGTAAAACCCGAAATTTACAGGATTTTTGCCCCCGCAACCAACCATCACCTGTAATCTTCCGGCACTATATTTTCGTAAACATGCTATCATAAAACCGCAGCATTTTCAAGCAAATTATCTGCTTGCTTCCCAGGTATATATCGTTTTCAGTATTGAAAATAAGGTTTCCCAAAACTTAATTTAGAAATCTTGCCTTTATCCAGCGCAGTTGCTATACTTCTTCAAATATTTCGGCAATATAGGGCTATAAGGTTTGCCATAATTATGAAGGTAATTCTGAATTCTAAACAAATTGAGCAAATCCTCACAGATTTAACAGACCGCATCATTTCCGAAAACCCCCGGGAATTGGATATCGCCGTAATCGGCATCCGCAGCAGAGGAGAGATTCTAGCCCAGAGGTTATCGAGCCGATTATCGCGGAAACTGGGAAAAGAGGTTCCCTGCGGCACCCTCGACATAACGCTTTACCGCGACGACCTGAATTCCCCAAGCATCGCCCGGCAGCCGCAGGTCCGAACCACTGAAATAGGCTTCGATATAAATGACAAAATCATTATTTTGGTTGATGATGTTTTATACACCGGCCGGTCAACGCGAGCTGCAATGGATGCCCTTATAGATTTGGGCAGACCAAAGGCAATTAAACTAGCGGTTCTTGTTGATAGGGCTGGCAGGGAATTCCCGATTCAGGCCGATTACGCAGGTTTCAAAACCGATGTTTTGCCCGGAGAACTGGTCCGGGTCAACCTTATAGAATCGGATGGAAAGGATGAAGTGGTTGTTGAATAAGTAAGCCTAGAGCAGGATACCGGTTGGGACAATATGGCGCAAGCAACGAAAACCAAACAATTTACCTGGCATCGTAAGCATCTGCTTGGCCTGCGAGAGTTAAGCGTCGAAGAAATTAATTATATTCTTGATACAGCAGGGGGTTTTGAGCAGATAAGTACTCGCTCGATAAAAAAAGCTCCGCCTTTACGCGGCAAGGTCGTGGTGAATCTATTCTTCGAGGACAGCACTCGCACGCGAAACAGCTTTACTCTTGCTGCCAGCAGGTTAAGTGCTGACATTATAGAGTTTACCGAGAAAGCTAGTTCCGTCAGCAAAGGCGAAAGCCTCTTAGATACCGCCAAGAACCTGGAAGCTATGGGAATTGATATCGTCGTAATTCGCCACAGTGCCGGCGGTGTGCCGACCTTTCTTAGCAGAAATATCAATGCCTGTGTGATTAATGCCGGTGATGGGTTCTGTGAGCACCCCACACAGGGTCTTTTGGATGTTTATACTATTCGCAAAATCAAGGGCTCTCTCAAGGGTTTGAAGATAGCCATTGTCGGCGATATAGCGCACTCTCGCGTTGCTCGCAGTGATATGTGGGCAATGAGTAAACTCGGCGCCGAAGTCATATTCGTTGGTCCCCCGACTCTTATGCCGGCACAGGTAGAGCGGCTTCCGGTTAAGGTCAGCTATTGTCTCGATGAGGTTATTGAAAAGGTCGACGTGATAAATATGCTTCGAATCCAGTTCGAACGCCTTGGCGGAAATCCTTTTCCTTCGGTTCGGGAATACTCACATTATTTCGGACTGACCGTCGACCGCATGAAAAGGGCAAAGCCCGATATCCTGGTGATGCACCCTGGTCCAATTAACAGGGGCATTGAGATGGAAAGTGAAGTGGCCGATGGCAAGAATAGTGTTATCCTCCAGCAGGTGACCAATGGTTTGGCTGTGAGGATGGCGGTGTTGTTCCTGGTTAATCAGGCGGCCGCTCAGGAATCATAGGTTAAAACGTAAAACGGGAAATAAAAATACCATTACTCTTTGCTTTTAAGTTAGAAAATGGCCGACCAGCTTCTTATAAAAAATGGGCATGTTATTGACCCTGCAAACGGCATCAACCAGAAGTGTGATGTCCTTATTGTCGATGGCATGGTTGCAGAGGTCGGCAAAGTCGAACGGTCCGCACAAACAGTTATTGATGCCGCTGGCAAGTTGGTGACACCAGGTTTGATTGATATCCATGTTCACTTCCGTGAGCCCGGCGATGAAGAGGAAGAGACCATAGCAAGCGGCTCGGCAGCGGCGGTGGCCGCCGGTGTTACATCGGTTGTTTGTATGCCGAATACCAACCCGCCAATTGAAAATGAGACCGATGTCGAATACATCCATCGAAAGGGCAGGCAGACAAGAAAAACCCATGTCTATACAATGGGTGCCATCACAAAAAAGAGAGAAGGCGTAGAGCTTGCCGAAATGGGATTTATGGCCCAGGCAGGTGCCGTTGGTTTTACCGACGACGGCAATGGCGTTCAAGACCCAGCCGTTATGCTCCGGGCGCTGAAATATGCCGCTATGTTTAACGTTGTCATAGCCCAGCATTGCCAGGATAATAGTTTTGCCGCCAATGGCGTGATGAACGCAGGCTACTATTCGACAATACTCGGCCTGCCCGGAATGGACTCCCTGGCCGAGGAGGCAATGTTGTGGCGGGATATTCAGCTTGTTAGAAAAACAAATGTCCGCTACCATGCTCAGCACATATCCACAGCCGGTTCAGTTGAACTAATACGAAATGCCAAGAAGCAGTCTTTGCCCGTCACCTGCGAGGTCACGCCGCATCACTTGCTTTTGACCGAGGACTGTTGTGCCGAATATGATACCAACTATAAGGTCAATCCTCCGCTCCGCACCCCCAAAGATATCGATGCTCTCAAACAGGCAATCGCCGAAGGCTTAGTTGATGCTCTTGTTACCGACCATGCTCCGCATCTGCAAAGCGAAAAGGAGCTGGAGTTTCTGGCAGCTCCTTTTGGAATAGCAAGTCTGGAATGTGCCTTGGGACTTTATGTTAAGGCACTTATTGAACCGGGCGTTTTGGATTGGCCCAGCCTTGTTCGATTGATGACGGAAAAACCAGCAAAAGTAATCGGCATTGATAAGGGAACCCTTACCGTAGGCAAACAAGGTGACGTTGCCGTTATTGACCCCAACGCCGAATACAAAATTGATGTAAATAGGTTCCGCTCCAAAAGCAGAAATTGCCCCTATCATGGATGGACGGTAAAAGGCAAAGTCGAAAAGACAATTGTCGGCGGGGAGATAAGATTTTCCGCAGGTGACTAATAGATGCCGGTTATTATCGACGGTCATAATCTGTTGTGGTCAATTCAAAAGGTGGAGCAGGACGGCCAATCAATCAGCGATGTTCACTTGTGCCAAATTATAGGCCGGTACTTAAAACTGATTGGTGAAAATGGCGAGATTGTTTTTGATGGCGCCGGACCGCCCGACAAGAGCCAATTCGATAACATAACCAATTTGGAAGTCTTTTTTTCAGGCCAGGCTACTGATGCTGACACCATAATTGAGGATAAAATAAAAGCAAACACCGCACCCAGAAGATTGACGGTTGTCAGCAGTGACCGCAAACTGCGAAAGATTGCCCGTACAAGAGAGGCGATATCGGTAAAGGCCGAAGTGTTCTGGAGCAAGCTCTGCAGGCAATTGAGCCGCAAAAAAACAATCAAGGAGCCGCCGGAGAAACATACAGGAATTACCGAAGGCGAAACGGAACAATGGCTGAAGCTTTTTGGCCTTGAGCAGTAGGCTGCTTGTGAATATGCCGAGGATGTCATGGTAAAAGCACCAAGTCATCAGCAAAACCAAACAAGTGAAACGACATGTATAGGTTTATTAACGAATAAGAGAAAGGATATTGTGATGCTCACAAGATTGGGTTTGGTCCGTCTGATTTTTGCTGGACTGGCAGTTTCTTTGATAACCACGTCATTTTCCTGTACCGAACAAAACGCAGCTAGGCCCGGGTCTGCCGCCGTCAAAGCGCCAACTGTGAAGTTTGTGCGGGGCGATAACAAGATTGATGTAATGATTGGGGCAAAGCATTTTACCAGCTACCTTTATGGAAACCAATTAACCAAACCATCTCTGTTTCCCGTATATACGCCCTCGGGTATTATGGTCAGCAGGGGGTATCCGCTGATGAAAGTAGAAGGCGAAAGCACAGACCATCTGCATCATACAGGTATTTTCTTTGGTTATGGCGAGGTCGGCGACAACGATTTTTGGCGCGAACCCAACAGTATGCCGCCGCAGATTAAGCACGCAAGAATGACCAAAATTGCCGACGGAGTTGGTGCGGGAAAACTTTCTGCTGTTATGCATTGGGTAGATAAGAAAGGCCAGGTGCTGTTGGAGGAAAAGAGAGACATGGTATTTCAGGCCGCCGAGGATGAATATGCTATTGATTTTAGCATAGACCTTACTGCCCAGCACACAAAAGTAGTATTCAACGATACCAAAGAGGGTATGTTTGCGATTCGAGCTGCCGATTGGCTCAGGGAAAATGCAAGCGGCAAATATGTCGGCACCGGTACATACTTGAGCTCTGACGGTGACCAGACAGAAAAAAATATCTGGGGCAAACGCGCCCGCTGGGTTTGCTTGGAGGGCCAAAAGGATGGCAAAACAATCGGCGTTGCTATTGTTAACCACCCATCGAGCGTGAATTATCCGACATACTGGATGGTGCGGGCTTATGGTTTGTTTTCAGCCAATCCGTTGGGCCAGTATGTTTTTGAAAAAAAGAGAAATCCGGAAAGTGCCAAGCCGTTTCTGCTTACCCTTGAGCCGGGCAAAACGGCGCATTTCAGATTTCTCATCATTATTTACGAGGGCCCGAGAACAAAAGAACAGTTGGAACGTCGCTTTGAGCAATTTGCCAAGTAGCATCGCAGAGGCAATTCGTATCGAAATCAGAATTATTTTGCTATCTGCGGCTGTTTTTCCTGTTGCCTCTTAAATTTTGCAAGTGGTTGTGGTTCAGCCACCCTGCGGTAGCCTAATGCTTTTATCAGTTCGAGAACTTCCGTCCAGGTGGGGAAGGGAATTGAATTTTTTCTTTTATATTCGTCAATAGCCATCAGAAATTCAAACTGCTCGTCTGACATTTGGCCTTCTTCGGCGGATTTTCGCTCATCGCTTCTGCGTCTGCCTGGGCCTCGCCGGCGATCAAGACCTAAACGTCTGTCAACAACGTTTTGCCTGCGGTCTTTGCTGTCCCAGTCTGTTAAGCATTGTTCATCCATGTGGATTTCTCGTATCTTTTATTGCTTATTTCTCTCGCACAGTGCACAAATCACATGCCCTAAGGGTTAAAAATCATCGTCCATAAAGTCGCTGTCAAAGCCATTGTCCTCTTCGTTTTCAAGCGCAAAATCATAAAAATCATCGTAAGAATCCTGCGACTCGATTATCGCGCACGCTTCATCAAGAAAGCTTTCCGGGACCATTACAGCAAAGTTTTTAATACCCAGAGACTGTTCGATATGTTCCTTGATGGTGGCAGGGACGCCATTGGTCTTCAGTAGCGATTGATAGTCTCGGGCCTGGTCCAGATCCTCAGCAAAGGTTACGATGACAAACCCTTTCAGCTTGACCTGTGATTTTTGAGTTTTTTTAGGACGCTTTGCCATTTTAGTTCTCCGTCACCAATTCAGTCTATTTCGGTAAACCGGCATTGGAATTCGAAAAATCATTTGTCCGCATATTTTCGTCAAAATAAGCCCTCTAAATAATTTAAATTATTAAAAATCATAAACTCCCATCAAAAAGCTTGATTTACCGGTAAGACCCCCGTAAGACCCTTTTTTCCTATTGGTTCTATAATTACAAAAAATTGACGTTTAAGCGTATTTTTTTGTTGCAAATCCCCCCCTTGGTATGTAATAACAACGCTTTGTAATGTGCCGGGCTGGATGGTTCGGTACCGGACTCAAAAAGTTTACTCTTTAACATGGAGGATTTTTGGAATGGCAAAGAAAAGAGATTCTTTGATTGTAGCCAGCAAAATTAAGGCTTACATCAAGAGCAAAAGCATGATGACTTCTGCTGAAGCGCTCGAGGCAATCAATGA
>Ga0315294_10003309_pt1 | contig 17533 bp, 12 predicted proteins | sample YL17G13_40_MG_FD_203626 | JGI IMG/M metagenome (GOLD analysis project Ga0315294, IMG submission 203626) | Sediment microbial communities from Yellowstone Lake, YNP, Wyoming, USA - YL17G13_40 | ecosystem: Environmental > Aquatic > Freshwater > Lake > Sediment | place: USA: Wyoming | collected... | reverse complement strand
GGAGAATCAGACGAAGCGTTTGATGAGTACGATGATAAGATAAAGCAGGAGTACGGTTGGATTCCTGAAGAGCAATACAGGACTGGCAGAATAGCTGTTCTTGAAAGCTTCCTTGCCAAAGGCGACAACCTTTACCACACCGATTATTTCAGGAGCAAGTACGAGGCTCAGGCAAGGGAAAACCTGGAAAGGGCGGTTGAAAAGCTCAGGGGATGCTAATAATGTTCAAGGATCATAAAGAATTATCATTGCAAGTAGGGGAACAAATCGAGAATGCGTGTCGTGGGGCTAGGAAATCTAACGTGAGATCATGGGTTCCGATTGGTCTCGGAGATTTGTGGGGCGCGGTTCTTCATGGAGAAAAGCTCGGCTTGATACATCCTGGGCAAACAGTGCTGGACATGGGCTCTGGAAGCGGCTCTTCCTCTCTCCTATGGGCTTATCAGGGATATAATGTTATTGGCATAGAAATCTCCCAGAAACTGGCCAGAAGTTCTAAAGAAGCAGTCAGGAAATGCCAAAACCTGATGAAGGATGGCCTTGAAGTCAGAATATTCAACGGAAGCTATTATCCTAAAAGTTATATTGAGAAAAGAGAAAAAAGGAAAAGCATTGCAGAAAAGATTGAAAAGGAATACTTTGGCCATTCTAGAAATCATAAGAGCGAAATCTTTTTTCCTGTTTGCAAGGAGGATGTTTATAAAAAAAACAAGATTGAGATGAAAAGCATTGACGTGTTCTACGCTTATATCTGGGGCGTCCAGGGCCCTTCAATAATGGAGGTTTTCAAAGACTATGCGCGTGATGACACAATTCTCTGCATAATAGGGAGGATTGATGAAGAGCATATTCGTAAAATCGGGTTATTTCCAGCAGTTGACGACGCCTATTCCTACACCCAGTACATCACAAAGGGGGTTTTTTTCTAGGGCAAACGAAAAATTTAAATACCCTACCCGCAGTCTTTTTATTGTCGAGAAGGTTTCTCCAATAAAAAAATCATGAGATAGTTTGGAGAGCGATTAGCACTAAAAAATCATTGGGTGAAATTATGATAAGAAAGGGAGATTTCATAGAGCTGGATTACACAGGCAGGATTAAGGACGACAAAATCGTGTTTGACACAACTGTTGAGCAGGTGGCAAAGGACAGCCATATTCACAGTTCCAAGTACAAGTACGGCCCTGTTATTATTTGCATAGGCGAGAAGCACCTTGTCAAGGGCTTGGATGACGCGCTCATAGGCAAGAATCTTGGCAAGTACACTGTCGAGGTAAAGGCTGAGCATGCTTTTGGGAAGAAGAGCGCTGAGCTGCTGAAGCTTCTGCCCTTGAAGCTGTTTGCAAAGGACAACGTCAAGCCTTTCGTGGGCTTGGAAGTTAATGTTGACGGCATGCTGGGCATTGTGAGGAGCGTTAGCGGCGGCAGGATTATTGTTGACTTCAATCATCCGCTCGCAAGCAAGGACTTGGTTTATGAAGTTGATATTAAGAGAGTGGTCACAGATCTCCTTGAGAAGAGCCGGGCAGTGCTTGATCTCATGGGAGTTCCTTTTGAGAACATAGACATACTTGATGATAAAGGAGTAATAACTCTTAAGACTGGCGCCTTGCCAGAGGAGATTACCAAGAGCCTTGCTGAGAGCGTCCAGAAGCTTACTGGCCTGAAGAGCGTTGAGTTCAAGACCAAGGAAGAGGCTAAGAAGGAGCTTAAGGAAGAGATAAAGGCAGAGCAAAAGGAAGAAGTTAAAAAGGAAGAGCGCAAAGGAGCAAAGGAGGAAGAGGTTAAGAAAGAGGAAGAAGAGGTTAAGGAGGAGAGAAAGGAAAAGGCAAAAGAAGCAAAGAAAGAAAAGCCTAAGGAGAATTAAGTTAAAAATTAAGCGGTCACTGATGCAAAAAGAAAGATTTATAAATTTCGTTCCTCAATAAAATATCCTAAGGAGAATAGGTATTACTTCAAAGAGAATTAAAAATCATCATCCTGAACCGGAGGTGTGGTTAAAGTGGCAGTCGGAAAAAGTGTTAAGGAAGCTGCTGACATCAGCAGGAAGAATGTTATTGACGAGGAGCTTGAGGAATTATTGGCTAAGCAGAGAGCCACTATTAAAGTGGTTGGCTGCGGCGGAGCAGGCAACAACACCATTAGCAGGATGACTGACGTCGGCATAATAGGCGCTGAAACCATTGCCATCAACACTGATGCCCAGGACTTGCTCTACACCACTGCTGACAAGAAGGTCTTGATAGGAAAGGAAATAACGCGAGGACTAGGAGCAGGAAGCATACCTAAGATTGGTGAAGAGGCTGCCAAGGAATCAGAGCATGACCTTAAGCAGGTGCTGGCCGGCGCAGACATGATATTCATAACTTGTGGCTTAGGAGGAGGGACAGGCACTGGAAGCGCTCCAGTGATTGCAGAGATTGCTAAGAAGCTAGGTTCATTAACAGTTGCTGTAGTCACCTTGCCTTTTGCAATGGAAGGGCACAGAAGGTATGAGAACGCAATCATGGGGTTGGAAAAATTAGAAAAGGTTGTTGACACCCTCATAGTTATTCCTAATGACAAATTATTGGAGTTAGCTCCTGATTTGCCCTTGCACACTGCCTTTAAAGTCGCGGATGAGATACTGACCAATAGCGTGAAGGGAGTTGCAGAGCTGGTCACCAAGGCAGGATTGGTTAATCTTGACTTCGCAGACATAAGGGCAGTCATGGGCAATGGAGGAGTAGCTCTTATCGGCGTAGGCGAGAGTGACACTGAGAACAGGGCTGTTGAGAGCGTGGAGAAAGCCATTAACAATCCTTTGCTTGACGTGGATATTAGCGGCGCTAATGGCGCCCTGATCAATGTTGCTGGCGGTCCTGACATGACTCTTGACGAGGCCAGGAAAGTGGTTGAGACTGTGAGCGTGAAGCTTGACGAGGATGCAAGGCTTATCTGGGGAGCCCAGATATCTGAGGATTTGGAAGGCACCATCAGAACCTTGATTATAGTTACTGGCGTTAAGAGCAGCCAGATACTCGGGGGAAGGACCAGGACTGGCGGAGACGATAGAGGAGGGAAGAAGAAGGAAATTGAGGACGAGCTCGGCATAGAGTTCATTGATTAAGCAACTCAATGGTTTTCAGGCAATAGATTAGTTATGTTCAGATGAGGGGGTAACATGAAGGTTTGGGGGCGGATAAAGGTATTTTGGGTAGAATGCAAGCGAGTGCTTAGGATTACTAAGAAGCCTAACAAGGAGGAGTTCATAACCATTGTGAAGGTTTCAGGCTTAGGAATCCTGGCAATAGGATTGATAGGGTTCATCTTTCACATGATATACCAGTTCATAAAACCAGGATGAGAAACAATAACAATAAATGATAGCGTATATAATGATAGCATATAATGACGTAAGGCGATAATCATGGCTGAGGAAGAAGAGAAGAAAGAGCAAGAAGCTGAAGAGGCGGCTGGAGCAGGAAAAGAGCTGAATGAAGAGAAAAAAGCAGAGACAGTAGAGGACAAGCTGGAAGAGGCAGAGGAGAAAGTGGAAGAGCAGGCAGAAGCCGAGGATAAAAAGCCAGAAGAAGAGGCAGTGAGAGAAGAAGCAGGAATTATTGAGGAAAAAAAAGAAGAAGCAGAAATAAAGCCAGAGAAGACAGAAGCAAAGCAGGAAAAGGCTGAGGCTAAACAAGAAGCAAGCAAGCAAGAGCTTGCTGCCCCGGGAAAGCTAAGCTTTTCTGAAGCCGAAAAAGCAGGACCTCAGAAGGAAGACGAGTTCATGGCCATGATGAGAGAGGAGGAAGAGGAGAAGAAGGCTGCTCTTAAGCAAAAAGAGGAAGAGGAAATTCCTGCTGGAGAAGTAGAAGCAGCAGAGGAGGAGATCGGGCTTATTAAGAAGAAGGAGAAAAAGCCGAGAAAAAGAAAAGCCAAGGAAGCTCAGGCAGAGGAAGAGATGGCTGAGGGATTGACAGAGGAGTCTTCAGAGCCAAAGATTTATGCTTTGAGGACAACGGCTAATCGTGAAGACCAGGTGATGGATTTCCTCTCAAGCAACGCTACCAGGAAGAAGCTTGAAGTTTTTTCTGTGATAAGGCCTCACGGGATGCGAGGCTACATATTCATTGAATCTGCTACAAGGAATGATGCTGAGCAGGCAGCCTTTGGAGTGCCTTATGCGCGAGGATTGCTGCCAAGCATTATCCAGTACAGCGAGATTGAGCACATGCTCGAGCAGGTGAAGAAGGAAGCCAATATCCAAAAGAATGATATTGCAGAGATCATCAGCGGCCCCTTTAAGAGGGAGAAGTGCAAGATTACCAGGATTGACAGGACAAAAGAGGAAGTGGTGGTTGAGCTGCTTGAAGCAGCTGTCCCTATCCCTCTGACCTTGAAGATGGATGCTGTGAGAGTGATAAGAAGGGACAGCGAAGGGGAACCAGAGGCAGCGGAGAAGTAAAATTTCTATCCGCAACAAGAAAATCTTCGATTTTCTGTTCCTGAAAAATAAATTTTTTCAGAAACCTTTATAAACAGTTTATATCTTCTCGAGGATTAACATGCCAAAGGAAACAGTAGAAGCATTAGTGGAAGGAGGCAAAGCAACAGCAGCACCTCCACTAGGGCCAGCTCTAGGGCCTAAAGGAGTAAATATTGGGCTGGTTATTGCTGAGATTAACAAGAAGACTGCCAGCTTCAAAGGCATGCAAGTCCCTGTCAAAATCATTATTGATCCTTCTACAAAAACTTTTGAGATAACCATTGGCACTCCGCCTGCTGCTGAGCTCATCAAGAAAGAAGCAGGCATCCAGAAAGGCTCAGGCAACCCTCTTGACCATGTTGCTGACCTTAAGATTGAGCAGATCATCAAGATTGCGAAGATGAAAGAGGATTCTCTCGGCGGAAAAACCCTTAAGGAGAAAGTAAAGGAAGTCATCGGCACCTGCAATTCCATGGGAGTAAAGGTGGAGGAGCTGCATGCCCGCGACGCTATCAAGGCTGTTGATGCCGGGAAGTTCGATAAGGAGATAAAGGCAGAGAAGACAGAGCTCACAGCAGAAGAACTCAAGGAGATTGAGGAAGAGAGGAAGAGGCTGCAGGAAGAATTGGCAGCAAAGAGAGAAGAATACCTGACCAAGGCCAAGGCCATAATGAAGGAGATGGAAGGCCAGGATTCAAGGCTTATCAGGAAGAGAATGGAGGAAGCCGAGATTCCAGAGCCAATCATCCACGAATTATTGCCGACAGAGAAGGTAGTGCCTGGCAAGGAAGGAGCAGCACCTGGTGCAAAGCCAGGGGCAGGAGCAGCCAAGCCTGCGGCCGGCGCAGGAGCAGAGAAGAAATAAGCAGTTGGCCTTATTATGTTATTTCTTATTATAAATTTTCTTAAAAATATTCTTATAAATATTTTTTAGTAGATTATTATTTTTAAATCATTTCTTAATTTTTTATGGCTCAAGCCTACTTAAAAGCGCCAGAATAGATTAGCAGTAATATAATTGCAACGAGTATGACTATAACCCACCAGAAGAAGTTCTCATAACGCCTAGACTTAACTTTCTCAGCCACTCCAAGGTAATATTTTGATGAACAAATATTTATAACTTTCGCTGCCCCTCCCTAAAAACAACAACTTTAAAAACCCTCTACTATTCGCCTAATCCCATGGCTAAACGAATGAGCACTTTCAGGAGAAAGACCAGGTTCAAGCTTCAGAAGGCCAAGTCAAAGCGAGGAAAAATAAGCCTTCGGAGCTATCTCTCAGAGTACAATGCTGGCGAGAGAGTAATCCTTAAGACAGAGCCTGCGATACAGGAAGGCTTCTTCCACCCAAAGTATCAAGGCAGGGTAGGGCTCGTAGGCAGGAAGCAAGGCTCATGCTATGAAGTTACTATTAATGATTTTGGAAAGGAGAAGAAACTAATCATTCACCCGGTTCATTTGAAGAGGTGTTAAGATGAGCAACCCACAGGTTATTGATAAGAAGTCCATCAACATGATTGCTCTCAGGGAAAAGCTGGCAGAGATAAAGAAGCGAGACGGAGAGCTCAGCCTTAGAGGCAATAAGACAGAGGAATATGTTAATGAGTTCGCAATGCTCAAGCCAAAGCAGGCAGAGGAGCTTTACAAGGAGCTGGAAAAGCTTAGCATTCCCAGATTAAAAGACTCTCATATCAACAAGATCATTGACCTGATGCCTTCAAGCGTTGATGAGCTCAAAGTGGTGATGCAGGGCTACACAGTCCCCATAACCAACGAGAACCTGAAAAAGATTACTGAAACAGTGGCTGAGTATTTGCCTGAGAAGAAGAAACAAGCAAGTGAAAAACTTGCTGTGCTCCAAAGTTCTGCTTTGGGCACAACGAAACCAAAGGTTTCGCTTGTTCCAGAAAACAAAAGTTTTCTGAAAAAGGAAGAGGCAAGCAAGCAAAAGCTTGCTGCCCCGGAAACGCAGAAACCTAAGGATTCTGAAAACTAGAGTTTTCTGGACCAAAAAGCAAAGCTTTTTGATTTCTGAATCCAAAACAGAAAGTTCTGGGAAACAAGGTGTTTCTGATAAAAAAGAAGGCTGATTATCTTTTTTTCTTATATTAATTTAAAAAACTTTAAATACGAGTTCTTAGTAGCACATAGTATAAGGGGATTACGAGGAAAGATTTAAACTAATTAGAGGAGGATTGGAGATGCAGAAAAAGGAAGAGGAAGCTGTAGTGCTGGACTTCCTGCCGAACGGCTATCCTTTTGACAGCAGGCCGATGCACTTGAAGACTCCTATTGTGCAGGCTGTTGGGGAAGAGCACTTCACATTGCTAGAATTGGTCCCTAGGAAAGGGATATTCCTCCAGCCTAACGAGACAGTATATATAGGAGAGGCTAAGAGGGACAAGATTCATCATATCAACGGCAGGATAGCTTATGATAAGCTCACAGGCACTGCCAAGAACGGCTTGAAGCACGTTGTTAAGGACAGGGTCAAAGTCCAGGAGGCAAGGTTTGTTGAGTTCTTTAACAAAGCCCAGCCAGTAAGCACAAGGATGCACGTACTGGAATTATTGCCAGGAGTAGGCAAGAAGCATATGTGGGAGATTGTGAATGAGAGAAAAATTGAGGCTTTCAAGAGCTTTGCAGACATAAAGGACAGGGTAAAGCTGATGCCAGACCCTGTGACTACGATAGTGAAAAGGATTACTTCTGAGCTTGAAGGCAATGAGAAGCATTACCTGTTTGTAGACAGGCCTAGCGATAGGATTGAATAAAGGTTTTCTTAGATAATTTCAGTAAAAATAAGCTTCTCCTCTATAACAGCCGAAACCTTTATATACATAATAGGGTTTCTTTTCAACTCAATAGTAGTTAATTTTATTAATATTTGGGGGAATGATAAAATGTTAAGCGACAAGAACGCTAAATATACTTCTAAACTGTTTGTTACAACGATACTAATTCTGACGGTTTTACTCTTGGTCCACGCACCTGTGGTCAAGGCAGACATACCAGACATCTGGTACTGCAGCAGGACAACTACAGAAACCGGCACCATCTACAGAGTGTGCACAGAAATCGAAGATTACTCGCCAGAATCTACAGTCTATGTCAGAGGTAATGGATTTGCAGCCGACATAAGTCTGCAAGTAAGAGTTACTAGACCAGACGGGAGCATTGTCACAGGAGACGGAAGCTTTGCGCCATGGCCTACGGATTATGATACCGTACTAACTGATTCTATAGGAGGATTTAATTATGATTATATATTGGATGGAATTGTAGGAAGATATTATGTTGATGTTTTAGATGCTAGCGGGAATGTTATTGCGGCACATAGCTTTTTGGATGACAAGAAAGTAACTTTCAACCAAAGTGGAATTTCAACTAATCCCGGAGCGGAAATAACAATTGTTCATTATCAAGGATTAAATACTACTAGCAAGAACGCAAATTTGAATTATCTCTCATTAGCAGGTGCAGGAACAGAGATATCTGGCTTTAATGATAATGAAGTAATCCAAATCGATGCTTATCCTCCTTCAGGCTATACCTTTTCACAATGGAAGGGATCAGCTGCTGAATGGGCTCTCGACAGTGCTACATCAGCATCAACTAAATTACATATTAAGAATAAAGCAGGCACATTAACAGCCAATTTCGTTGCAAATCCAGCTCAAACCTGTGGCAACAACATAATTGAAGGAACTGAAGTTTGCGATGGCGGTGCTTGTTGCTCAGCTAGCTGCACATATTTAACATCAGCAACAACTTGCAGAGCATCAGGCGGAGTTTGTGATTTAGCTGAAACATGCAGTGGCTCAAGCGCAACATGCCCAAGCGATGTTAAATCAACTGCACAATGCAGATCAGCAGTAGACCAATGTGATGTTTCAGAAAGCTGTAACGGAGTAGATAATACTTGCCCAGCAGACCAATTCAGATCAACAGAAACTGTTTGCAGAGCATCAGCGGGAGCTTGCGACGTAGCAGAAACATGCAGTGGCTCAAGCGCAGCATGCCCAAGCGATGTTAAATCAACTGCAGAATGCAGAGCAGCAAATGGTGCTTGCGATGTTGCTGAATCATGCGACGGAACAAATAATGATTGCCCAGGAGATGCTGTCACACCCGCAGAAACAGTATGCAGAGCATCAGGCGGAGTTTGTGATTTAGCAGAAACATGCAGTGGCTCAAGCGCTGCTTGCCCAGCAGATGCTAAATCAACTGCAGTATGCAGACCTACTGCAGATGTTTGTGACACAAGTGAGTCTTGTGATGGAGTGAGTAATAGCTGCCCAGCTGATTCTTTCCTTTCAGCCTCTAATGTTTGTAGAACAGCCTTGGGGGCATGCGATGTGGCAGATTATTGCACAGGAACAAGCGCAGCTTGCCCAACAGATGCAGTACAACCTAACACTTTTGAGTGTAGGGGAACAGCAGGAGTATGTGATATTGCTGAAAACTGCGACGGTTCAAGCAAAGCTTGCCCAACAGATGCATTCCTAGTGGCAGGCACTGTTTGCAACGCAGCATCATGCTCAGATACAACATCTAATCTCCCAGATACTTGTAATGGTTTTGAAGCCTCATGTCAAGACGGAGGCACTCAAGTATGTAACCCATATTATTGTTCTTCCGGCAGCGGGCTATGCTTTACCAGCTGCGCAACAAATGCAGACTGCCAAGCCACTTATTTCTGTAATATAGCAACGTGCACATTAGACACAACTGCGCCAACAACAACAGACAATATTCCATCTACATGGCAAACCACTTCATTTGATGTGACATTTGTTTGCACAGATATTGCAACTGGATGCGCCAAGGTTTATTATACAACTGACGGCAGCGACCCAGACACATTATCATCTTTTGTTAACGCAGCAAGCTCATGGAAGTTTAACATGGCAACTGACGGAGTCTACACTATTAAGTATAGAGGAATAGATGTTGCAGGAAACCTTGAAGATGTGCAGACAGCTGCAAACAAATTAAGCATTGACCAGACCCCTCCGGTTATTGCCGGAGCACCAACAACTTCTGCTAATTCAAATGGTTGGTATAAAACTGATGTAACTATTCATTTCACTTGCACCGATATTGGATCTGGTGTTGATAGCTTAACTTCTGATATGACTTTGACAGGCGAAGGCGCTGGTCAGAGTGTTCATGGCACCTGCGTAGACAAAGCAGGTAATAGCGTAACATTTGACGTCACAAATATTAACATCGACTTAACTGCGCCTAGCATTGACGGAGCTCCAACAACTTTACCAAACGGAAACAATTGGTATAAATCTGATGTTGTAGTGCATTACACATGCACAGACGCTTTATCAGATGTTGACACTTTAACAGGCGACCAGACATTAAGCGCCGAAGCAGCGAATCAATCAACCATGGGAACATGCGTTGATAAAGCAGGCAATAGTGCAGATAAGACTGTAAGTGGAATCAATATCGATAAGACAGTACCAACCATAACCGCTGCAAGAGACAGAGCACCAAACTTAGACAATTGGTACAACGCAGATGTCACTGTGACTTTCACATGCGGCGATTCATTATCAGGAGTTGAAAGCTGCACCAGCCCAACCACCCTAGTTGAAGGCGCAAGCCAAAGCGCAAAAGGAGATGTTATAGACTTAGCTGGAAACACAGCCACAGCCACAGAAAGCGGAATAAACATCGACAAAACAGCACCAACAATAAGCGCAGCAAGAGACAGAACACCCAATGCAAATGACTGGTACAACGCAGACGTAACAGTAACATTCACATGCGGAGATGCATTATCAGGAATAGCTTCTTGCACTTCACCAATAACATTTGGAGAAGGAGCAGACCAAAGCGCAAAAGGAGATGTAACAGACCTAGCGGGAAACACTAATAGTGTAACAGAAAGTAACATTAACATTGATAAGACTGTTCCAACCATTTCTGGAAGTAGAATTCCAGTAGCTAATGCTAATGGATGGAACAATGTTGATGTAACTGTACAGTTTGTCTGCGCAGATGCTTTGTCAGGTGTTAAGAGCTGCACTCCAGATACAATGGTTTCTACAGAAGAAGCAGGCCAGCACGTCCTCGGAACAGTGCTGGATAAAGCTGGCAACTCTGCAACTTTTGATGTCACAGGAATAAACATTGACAAGACCGCTCCATCAACAACAGATGATTATTCATATAATAATGTCTGGATAAATATTCCGGCAGCAATAACTTTAACGCCGACTGATTTATTATCAACAGTAGATATAACAACTTATTGCGTTGATACATCAGGAGTCTGTAATCCAGATACTACATACACTTCAGGCACTATCGGCATAGCTACTGAGGGAACCAACTATCTTAGGTATCAAAGCGAGGACAAGGCAGATAATCTTGAGGTTGTGAAGCAGACCATAGTAAAATATGACAATACGCCGCCTAGCATTACCATAAATGTCGATCCGGCCGCAGACTACCAATGTGGCTTCTGGAAAGTATTATGGACAGATGATGGTACAGTTAACAAAGATGTAGTGCATGGATGCTCGGATGTGTCAGCTGCTGTTACTGATAGCATATCAGGAGTGAACTATTATACAATAAAATTGATTGATAGCAACAACAATGTCGTGGCAACCAAGACAAACGAAAAGATATATCAAAACTTTGAAACAGCTGAAAAAGTTTGGAAAGTGGTTGTTGAAGCCTATGATAATGCAGGCAATTATTGGACAATATCCAAATTATTATATGAGGATGATGACAATGATGTTGCCGTATTAAATGGAAATGGAGGGGCTCCAGACATATCTGATATATGTCCTGCAGAAGTTCCTTCAATAGATGCTAACAAGGACGGATGCCAGGATATTCCAGGCACTCAAACACAATCGGCGTCCTGGTGCATAGATACCTACTCCGGTAGGGCTGCAACAAGCCTAAATCCGACAACAGCGCTCTCAGCTTTTGGCACACCATTCAATAAAGGGTCAAAAGTATGGAACCCTGTGAGTTCAAAGATTAATGGTGGCATAGAAACTTCATACGCCGTAAATGTTGTTGATAAGCAAGGCCAGAGCAAGGATGAGATACACTGCTCGATTGATGCCAGCAACTTAAAGACATCTTCAGGCACCACATTGACATACACTAAAAGAGACAGCACCAAATTTGTCTATAAACTGATAAAAGACGTCCTTAAGGTTAAAGAGAGTTATCACACGCATGAGCTCAGCGACGGCACCAAGATCAATGCCTGGCTGCATTATGATGAGAACAAGGACAAGAGCAGCCTGCAAGTGACATATAACAACGATGATAAAAATAAAGTGTGTGATGATAAAGCCAAGGCTGACAGGGACACATGTAAGGCCAGTTGCAGCGCCAAAGATAAGACATGCAATAAGGTGTGTGATGATAAATTCAAGAATTCAATAAACGCATGCAGGGACACATATCATTACACCATAAAGCAGGAGTACGTTGGTTACAAAACCTTGTCAGTGTATGACATAATGAAGCTGGTAGGCTACGAGTAAATAAAGCAATAAATTTTTTATTTTCTTTTTTCTTATTCTTTATCCAAAAGATACAGAAAAGCCTATTTTTGACACGACTCAGTTAATAAAATATTGACGAAAAAAGAAAAGATTTAAAGGCAAAACAAGATTACTCCCGGCTAGTTAAAAGTTTTATTGTTTATTAAAGTTTAATTACTTGAAAAAGTAATTAAGGGGGTAGCTAGAAGAAGAATTCTTATACAAAAGATTAACTAGCTACGAAGATAGATAAAATAAGCACAAATAAAAAATCTAAACAATAAGGAGAATAAAAATGAAAAAAAATTATAAATCATTAGTGTTTGTTGTTTTAACTGCATTTCTTATTTCGATTCTTGCAGCAGGAGTTAGTGCTTTTGCAGGGGGCGACGGTTCTTCTGGAAGCCCTTATCAAATAACAACCTGTACTGAATTGCAAGCGATGAATACTCACCTAAATGCAAATTATGTTTTGGCAAATGACATAGCCTGCTCTGATACAATTAACTGGAATTTGGGTGCAGGATTTGTACCTATCGGAACATTTGCAGGAACTTTTGACGGGCAAGGCTATAAAATAACTGGCTTGTTCATAAGCAGGCCTTCTACTGATTATGTTGGTTTGTTTGGTTTTATTGGAAGTGGTGCAATAATAAAAAATGTTGGTTTAGTAGATGTTAACATAGCTGGCAGGTATTATGTAGGAGGCTTAGTTGGTCAGAATTATCAAGGAACAATAACAAACTCTTATGCAACTGGAAGTGTAACTGGCAGTTATGTAGGAGGCTTAGTTGGTTATAATTTTTATGGAACAATAACAAACTCTTATGCAACTGGAAGTGTAACTGGCAGTTATGGTGTAGGAGGATTAGTTGGTATGAATAATATGGGACCTATAACAAATTCTTATGCAACTGGAAGTGTAGTATTAACTGGCAGTGGTAATTCTCGTGTAGGAGGATTAGTTGGTCATAATTATCAAGGAACAATAACAAATTCTTATGCAACTGGAAGTGTAACTGGCAGTGTAACTAGCAGTAATCACGTAGGAGGATTAGTTGGTGAGAATGATGGACCTATAACAAACTCTTATGCAACTGGAAGTGTAACTGGCACTCAATATGTAGGAGGATTAGTTGGTACCAGTACCAATAGTGGTGGAACAATAACAAACTCTTATGCAACTGGAAGTGTAACTGGCACTCAATATGTAGGAGGATTAGTTGGTTATAATCATCAAGGAACAATAACAAACTCTTATGCAACTGGAAGTGTAACTGGCAGTTATGTAGGAGGCTTAGTTGGTTATAATTATCAAGGAACAATAACAAATTCTTATTGGTATAATGAACAAACAATTTGTTGTGGCTCTGGAACATGTACTGGTTGCACAAAAGCAGGTGCTATCAGTAATTTTTATTCCAGCTCTCATGATGTTTATGACACAAATGCTCCTACTTGGAATTTCGTTAATATATGGGCTATTAATGAAGGAGTTAATTATCCTTATTTACGATGGCAAATTCCTCCTGTCTTATGTGGTAATGGCGTTGTTGAAGCAGGGGAAGAATGTGATGATGGTAATTTAATAGATGGAGATGGCTGTTCATCAACATGCACTGTTGAAGCCGCAGCATGCCCTTACGGAATGGTTTCTTATTGGACATTTGATGAAGGCTCTGGCAGCACTGCTGCTGATTCTGTTGGTACAAATAATGGTCAGCTGATTAATGGACCTATCTGGACAACAGGAAAAGTTGGAAATGCATTGCAGTTTGATGGTGTGAATGATTATGTTGCAATTCCTGATTCGGACAATTGGCATTTTGGAACCGGAGATATGGCTATTGAAGGTTGGTTGAAAACCAGTTCAAATGGAGAGATCATTTATCAGGGGAACTCTGAGGGAACTTGGAATACTGTTTCAGTTATACTTAATGTAGGTAGTTGGAATTCTGGCAAACTACAATTTGTTCCTGATTATAGTAATTACCCTTACTATCATATCATTACTTCTTCAAATAATATAAATGATAATACCTGGCATTATTTTGTAATAACCCGAACAAACAATGTATTTAAGATGTATATAGATGCTATCCAAACAGGGGGGGATTTAAACTTACCTTCTTATTCAATGGTAAATTCTGATCAACAGTTATATATGGGTGCGATGCCTGGACCTTCTACTTATTGGCCACTCAATGGAGTTTTAGATGAAGTCGCAATCTACAACCGAGCCCTTACAGCTAATGAGATACAGCAACAATATAATAATGGATTGGCTGGAAAAGGATATACAACTGAGGTCTGCAATGGCATTGATGATGATTGTGATGGAGTGATTGACAATGGCTTAACATTACCAACCCAATCCTGCACAGTAGGTGTTGGCGCTTGCCAAAACACAGGCACTCAGGAAAAAACCTGTGGTGGTATATTTGGCTGGAGCGATTGGGGTAGCTGTTCAGTTTCCCCAGGAAGCCCAACAGGGCCTGATAACAACTGCAACGGAATAGATGAGAATTGCGACGGGACAGCAGACAACGTCTACACTCCAACAACAACTAATTGTGGAATAGGAGCATGCGCAGCAACAGGACAATTAATATGCGACAACGGAGCAACTAAAGACACCTGCACAGCAGGAACACCAACAACAGAAACATGCGATAATGTCGACAATGATTGTGATAGTATAACTGATGAAGACCTAACCAGAGGAACAGCTTGTGGTATAGGCGCATGTGGTAGTACAGGAACAGAAACTTGCGCTGCTGGATTATGGGTTGGCGATACTTGTAAAGCAGGAACACCAACAATAGAAACATGCGATAACAAGGATAATGACTGTGATGGAACAGTTGATGAAAGCCTTACAAGAACTACCCGTTGCGGGTTAGGAGTTTGCTCAAGTAATACTGGGAAAGAAACATGTACAGCAGGAATATGGGGAGGTAACACTTGCAATCCGCTAGCAGGAGCGATAACAGAGGTCTGTGACGATAAGGACAATGATTGTGATGGCAAAACTGATGAGTCTCCTTGCACAGCAGCAATTTATTGCAGTAACATAAACATTAAGAGCATAATGGATGTCTCAGGAATGTTAAGATGCACAATCGCAGATTGGCAAAAGAATGAAAAGGGTAGATTACCAAATGATTGCAGAGTCAATTTCGTAGGTAGTGGGCGTTTATTAAAAGCTGTTTGCGTAGCAACAACAAACGCGAACTAATGAGATAAATATAATCTCGACCCAGAATAATGGGCTGAGATAATAAAGAAATATAAAGGAGGAATAAAAAATGAAAAAAGGAATTCTTTTAGGATTAATGACGGCAATGATGCTGGTGATGTCGTTGGCAGTAACAGCAATCGGCCCAACATGGGATATAACAGGAACATGGAATATGGACTTTGTCCTTCTTCCTGGCGGCGGTCATTATATACATACAATGGTCGTTAACAGCTTTAATCCAGCGACAGGTGAATTTTCAGGCACAGGATTCTATAATCCGAATCCAGGATATACTTGGGTTGTTAGCGGGGATGTTACCGGAACTATAATTAACGATGCAATAACATTCCAAATAGTATACACTGGACTTAATCCTGGTTATACTGTTAATGGAGTTGGCACCATAGCTGCTGATGGAAAATCAATGAGCGGAACCGCAACAGGCCCGGGACAATCATTTACATGGACTGGAACAGGAACAGCTACAGCAGTTGTAGACACTTGCCCAACAGGCACTGCAACAGAGAAAGTGGAAACCATAACAGTGCCTTCCACTTCATCAGTAGCCACTCCAAGCAGCAATGTCTTGTTAAGCGGCAAGAATTATTTGCTGGTTTCTTCAGGGACTTGGACGAACGTCGGCAAAAATGTCGCGGATACTGAGTTCGCAAGCATTGATAATTGGGCAACGCACATGGATGGCTATAACATCGATCCGTATTTCCTGGGTGAGGGAGAGTTTGACTTGCAGATAGACGGAGCTTTTGTCAATTGGGCAGGTTATAACTCGGCGCATACATATTCCCACCTATACACGGGAACTGGAAGCGCTGTAAACTTCCTGATATTTGACGGTGACTCTACAGCGCTACCTCCAGTTATTAATCCTGGATGGTACGGCGACAACTCAGGAAGCCTGAGCGTAGATATATTTTATTGCGTGCCTGATAATGACGGAGATGGCTATGGAAGTAACGATTGCAACGACAACGACGCGAACATTCACCCAGGAGCAACAGAAGTATGCGACGGCGTGGACAATGACTGCGACACTACAGTAGATGAAGACTTAAACCAACTCACATCAAATCAGAACGGAGAATGCACAGGAAACACCGAAACATGCGCAGCAGGAGCCTGGCTACCAGATGTAACAAACTACGTACCCGTTGATGAAATATGCAATGGCTTAGATGACGACTGCGATGCAAGTGTGGACGAAGACTTAGTAGCGCCCCTTGCCGATAACCAGAACGGTGTTTGCGCAGGTTCAGTAAAGGTCTGCGATGGCGTTAATGAATGGATAGCATACTACACACTAATAGCAGATTACGAAGACCCAGAAGTAAGCTGCGACACATTTGACAATAACTGCGATGGAGTTGTAGATCAACATGTCTGTAATTGGTTCTGTGTGCCAACAACAGAAGTGCCACCAACAGAAGGATTAGGCGTGAACAGGCATGCAGTAATAAGCGGGAAAGGTTGGAGTAAAGATTACTTTACCACGTTGTCTTCAAAGAACGTGAAAGGTGTAACAACCTTCTATCAGGCTCAGTCCATATTCTCGCTTGACGACACCAACGGCTGCAGCTGCTCACAGATACTGACTCAGTTGAATAAATACAACCCTGAAATATACGGAAACATGGAAGGGCACTGGAAATTTGGATGCAGCAAGGGCGTAATGGAAGAGTTTACAAGGCTGGTAGTGCCTGAACCAATACCGGTAGATACAGTAACTGTGCTCGCGAATGACGTTGATGGAATGAATAGCGCAGTATCATTCACAACAGGAGATAAATTATTTATCAAGTCAAGAGGCATGTATTACTGGACTACAGGTTGGGCAGCAGACACTGAATGGCAAAATAGAGCCACTGCTGGTCCTTGGGGTCCTGTGGGATGGATTAGCGGAAATTTAACGCCAGCCCCTTGGACACATGGACTTGATTTAATAATAAATGGCATTGGCTATGACTGGATTGGAAGCTATCTGGGACCAGCTGATACCAATGAGTACACCTTAGATTACACAGTCCCAGCAAGTGGAACACTAAACTTTAAAATATTAGATGATAATTACGGTGACAATAGCGGCAGTCTAACAGTGAATATCTACGCAATCATCTGATAATAAAACTCTTTAAATTTTTTCTTTTATTTTTTTATTTTAATAACATTTTTATACTTGTAAATCAAAAATAGTATTATCATATGTACGATGGAGGAATAGAATATGAGAAAGATAATAATAGCAGTTTTTGTTCTGATTAGTTTATTAGTAGTT
>Ga0315294_10003308_pt1 | contig 17538 bp, 13 predicted proteins | sample YL17G13_40_MG_FD_203626 | JGI IMG/M metagenome (GOLD analysis project Ga0315294, IMG submission 203626) | Sediment microbial communities from Yellowstone Lake, YNP, Wyoming, USA - YL17G13_40 | ecosystem: Environmental > Aquatic > Freshwater > Lake > Sediment | place: USA: Wyoming | collected... | reverse complement strand
CTTTCATTCTCTACATCCTGGCGGCCGTCCTCTATCTCTTTTTCCTGTTTCTGAAAAAAGAGAACGCCGCCCGGAACGGCTACGTCCTGGCGGCGGCCGGCGCCGTCCTCCATACCCTGGCCCTCATGCTGCGCGTTTTCGTCAGCGGCCACGCGCCCTTCACGAACATGTACGAATCGCTGTCTTTCCTGGCCTGGGCCTCGATCGCGGCCTACCTCGTCCTGGAACGGGCCTTTTCGATCCGGAAGGCCGGCCCCTTCTTCCTGCTCCTGGTCATCGCCCTGATGGCCCTCGCCTCCTCCCCCCTGATGCCCAAGGAAGCGGCCCCTCTCGTCCCCGCCCTCCAGAGCCATTGGCTCTGGCTCCACGTATCGGTCACGCTCATCGGCGAGGCGTTCTTCGCCGTCGGGACGCTGACCAGCCTCCTCTATCTCGCGGCCGAACGTAGGGAACGGAAGGGGATGGCCCGGAAGGGCGGGCATGACGAAAAAGACTCGGCCCATTACGATACCGTATCCTACCGGGTCATCGCCATCGGCTTCCCCCTGTTTACGCTGGGCGGGCTCGTGTTCGGGATGGTTTGGGCCTATAAAGCCTGGGGATCCTACTGGAGCTGGGACCCCAAGGAAGTCTGGACCCTGATCACCTGGTTCATCTACGGGCTCTACCTCCACACCCGGATCGTCATGGGTTGGAAGGGGCGGCGCTCGGCCCTGATCGCCGTCATCGCCTTCCTGGCCGCCCTGTTTACCTTTTTCGGCGTCAACTACCTCCTGTCCGGCCTCCACAGCTACGCCTAAAATCAGGGTCAATAAAATACCCCTTCCTCGAGACTCGATGAATCCCTCGGAAGGGGTATCCGGATCGCTGGAAGAAACCGGGGTCGGCGGCGGCCCCCAGCTCATTCGTAGACGATGACGGCGCCGTGGAACTGAAGCAGGGGCGTGCCCAGGCCGAATTTGACGTTGATGGAGTAGGTATTATTGAGATTGTCGATTTTGCCGTTGACGATCTTGGCCGCGTCGATGGATTTCCGTGACGCGGAGGCGGCGAGGGCGCCCGTCGTGGCCGTCGCGATCGAGCTCAAGGAGCCGGTCGCCGGCTTCTGGCGATTGACGCTGAAGTCGATCTTTCCGGTCGAAGCGGGATTGTTGTCCGTGAAGTAGAAGGTGACCTTCTTGATGACGGCGTCCTGGGGAAGATAGATCGGGGCGTTGGCCTCGAGCGGATAACCCACGCTCGTGCTGTAATTGAAGACCTTTTCGGACGAAGTCCACATTTTCTGATCGGCGTCCCAATTGGCCGGCTTAAGGGCGTTGGGCGGGATCGAGTAGTACTTGGTCGTCGCCTGGGCCGCGAGATTCAGCGAGCCGCCCAAGACGACCAGCGCGAGCAGGGCTAAAAGGCCGGTGATCCGAAGACTCTTTCTCATAAAAACCTCCTTGTTTTACCCAATTTTCGGATTCAGATCGAACTTAATTCCTACTAATAATATATAATCTATAGGAACATGTCAATATAGTTCGCCTTTGACCGTCAAATAGTTTTCGGATTTCGATTTTACGGAGATCGGGATTGGCGGAACAAGCCGGCAGAACCTCCCTTCTTGGGCGGCGAGGAGGCTGTCCTCAAGCCCCCGTAGCGGAGGGGGGCGGAGGACGGCCTCCTCACCGCCCGAGAAGGAAAAAGGCTATTCGTCCCCGATCCCCTGCGACTTCATCTTGTTGAAGAGCGTCTTCCGGCTGATCCCGAGCGCTTTCGCGGCCAGGGTCCGGTTCCCGCCGGCCTCGCGGAGCGCTTTTTCAATCAGGGTTTTCTCGGCCTGCCCCGCGGCCGCCTGGGCGGCGCCCCGCAGGGATTCGCCCGAACAGCCGGCCCCGGCCGCGCCGAACCCGCCCCGGATCCTGGCAGGCAGGCTCCGCTCGTCCAGGACGGGATCGTCGGAGAGGACCATCGATTCGTAGATCACGTTCTCGAGTTCCCGGACGTTGCCCGGCCAGGCATAGCGAAGAAGCGCCTGAAGGGCGTCCGGCGCGACGCCGCGGATTTCCTTCCCCAGCTCGGCCGCATACTTCTTGAAAAAATGCTCGCAGAGAAGGGGGATATCCTCCCGGCGCTCCCGCAACGGCGGGAGATGGAGGGAGAGGACGGCCAGCCGGAAATAGAGGTCTTCCCGGAAGCAGCCCTTGCGGACCTCGTCGTCCAGGACCTTGTTGGTGGCGGCGACCACCCGGACGTCGATCGGAACGGTCTTGGTCCCGCCGACCTTGACGATCTCCCGTTCGCCCAGGACGCGCAGCAGCTTGACCTGGGCGTCCTGGGACAGGTCGCCGATCTCGTCGAGGAAGATCGTCCCTTTCTGGGCGAGCTCGAACTTGCCGATCGTTTCCGTCCTGGCATCCGTGAAGGCGCCCTTGCTGTGGCCGAAAAACTCCGATTCGATCAGATCCCGGGGAATGGCGCCGCAGTTGACCACGACGAAAGGCCCGTCTTTCCTCGGCCCGGCATAGTGGATGGCGCGAGCGACCAGCTCCTTGCCGGTTCCGCTTTCCCCGGTGATCAGGGCCGTCCCGTCGACCCGGGCGATTCGTTCCATCATCTGGTAGATCGAGTTCATCCTGGCGCTGGTGCCGACGATGCTGGAAAACCGGTAGCGGGCCAGGAGCTCGCTCTTCAGGAGGGCGACCTCGGCCTCCAACTTCCTGACCTCGAGCGCCCTGGAGATGAGAAGGAGCAGCTCCTCGTTGTCGACGGGCTTTTCCAGGTAGGCGTAGGCGCCCAGCTTGGTCGCCTCGACGGCGTTCTTGATCGTCCCGAAGGCGGTGACGATGATGATCCGGCAGCCCGGCGAGACGCGCCTCACCCCGGACAGGACATCCAGCCCCGACATGTCGGGCAGGTTCATGTCCAGCAGCAGGAGGTCGGGGGCGAAGGTTCCGGCCTTTTTCAGACCCTCGGACCCGGTCGCCGCGCTCTCTGTGAGATAGCCTTTGTCCTCGAGTAGAAGGCTGAAGATGTCGCGGATGTTCTTTTCGTCGTCGACGATCAGGACCTTAAATCGCATGGCTCACCTTTGCCTTTAAGACAGGGGGAGGCTGACCAGGATCGTCGTCCCCTGCCCCGCCCTGCTCTTGACCTCGATTTCGCCGTGGTGGGATTTGATGATGTTGTAGCAGATCGAAAGCCCCAGCCCGGTGCCGCTTTTCTTGGTGGTAAAAAAGGGGTCGAAGATCCGGTCCAGGTTCTCCTCGGGAATCCCTTCGCCCGTATCCGCCACGGCGACGACGGCCTTGGGACCGTCTTTCCGCAACGCTTCCACCTTGAGCTCGCCGCCGGCCGGCATGGCCTGGATGGCATTGAGGAAGACGTTGAGGAAGAGCTGCTTGAGCTGGGAGCGATCTCCCTGGACGGTCAGCGCTTCGTCCGGGAACTCCCGCCGCAGGACGACCTTTTGCTTGCGGGCTTGGAACGAGACCAGGTCCAGGCTTTCCTCCAGGGTCTCGACCAGATTGTGCCGTTCCTGGAGGATCTCGGACGGGCGGGAGAAGGACAGGAGGGCCGAGACGATCTCGTTGATCCGGGCCGTCTCCTGGAGGGCCGCGCCGATCAGCTTGCGGGAGGCCTCGTCGGCGCTCTTCGCTTCCAGGTACTGGAGGGACGACCGGATGGCCGTCAGGGGATTGCGGATTTCATGGGCGGCGCCCGCGGCCAGCTCGCCGATGGTCGCCAGCCGGTCGGCCCGCGACATGCGCCTGAATCGCTCCCGCTGTTCCTTGAAAAGGAGGGCGTTTTCCAGGGCGATCCCCGCCTGGGGCAGGAGCGAGGAGAGGAAGGACACTTCGAGCTTGCTGAATCTATCCCCGCCGGTCTTGGCGCCGACCAGGAGGACGCCGATCAGCCGGTTCATGGACATCAGCGGGAAGCAGATCTCGATGCCCAGGGTCCCGAGCATCTCGGTTTCCTTCCCGGTCAGGTATTCGAGGACGCCGGGCCTCTCGTGGAGCTCCAGGTAGGTTTCGTTGACCTTGAGCCATTTGACCAGGCGCGAGTTCCTCGGGAAAAAGAAGCGGCGGGCCTCGTCTTCGGGCAGGCCGGCCGAGGCGGCGGCCGCGAAGCGTCCCGTGTCGGCGTCGTAGATGAGCAGAATCAGCGTCCGGACCGGACAGACCTCCTTGATTTTACCCAGGAAATTGCCGGCAATATGGTCGAAATCCTCGATCAGGTTGAGGCTGTCCTCGAATTCCCGGAAAACGAGGAGGGGAAACGCTTCGTCCTCAGTCTTCCCGGTCAGCCGGCGGAGGATAGCTCGAATCGTCTTCTTCATTGTATCGGCCCGTAGGCCATTATACAAAGAAACGGATTGCCGGGATACGGGTCTTATGCAAACGCGGCCGATTGGGTAAGCGTTTTCCCAAGTCCCGGTAATCCATTGCCCAAAGATCCCCGGAGCGGAATAGCGCATGCCCCCGTCTTCTCCCAAGGAAAACAATTTTGCCATTGGCACGAAACGTGCAATATTAGCGCGAGATGACGCTCCTCGATCGTGGAGAATCGACTATGCGCAATATAAATCGAAAACTAGGCCGTTGGGCTCTTACGATTCTATTCATCCCGATGATCCTCCCCTTCCCTGCGGCGGCGCAGGACAGGCCGGCCGCTGCGCTTGCCTCCCCGGAGAAAGCTCCGCTCGCGCTCACCCTGGATGAATGCATCATCCAGGCGGTCAAGAAAAACTTGGGCGTGGCCGTTCAGGTCTACAGCTCCCGGCTGGCCGATTCCGCCCTGACCCGGGCCGGGGAAAAATTCCTCCCCTCGCTCTCCTTCGACTTCAGCAGTCAGCAGACGAATTCGGCCTCCTACTCCTGGATCCAATCGGCCGACGTCCTGTCGCAATCCGCCAAGAGCTACGCGGGCGGCCTCAGCCAGCTCACTCCGCTCGGCGGCAGGCTTTCCCTGTCGCTGGGCGCCGGCCGCTACGAGTCGAATTCGCAGTTCCAGATCATCAACCCCAGCTATAACGGTTCGCTGTCCTTCTCGCTGACCCAGCCCCTGCTCAAGGATTTCGGATGGGAGACGACCCGCAGGGAAATCCTGGTCGCCCGGAACGACAAGGACATCGCGGAGAACGATCTCAAGACCACCCTGATCGACACGGTCTACTCGGTCGAACAGGCCTACTGGGAAATGGTCTACCGCATCGAGGCGCTCAAGGTCCGGCGACAGTCCCTGAAGCTGGCCGAGGACCTTCTTGAAAAAAACAGGAAAGAGATCGAGATTGGGACGCGGGCGCCCAAGGAGATCCTGACCGCCCAAGCCGCCGTGGCCGCCCGCAAGGCCGATATCCTCCAGGCGGAGAAGATAGTCAAAGATTGCGCGGATATCCTGCGCGGTCTCATCAGTCTTTCCTTCGACAAGGACGTCGGCGCCGACATCGTCCCGGTCGACAGGCCCGGTTTCGTCAAACGAGAAGTCGGCCTCGACGATACCCTCGCCCTGGCCCTGAAGAACCGGCCCGACCTCCAGTCATCGGCCCTCGAGATCAGGAACCGGGAGATGGATTATTCCTACGCTAAGAACCAGATGCTCCCCGCCCTCGACCTTAGGGCCGATTATTGGAGCCCGGGCCTCTCGGGCGATCGAATCCTCTACCTCGACGACAATCCCCTGACCGGGGTCGTTCTGGGCAAAGTCCCGGGCGGCGCGTCATTGGCCATGCGCGACGCCCTCAACTTCAAATACAAGAATTGGACGGTCGCCTTGACCCTGACCATCCCCCTGAGCTCCGTCCTGACCCGGGCGGCCTTGTCCGAAGCCCGGGCCGGCCTCGACCGGCAGATCGCCCGGATGAAGAGCCTGGAGCTTTCCGCATATATCGAGATCCGGGCGGCCGTCCGGGCCGTCCAGACCGACTATGAGCGGGTCGGCGCCTACAGGGTCGCCCGCGAGCTGGCCGAGCAGAAGCTGGCCGCGGAAGAGGCCAAGCTGGAGGCCGGCCTGAGCAATAATTTCTTCGTCCTCCAGTACCAGCAGGATCTGGCCGGAGCCCGGGAAGCCGAGCTCCGGGCCGTCATCGACTACACGCTCTCCCTCGACAGGCTGGACAAGGCCGCGGGGGTCAGCCTGGACAAGCGGAACATCACCCTGGCGGACGCAACGGAGGTCAGATCATGAAGAAAATCGCGATTCTTCTCCTCGCCCTCGTTCTGACGGGAGCGGCCCTCGGCGGGCCGGCCGCCGCCCAGGAAGGACAATCCCAGACGATGAAGCTCCTCAGCTTGAAAAAGGCCCAGCTCATGCTCGAAAAGACCAAGGGCGATTTCGAGCGCTCCCTGAAGCTCAAGGAACAGGGCCTGACCTCCGAGCAGGAATTCGCCCTGGTCCGGACGGCCTACCTCCAGGCCCAGGTCGATTACCAGCAGGCCTTGATCAGCTTCATGGGCAGCGAAGCCCGGATATCGGTGGCCAGCGCCGTCAAGTTCCAGGACGCCGGCGGAAAGAAATACGTCCGGGTGACGCTCCGCTACTCATCCAAGGAGCTCAAGGAGCTGGCCAAGCTCAACATCAGCGCCGAAGAGCTCTTCCCGCTCGACTTCATGAAGGAGCTCAAGGACGTCTACGTCTCGCTCAAGTCCGAGGGCAAGATCATCTCCGACCCCTACGAGAAGACGATCGCCTCGCTCCCGCTCGAATCGGAGCGCGACGCGACCTTCCAGCTCCTCAAGGACGTCGAGAGCCTGGACGTCGAAGTCTTCTACTCGGGGAAAAACGAGACGACCTCGGTCTACCTCCAGAAGGGCGTCAGCGCCAACATCGTCACCGTCAATTCCGCCCAATTCTCGCAGGAGGCCGACCTGGAGAGCCAGGCCACCTTCGACCTATCGCTGGAGAAATTCTCGGGCGAAGCCAACGTCTTCAAGCTGGAGATCGCCAACCTCCCCCATCAGATCAACTATGAATTCAGCGATCCCCAGTCGGGCGCCCGGCTGTCCCAGATCAAGTTCACCGAGGGCGTCACCAGCATGAAGCTGTCGCTCAAGCTCTACCTCCCCAAAAACGCCGACGCCCAGGTCGTCACCGACAAGCCGATCTCGTTCTTCGCCCTGGCCCTCGACAACGAGCGGGCGGGGGCGCTCCGGGACCTGCTGGCCAAGAAAGCGGAGATCGACCCCAAGGACATCGAGGCCCTCAAGGCCGGAAACGTGCGGCTCGAGCTTATCCCGCGCGGCGTGGGCAAGGTCGAGGTCCAGGCCGTCAACCTCTACCACGAGATCAAGGTCGGCGAGTCGGTCGCGATGGAGGTCCGGGTCCGGAACGCCGGGACCCGCAAGCTCAATAATATCCGGGTCTTCAGCGACCTGCCGCTCAACTGGCGGGCCGAAATCGAGCCCGACCTGATCGCCTCGCTCGACCAGAACAAGGAGCAGGTCGTTGCGATCAAGTTCCTGCCGCCGGCCGACGTCCCTGTCGGCGATTACGAGCCGAAGATCAAGACCGAGTGCACGGCCGACAACCGCAAGGTCGAGACCGAGGACAAGATCGTCCGCGTCCACGTCGCCTCCAAGACGAACGTGCTGGGCATCAGCCTTCTGGTGCTCCTGCTGGTCGGCCTGCTGGTCGGGATCGTCGTCTTCGGCATCAAGCTGACGCGGCGGTAAAATCGAACCGACGAAACAAGGAGGACATCATGGCAAAAGCGAACCCCATCCTCAAGGCCGAGGACCTGTCCAAGCGCTACGAGGACGGCATCCTGGCCCTGGACCACCTCAACCTGAACGTCCGGGGAGGCGAGGCCTACTGTCTGCTCGGCGCCAACGGCGCGGGGAAGACGACGACGATCAACCTCTTCCTCAACTTCATCCCGCCGACGACCGGGACCTGCTTCATCAACGGCATCGACGTCACCCGAGACCCCCTGGAGGCGAAAAAATACGTCGCCTTCGTCTCGGAAAACGTCATGCTCTACGGCAATTTCACGGCCCGCCAGAACCTGGACTTCTTCGCCAAGCTGGGCGGCAAGCCCGACCTGACCAAGGAACACTATTACCAGGTCATGCGCCGGGTCTCGCTCCAGGAAAAGGCGTTCGAGCAGCGGGTCAAGACCTTCTCCAAGGGTATGCGGCAGAAGCTCGGGATCTCGATCGCCGTCATCAAGGACGCCCCGGCCATCCTGCTCGACGAGCCGACCTCGGGGCTCGACCCCAAGGCGGCCGAGGAGTTCCTGGAAATCCTGGACGAGTTGAAAAAAGAGGGCAAGGCGATCCTGATGTCCACCCACGACATCTTCCGGGCCAAGGAGATCGGCGACCGGGTCGGGATCATGAAGGAAGGCCGGCTGGTCATGGAGCGGACGCGAGCGGAGCTCCAGTACGAGGACCTGGTCAAGATCTACATCGACTACATGAAGTCCGAGCCCCTGACGGTTTAGTCCATGCTGAAAACCATCATTCGCAAAGAGCTTCTCGAGAACATCTTCAGCTTCCGCTTCCCGCTGTTTGCCCTCATCTGCGTCGTTCTCATCCCGCTGGGCATGTTCGTCAACAACGCCCAGTATGCCAAGCGGCTCAGGGATTACAGCGAGCAGGTGCGCCTGGCCGACGAAGCGGCCTCGGGGCTCAAGATCCAGGACGTCATGGCCGGGCGGGTGGCCCTCAAGGGCTTCCGCCGGCCCGCGCTGTTGTCGATATTCGCCCAGGGCTTCGAGAATGCCCTGCCCCGCTATTACCAGTTCACGCAGGACGGTTATGCTCAGGGCGAATCGGCCAGCGGCGACGAGTCCTTTCTTTCGACGCAGGGCAAGTTCGATTTTGTCTTCCTGGTCCAGATGGTCATCAGCCTGATCGGCCTGCTGTTTGCCTCGGACGTCATCTCGGGCGAAAAGGAATCGGGCACGCTGCGGGCCATGCTCTCGAACCGCCTGCCGCGGGACGCCATTCTGATCGGTAAAATCGCCGGCGGCTTCCTGGCCCTGGCGGCGCCGTTCCTGGTCGCCCTCTTGCTGGGCGTCCTGATCCTTCTGCCGGGAGGATTTCCGCTTTTCAGCGGCGACAACCCGGCCCGGATTCTCATCCTGGCTTTGGCTTCCACCTTCTTCATGCTGATCTACTTCACGATCGGGACGATGATCTCGACCAGCTCGTCCAAGACGAGGACGTCGCTGGTGGCCATTCTTCTCATCTGGTCGGGCTTCCAGCTGGTTATCCCCAAGTTGAGCGACATGACCGCCGCGCTGCTCTATCCGGTGCGAACGGAAACCGAAGTCTCGCTCGAAAAATCCCTCCTGATCAATTCCATCGATACCGAAACGGCGAAAGAACTGGGCCGCCGGTACGACCTGATCTTCGGAAGCACGCCCCCCAGCGCCGCGGATGACGTGAACTCGCCCGAGAGAAAGAAATGGGACCCGCTCAGGGACGATATCCAGCAACGCGCCCGGGAGAGGAAGGCCCAGCAACTTGCGTCGATCGAAGAGACCTATCAAATGCAGAAGAGGCGGCAGCAAAACCTGGCCGTGAATCTGTCCTTGATCTCGCCCAGCGCGGCCTTCGGCCGCTTCGTCGCCGACGTCTGCGCGACGGGTGATTTGGCGCGCGCGAAATACCAGGAGGCCGTCCGCGCCCATCAGAAGGCCCTCGACAACGAGCTCTTCAACAAAGTCAAGCGGACCCTGATGATGCACTCGGGCGGCCGCATATCGATGACGTTCTCGGCCCAGCCGGTGGACCCCAAAAACCTGCCCAAGTTCGCGGTCGCGCCCGCCTCGCCGGGGGACGCCGTCAAGGAGAACTGGCGGAGCCTCCTCGCGCTGGCCTTCTGGCTGATCGCACCGTTCGCCTTCGCCTATGTCCGTTTCTTGAGATACGACGTCCGATGAGCCACGGCCGGGAAAGAGGTGACTGAATGATCGGGACCATCATTCGGAAAGAGATCGTCTCCAACCTCCTCAGCTATAAATTCTTCATCGTCATCCTGCTGGCCTCCCTGCTCATTTTCACCAGCCTGTTCGTCATGGTCAGGGATTTTAAGGGCCGGCAGGCCGATTACGAGCTCATCAGACCCCAGCCCAATGACCCGATCGCTGTCCTCCCGCCCAACCCGCTGTCCGTCTTCGCCAAGGGCCTGGACGACGCCATGACCCGTTCCTTCGAAGTCAGTATTATCGGCATCGAGGTCCGGGCCGGCCGGCAGTCCGGCAACGTCATCTTTTCCTTTTTCCCTTCGCCCGATTTCGTCTACGTCGTCAAGGTCGTGCTGTCGCTGGTGGCCCTTCTGTTCGGCTTCGACCAAATCAGCCGGGAGAAGGAAGCGGGCACCCTGAAACTCATATTCGCCAATTCGCTCTCCCGGGCCTCCGTCCTGGCCGGCAAATGGCTCGGCAACTTCCTGAGTCTCGCCCTCCCCTTTCTGCTGGTGACGCTGCTGGGAATCGCCCTGATGAGCCTCGATCCCGCCCTGCGCCCGTCCGGATCGGTGCTGGGACGGCTGGCCCTGTTGATCGCGATGAGCCTGGTCTACATCGCCTTGTTCTTGAGCCTGGGGATGCTCGTCTCCTCGATCACCCGGCGGTCCGCTTCGTCGCTGGTCATCCTCCTTTTCATCTGGTCGCTGCTGGTCTTCGTCCTGCCTAACCTCGGCACACTGCTGGCCCGTCAATTCGTCGACGTTCCGTCCGTTCGCGCCCTGAGCGAGAAGCGGGAGCAGATCTGGACGCGGGAAGTCCTCATGCGCTATACCGATAAAACCGACAACTGGGACGCCCGGATCAAGGCCATGAATGCCGAATTCGACCGGATGGAGGAGGACTACCGGAACAAGTTCGACCGTTTGGTGCGGGTATCGAAGACCATCAACCGCCTGTCGCCGGCGGCGAGTTTCGTCTACGCCTCGACCGAAATCGCCGGCACCGGGATCGGCGAGGAGAGCCTGTTCAAAAGAGAAGTCATCCGCTATAAGAACCGCTACCTGGAGGACGTTCGGTCCGGCATCAAGGCTCACCCCGCCTTCGCCTACCGCTATCGCTCGATCGGACAGGTCATGGCCGAGGGCGGCCTGTTCGACGTCGCCTGGCTCCTGGTGTTCAACATCGTTTTTTTCGCCGCGAGCTACGCCGCCGTCGTGCGCTACGACGTGAGATGAGGGAGACGGCCATGATCGGTATCCTCGTTAAGAAAGAGATCCGCAACCATGTCCTGTCGTTCCGGTTCCTGGTGACATTCGTCCTTCTCCTGGTCATCGTCCCGGTCACAACCTTGATCCTGACCAACGATTACATCAGGAAACAGGACGATTATTCCCGGCGCCAGGCCGAGATTCAGAATTACCTGAGCCGCTACGCCCACTTCAACCGGATCGGAAACGTGATCGAGCCGTCCCAGCCGCCCATTCCTTTCATGACGTTCGTCCGGGGACTGTCGGCCGACGTCAACATGGGCGCTTTCGACAACGACCCGCTCCCGGTCATGTTCCCGCTGCTCGACTTGACCTTCATCGTCGCCATTCTCCTCAGCCTGACCGCCCTGATCTTCGCTTACGATTCCGTATCGGGCGAGAAGGAAGACGGGACGCTGAAGCTCATGCTGGCCAACGGCCTGGCTAGGTCCAATATCATCCTCGGCAAAATCGCAGGAGGACTGGCGACCCTGCTCATCCCCTTCCTAATCTCGCTGGCCGTCGGCCTGATCATCATCCTTCTCAACCCGCGGATCGGCTGGAAAGGATCGGATTGGGGCGCCCTGGGGATGATCGTGGCCGGAACCGTCGTCTATTTCGCCCTGTTCACCTGCCTGGGGATCTTCATCTCCTCCCGCCACCAGTCCAGTTCCTCGTCGATCATGACCTCGCTCTTTGTCTGGGTCCTGTTCGTCCTGGTCGTCCCCAACCTCAGCCCCTATCTGGCCTCGCTCATACGCCCGACGCCCTCCCGGATTATGATCAACCGGGAAGTCAACCGCATCACCCAGGATGAACGCGACAAGCTCGGCAGTAAAATCCAGAAGGAAAAAACGGCGGAGGTGATCAAGAGCAACCCCGCCCTGGCGCCCTTTCCGGGAATGTCCCAAAAAGACATCCAGGACGCCATCAAGAAAGACCCCGCCTTCGGCCGGGCCTATGAAGTCTTGACGAGCGCGATCGAGGCGGCCTGGCGCGAAGCCAACAGGATCCAGGGCGACAAAGCCAGGATCTTGACGGAAGATTTGGACCGAAAGGAACAGGCTCAAACCCGGCTCTCCGTCATCCTGTCCCTGATCTCCCCCTTGGCCGACTTCTCCTTTCTGACCACGGACCTCTCCAACACCGGCATGAGGAACGAAGTCCATTTCAGGACGGTGAGGTCGGCTTGGGACCAGGCCTTCGGGGACTACGCGGACAATAAAATGGAGGAACTCAGGAAAAAAGATCCGACCATGGATGTCTGGAACACGCCGGTCGACGTCAGCGACATGCCCCGTTTCCAGTACCGGGAAGAGGCGCTGACGGGAAGGATCAAGGGCGTCTTGGCGCCGTTCACCATCCTGATTGTCGTGTCGATCGTCCTGTTCAGCGCGGCCTACGTTTCTTTTATCCGCTACGACGTTCGCTGAGGCCCCGGGATCCGGGTCAGGGACCGCCTTCGTCGAGGGCGGCGGCGATGATCCCACCCCCCAGGACGATCTCCCCGTCATAGAAAACAGCCGACTGGCCGGGCGTCACGGCCCGCTGGGGCCGCTCGAACTCGACGACGACCTCGCCCGCCTTCGACGGCCGGAGGACGGCCTTGGCTTCCCGGTGCCGGTAGCGGATCTTGACGGCGGCCTCCCGCGCCCGAGCCAGCCCCTTGATCGCGATCCAGTTGACCTCGGCGACCCGGAGCCGTTTTTTCATCAACTCCTCGCCGCGGCCCAGGACGACCGTGTTCGTGTCCGGATCGAGAGACAGCACATAATAAGGATGCGGCCCGGGCACCCCCATCCCCTTCCGCTGTCCGATCGTGTAGTGGGCGATCCCCCGGTGCCGGCCGACGATCCGGCCGGCCCGGTCCACGATCGGGCCGGGGCGGAAGGCGCCCGGCATCCGCTCGCGCAGGAACCGGGCGTAGTCGCGATCGGGGACGAAACAAATTTCCTGGCTTTCGGGCTTGGCGGCCACGCTGAGCCCCAGACGGGCGGCCGCCCGGCGCACGTCGGCCTTGGTCATTCCGCCGACCGGGAACAGCGTCCGGCCGAGCTGTTCCTGGGTCAGGCTGTGGAGAAAATAGGACTGGTCCTTGGCCTGATCGAACCCCTTTTTGAGGAGAAACCGCTTCCGGGACCGGTCGTATTCGACCCGGGCGTGATGACCGGTGGCCAATCGTTCGGCCCCGAGCCGGCGGACCCTCTTCCACAACAATTCGAATTTGACGAGCCGGTTGCACCGGACGCAGGGATTGGGCGTCCGCCCTCGCCGGTACTCCGCGCAGAAATCCGCGATGACCGCCCTCTCGAAGTCCTTCCGGAAATCGGCCGTAACGTGGGAGATTCCGAGGGCCGCGGCGACGCGGGCCGCGTCCACGCGCGCGTTGAGGCCGCAGCAACTCTGGAGGTCCCCGTCGCGGCAGGCCCGGAACGGGAGCGGGAAAAGGTCCATGGTGATCCCGACCACCTCATGGCCCTGCTCGACAAGGAGGGCCGCGGCGACCGAGGAGTCGACTCCCCCGCTCATGGCCGCGGCCACCACCGAACGCTTCGTGCCCATTGTCTTAGGGAGTTCAGAATATCAGAAACTTTTCAATCATTCCATCACCGCTTCGAAACCGGCCCGTGGGGAGGCTGTTGAAGCGGCCGTCAAAATGGCGTATAAGGAGTCGAGGAGCCGAACATGAGAACACCCATCGCGCGCGGCTTTATCGCGGTCGGTTTCGCCGTCTTCGTCGCCGTGGGAACGGCCCCGGCCTCGAATCAGGCCTTTCTCTACAAATTCGAGCTTTCGGCGGCTTATGCCTGGGAGAATCCGCGTCTGAACGCGAGCTACCTCCATTCCTACGCCCCTCCCTTCACTCCCGGGACATTCCAAAGCTCGGCCTCCCAGACGCTCGCTTTCAAGGGACGGAAATCCCACGGCTACACGGCCGCTCTCCGGTACTTCCCCATCCGCTTCGCCGGGCTCGAAGTTCTCTATGACGCCTTCAAGGCGGACCTGACCGGCGTCAACTCGAACTACAAAACCTATCTGAAATACGTCTCACGCCAGCCGCCCGACTACATCCCGATCGAATACGTTATCCAGCGGGAGGAACCCTGGCCGGCGACGGAGGGCGAGTTCAAGGAGACCATCATCAGCGTCAACGCGGTCGCCCGGGCGCCCTTGGCGCCCATCCTGACCGTCAAAGTCTCGGCCGGCGCGAGCTTCTGCAATTTCGAGGCCCAGTCGTCGAGCATCGCCTTCACCAAGTACTGGTTGGGCGGCCACGGGGTCCTCTTCATGCAGGAGTACAGGCTGGCTCTGAACTGGGGAACCCCCAAGACAACGGGGTACAACTTCGGCGGCGAGCTCAACCTCGACCTGTTCTCGAACATCGGGCTGGCCGCCGATGTCCGCTATTTTTCCTTTCCCGAGACGTCCGCCCGCTGGCATGTCCAGACGGGCGAGGGCGTCAGCGAGACGGCCGAAACGCTCGAAAGCCTGATGAGCCTCGGCCCCGTGAAATTCAACCCGTCCCTGTTTCGCGTCAACCTGGGGCTGCGGTTCCTGTTCTGAGCGGCCTAAAAACTCGTGTTGAAGACCGGCAGGACCTTGAGCCCGCGCGGATTGTCGCGGACGATGTTGACCAGACCGATCTGCAGCCCCTTGACGCTGTAGGCGTAGTTGACGATGCCGACGGCCAGGCCCGTCTGGGCGCCCCTGATGTAGTTGAAGGAACTGGCCGCCAACCCGGCCAACCGTCCGCCCTCGTTGATCATGATGAATCCGCCCGCAATCTGGATCCCCTTGACGTCATTGCCCCCGACGGCCAGTCCGCCGATCGTGATGCCGCGGACCTCGGGAGCACCGGCGGCGAGTCCGCCCAGGGTGAGGCCGGTCAGCCGTTCTCCCGCGCCGACGCCGACTCCCCCGATGTTGACCCCCTTCATGGAGCCGCCCGCGCCGGCCCCCGGCCCGCCGATCGTAGTGCCCGTAACATCCTTGCCGGCCCCGATGCCTAATCCGCCCAGGTTCAGGCCGGTGATGCTGCCCCCGCAACCGGCTCCCAGTCCTCCCGCGGTCAGCCCGACGACATCGCCCCCGCAGCCCGCGCCCAATAAACCCAGGGAGATCCCCTTCAACTCCTTCTCGGCGGAGACGCCCAGGATCCCGAGCTGAATCCCCCGCAGATATCCGCCGCCGGGGAGGGTTCCGAACGATAGACCTTGGATGACGGCATCCTTATTGTCTTTCCGGGGCTGCCAGAGGGTCAGGTTGAGTCCGTTGACGCGCTGGACTTGGCTGTCCCGGAAATTGAAGCGGAGCCCCGTGAACGATTTGGAGTTGCCGAAGCTGATGCCCCAAGTTTTCGAGGGAATATCCAGGCTTTGGCCCCCCCAAGCCGAGCCCGCCGCCGCCGTCATCAGCAGGGCCAGCGTCAGCGAGCCGGCCGTTCTCCTCGCGAGATATCGGGTTGTCTTCATCGAGCCTCTTCTCAGGATAGAAATCGGCAAAAGCCCATCCACATTATTTAGTACGGAAAGCGGCGCGGGAATGTTCCTCCGGCCAAAAAAAACCCTCCCGCCCCAGCCTGGGACGGAAGGGTCAAGGAAGTTGGGTTGCGTTGGGAACGTTACTTCTTCGGCTCTTCCTTTTTGGCCGCCTCAAGGCACTTGGCCCGGCAGTCTTTCATCTTGGCCGCGTGGTCCTGGATGGCCTTGACAAGCTCGGGCTTCTTGGCCGTCATGGTGACGGCGACGCCGTCCTTGACGTTTTCGATCTTGATCTCGACCTCGGGGGAGCACATCGGGCAAGCGCATCCCTCGGCGGCTTTGGCCTTCATCCTGCCGCAGCCCGCCCCCGCCTCATGGCCGCAACCGGCCTCTTCGCACTTCTTCGCATGACCGACCGCCTGCTTGTGGCCTCCGCAGCAGAATTTGGCCGCCGTGGGAGCGGCGGCATCCTGGGGCTCGGCCTTCTTGACCAGGCCCATCCCGCACTTGGGGCACTTGCCGGGCTTGTCCGACTCGACGCCCTTGCACATCGGGCAGACGTACTTGGCCCCGGCCTCGGGCTTGGCTTGGGTGTATTGGGCGGGATCCTTGAGGAACTTCTCCTTGGCGCCGGCACAACAGAAGTAATACGTCTTGCCCTGGTATTCGGCCGTGGCGCCGGCCTCGGCCTTCTTCATGACCTTGCCCGAGACGGGACAGGTCGCGGTCTCATCGCTCTGCTGCTGGGCGATCCCGGATAGGACGGCGATCACGGCCAAAGCCAGGACGATGGAAAGCCATCGGGTTGTTCTTTTCATTGGAATGCCTCCTCGCTAATGATTTACCGATATTATTCTATCGTTTTTATATATTTTGTCAAGATTAAGGGCCCTGTTCCTTTGGAGCCCTGGCTGGGTTGCGCCGCGAACCGAAAGCCCGAGACGAAAGAATAAGGAAAGCTCATTCTGAAATTTGGGCTCAGCTGAGCCGGCGGGCCTCCATGTAAAACCGCTTCTCCCAGGCCTCCCCCATCGAAAACGTCTTGCGGGGCAGGGCGCCGTCGAGGATGACGGTCTTGAACAGGTCCTCCTTGCGCATGGCCGGGAGGTAGACGCCCAGGTTCCCGGCCTTGGCGCCGAGCTGGGCGACGGTGTCCGTGCCGTGGACGTAGTCGATCTCGCGCGCTCCTTTGTCTTTAAGGAAAGCGTCCAGGAAGGTCTGGATGGTGCCGACCGGCAGGTTCGATCCGGCCGCGCCGATCTCCAGGACGCCCGATCCGGATTCGCGGATGATCCCGATCTTGTGGGGCCGGCCGGTTTGGCCGTCGACCGTCTCCCGCATCGATCGGAGGCAACAGGATTTTTCGAATTTCACCCCCCCTTGGAAGTAAGCCCCGGCCTCGGCGATCGCATCCCGCCCGGAGGCCGGCCCGAACAGGACCCGGTGGATGGGCTCGAAAACGAGGGCCCGGTCGTGGAGGTTGACGAGTTCGACCAGCGCGTAGCGGAGCGGGGATGCCATGACCGCCTTCCGGTCCGAAGCCGCTTCCTTAGTCGTCTCCCAGATCGTCTTGGCCGTGGCCAGCGAATGGTTCCCGTCCCCCATCGCGTAGAGGAGAACGGGCGTCCCGGCCGGAAGCCCGTAGCGGCGCGCGAACGCGGCCGGATCGGCCAGCCGGCTCAGGGCCCCCACGACGCGGGCCTCGGTCTCTCCGCCGGGAACGCGGTATCCGGCAAGATGCCCCGATTCCATCATGAGGTCGAAGTCGTAGAGTTTCTCGAGACCATCCTTGGCTCTCTCCAGGGGGCCGATGACGCCGTCGTCCGGGTCGTCGATAAGGACCATGATATGGGGGAGCTCGATGAGCGCCCCTTCCCGGATCCGGACCCGGGGCGGAATCCTCTCCAGGATC
>Ga0315294_10003306_pt1 | contig 17543 bp, 15 predicted proteins | sample YL17G13_40_MG_FD_203626 | JGI IMG/M metagenome (GOLD analysis project Ga0315294, IMG submission 203626) | Sediment microbial communities from Yellowstone Lake, YNP, Wyoming, USA - YL17G13_40 | ecosystem: Environmental > Aquatic > Freshwater > Lake > Sediment | place: USA: Wyoming | collected... | reverse complement strand
TAATTCTTCTTGATGATCCTGCATGCGGGCGTAAGCAGAAAAGGTAACCTTCATCACCGAATCCATAATAAAACGAAGGGGCATTTGCGCCCACTTCTGTGCCCAACCTAAAATTCCCACACCGGAAGCGCCAATCAATTTCCATAAGAAAATATTCATTAAGCGGTCTTTGATCACCGCTAAAAAGGTATTAGCCTGAAAAGGAATACCAAAACGCAATAAGCGACGGAGTGATTTTTTCTCAAAGGCAAAACCAATCCGCCAGGGTGAAAGTAAATAAATCAGAACCGCTCCAACTAAACTTCTGACTAAAATTGCCCAAGCATAACTGACTACTCCAGCACCTTGCCAAGCCAGCCAAACGGCAAGGCCATAAAAAAGCAAAGTTTCAACCAGTTCAACGACAACCAGCAAATCAAATCTCAGTTTTCTTTCCAATAAAACCGAAGGAATAGTTTTTAGCGAAGACATAAAAAAACCAAAAAGTAAAGAGCCTAAAAGAAAAATGCCCGCCTGATTAATATGGTAAAAGTTTCTCAGCCAGGGAGTCAGAGCCAAAACCAAAATCAGCAAACTTATAACCAAAGCCTGTTGGATGGTAAAAGTGCTGCGAATTTCTTGAGTTGTCGGCTTTTCTTTACTTTGAATCAAAGCCGCCGCTAAACCGACATCGGAAAAATACCCCAAAATGGCCACCAGTTCGGAAATAGCGAAAAACAAGCCGATTTCCTCTTTACCTAAAAAAACCGTCAAAAGGAAAAAACCGAAAAAAGAAATAGTCTGAAGTAAAAACATCCGGCCGGATAAAAAAACCACGCCCCTAATCGCCCGGTTTTTAACAGCCGCCAAATTCATTTCTTCCCCTACCTGAATATCTTCCATGATTCAAATTTTATCATATTTTGATGGTTTTGTTTTTAATCAAACTTCAAAAACCGCCAGAATCAAATTGCCAAAGGAAGAAGATAATTTCAATTCAAAATTATTTAATAATCTTGTTAAAAACTTTGTCGGAAAAAGAAAGGAAAAAGTATTGAAGGTAGTAAGACGGCAAAGTTTATAATCATGTTTTCCAAAAACTTTTAAAAGTTTTTGAGAATTAAATTCAGTCACGTGTTGCATTTTTCCAAGGTGCGGTAAGGAAGTTAATTTATCGATAATAATTCTTTCCAGAAATGGCCAAAAGCCGCCGTAATTTGGCGTTATCACCACAATTTTCCCTTGAAGATTAAGCCATTTTTTAAAATTAGCAATTAAATTATCAATCGATTTTGTTTCTAAATGTTCCAAAACATCAACGATAAAAATCATGTCAAATTTGCCTAAATTTTTTTCCCCAGAAAGCTCCAAAATGTTTTGATTAATCAGACTGACATTTTTAATCTTTCTTTTTTTTAATTCAGCAGACAAAAAAATCAATGCTTCATCGTGATAATCAACCCCAACTATTTTTTTGACTTTTCCGGCAAAATTTAACTCAAGATTACCGGAACCGGTCCCTAAATCTAAGACTGTTTGAGGCTGATATAAATTCAAAAGTTGGTCGATAACAGTAAGCTTATTGTAATGCCAGTTGGATTGGAGAAAATTTCGGCTTTGAAGCGCTTTATACTGATAGTCACCAGTAATCCCCAATTGTTTTTCCATAATAAGAGATCTCTTGATTAATGAGGTTTTTTTATTTTTCATTCCTTGTCAGAAGATAAACAATCCAAGAAGTGTTGTCAATTGGCCATCTACCCCTTAAGAGCCCATAACGGAAATTATCAATTTCAAAGGCAACATCTTCTCTTATAATTTCCTCTGAGGAAGTGGAAATTACAAAAAGATTATCAGTGATATCATAATCAGAAACTTCTCTGGATAAAATTTGAACATTGTCTGGGATAAGTAAAAGATCGCGATATTTTCTGCCATAATTTGTCGGATCAGGGCTGGATAAAACAGCGATGTTTACATTTTTAAGATTACGCTCTTTGATTTGAGCTTCTAAAATTTTATCAATTTTTTTAACTGTGGTTAAATCTGGTTGAACCGGTGAAGTTTTCAAAAAAGGTATTAATTTAAAAGAGCCACCGATAATTAAGATTGAAATGATCATTAACGATAGGATTTTCCCAAATTTTTCCCGGTGAAAAATTAACCAGACAAAGAAAAAAGGAATGATCGGGAAAAAATAATGAAAACCATAGGGCGCTGCTGTGGACACCGCGATTATTTGGAAAATCCCTGGCAGAAGGAAAAATAAAGCTTTCTTTTTTTTATAAATGTCATAGACTAAAAGAACAATAATTCCTAATATCAAAGGAAAAACTAAAATCATTGATTGAACATAATACTTTAAGGTTTCAAAAGTGTGATTAATCAGATTATTAAAAAAATTTAATTCCTGCGCATTTTGGATTTGTTTTGAAACACCTAAAATAAAAATGCCTGGCGGATGTCGAAGATCAAAAATGATAAAGGGAAGTAAAGTTAAAATAATCCCTAAATCTATAAAAATAGCCCTTTTAAAATCTTTTTTGATTAGGGCTTTGATTGTTACCATTAAGGCAAAAAAAGCAATCGCAAAAAGAGCATAATAGTGTTGATGGACAGATAAGCCTAGAAAAACTCCGGCCAAAAAATGAAAGACAGACTTTTTCTGAAAATAACAAATTATCCCCAAACTAATCCAAAGAGGAATAAAATTTGGATTCCAGGCCCAACGACCAGTTTGTAATAAAGGAAACCAAACTAAAATTAAAATGGCTGTAAGCCAAAAAATTTTCTTATTAATCAATCTGCCTAACCATAACATGACCAGGCCTGTCAGCACTCCCCAGAAAGCGGCACCGTAAAAAACAGAGGCCGGATCAAATTTACCTAAAATCGCAAAAGGCAAAAGAAGGTAAACTGTCAAAGAACTAAAGACTTTCGTTCCCAATTCATTAACTTGACCAACTAGAGTTATTTTCCGTTCCTGATAAATTTGATGGGTTCTGACTAAAAAACCCGATTCATCTTCAGTAAAATGGGCCGTATGTTCGACATTATAAAAGCGAGTAAAAATCAAAAAAGCTAGATAAAAAAACAGGCCGACGACCAGTAATTTTTTCATTATTTATTTTTATTTCCTAATTTTCTTTTAAAAAGGAAAAAAACAAGACTTATCCAAGCCAACAAAGAAATTAAATTTCCCGCTGTTCTTATTGGTGTATTTTTCAATCTGGCTTCAATCTGATAAGAACCGGCCCCTAAACGAAAGGCAATTAAGCCCAATTCATTTTGGTGATTAATCTCCACTTGTTTACCATTAGCTAAAACTTGCCAGTTGGGAAAATCGTAAAGTGGTAATTTAATAATACTTTCTCCTTCAACGTCGGCTTCAAATTTTTCCCAGTTGGTTCCTTTTTGAAAATTTTTGATTTCTCCCCCTTCACCCCTGGCAAACCATGGCTCTTGTGGCGCTGGACCAGCTGGCGGTTGTGGTACATAAATCGGCAGGTAGTCAAAAATAGTGTCGGTCTGAAGTTTATACCAACCTTGGGCGGAAAAAAGTTTTTCTTCATCGGTAATTTTTAAAATCTTTTCCGGACGGAAAAAATTAAAATCAAGAACAACAACTGTCAAAATTAAAAGAAGGCTCAAAAGAAAGGCTTTTTTGTTATTTTTAATCAAAAGAAAGAAACTGCCGGACATAAGACTAACAAAAAAAGTTGACAACCCGACAAAACGCCATGGAAATTGCATATTGGCCAAAACCGGAATTGCTGACCACAAAAAGCTTGAGCGCTGGTGGGCCAAGAAAGCAGTTCCCAAGAAAAAGACAAACAAAAAAGTTACAAGCCAAATTTCTTTTTGTTTTCGTTTTAGCCAAAACCAAATAAAAATCAGCAGAGCGGCAAATCCAACCAGCCAATGAAGCTGACCGATGGCAAAAGACATCCCATCTTGCGGGCCCCAAACTGAAGCTCCAAACCCCCAAAAACGGCTGAAAAAAAGTTGATAAATATCGGCAAAATGAGCCAAATAATTAAAGTAGCCGATAAACATCGTTTCGATGTGAACAAATTTTCGTTCGAAAAAAACCGGCAAGGTAAAAAAGGCTGATAAACAAAGTCCCCAAAGCCCACCGGCTATCAACCAGCCAATAATCTTTAAACGCTTCTTCGAATAAGAACCTGCCTTCGGCAGAACCTTGTTCTTCGAATAAGAACCTGCCTTCGGCAGAACCTTGTTCTTCGAATAAGAACCTGCCTTCGGCAGAACCTTGTTCTTCGAATACCAAATCAGAAAAAGCGCCCAAAAACCTAAAACCGGCATAATAAAAAAGGCCATGAGATTATGGGAAAGAAAAATCAGCCCTAGGAAAAAAGCCAACCAAAAAACAAAAACTTTGCTTTCTTTTTTAATTAACTGATAAACAGCCCAAAAAAGCGCTGGAAAGAAAACCAAACCCCAAAATTCATTTAAGGCTCCCCGAACATAAACATCAACCGCATGATAAGGGGCATAAAGATAAAAAGCGGCCACCACCAAACCCCCATATTTCCCCCAAAGCTCCTTGCCTAAAAGATAGGCAAAAAAACCGGAAAAAAACAAAGCTAAGATAAAAAGAATTTTGACTGAATTTATAAAACTAAAGCCTAAAAGATGAAAGATTTCTCCTAAATAATAAGGGAGGGGTGGGTAATAATTAAAAAGCGGATAACCATAACCAAAACCCATATCCGGCACCCAACGACAAGGGATCTGTCCGTCTCGCCAACACAAATCCATTTGATATAAACGGCCAACCTGCAAGTCATCATGGATGGGCAAATGGCCAGGAATCAACAAACGCCAAAAAACCGGCAGAGAAAGTAAAATTAATCCCAAAATCCAGTAATAATTCTTAAAACGGCCTTCTTTAATCTTTTTTAAAAATCTTGCCAGAAATTTTTTCATTGTGATTTTTTATTGGCTGTTGTTTTTCTTTTGCCAAAATTCTTTATCGACCTCAAATAATAATAATTTATCTTTGTGTCCGTCCGGCCAAAAAGCTTTAGGATATTCCTTGATTAATTTCAAACCATTGTTTTCCGGAATTAATTCCAAACGGCTTTGATTAACCAAAAGATAAACCTGGTTATTAACTAAAGAATTAACTAAGCTTTGTGAAACTTCACGCACTGGCCAGCCGATACCAAGCACTCTGATATTGGGAATTTTCTCAAGATAAATTTGCAAACCATCCGGCAGCGTTCCAAAAGAACCTTCGGTGCCAACAAAAACACTGCTAATTTTAGCTTTTTCTTTGAAAAATTCAGCACTTTCTTTTAAACCTTGGCCAGCTGTCCATTCTTCCAAATGGCCGTTGCGCAAATTTCTGGGCAATGGTGCTTTCTCCGGATTGGTCAAAAGAAGAAAATTATATTTTAAAGAGGGAAAAATTATTAAAAGAAAAAGAACCATCATTAAAATCAGACCTATTTTTTTCTGAAATCTTTTTTTAATAAGGGTTAATTGCTCAAAAAGCCAAACACCGCCAAAAGCGGCCAGAACAACCAAAGGCCAAAGAGTAAAAAGAATATAGCGGGGAGTAAAAACTTTAGCCAAAACAGCTTGAGGGAAAAATGGGACAATAAACCAGATAAGCAAAAAGAGGGTTTCTTTAGTTTTTTTCCTCAAGCCCCAAAACAAACCTAATAAAACCAGTAAGCAAACCGGCCAGGTAAAAAGATTCGGCAGCCAAGAAAACAAATCAATTAAATGTGGTTTTAAAGGATCAAGAGGGTGAGTAAGAATTTCTTGGAAGGTAAAAAGATAGTCTTTGTTTCTTGAGGCAATCATCTGAAAACCCGGGCCTAAACGCAGCAAAAAGTTATAAAAGCCAAAACCTAAAGCCAAAATCAACAGCCATAGACCAAAAAACGGAAAGATATTTTTCTTTAAATCTTTTCCCAACAACAAAGCAGAAGGCATCATAATGGCAAAAAAGATCGCTGGCGATTTGGTAATCAAAGCCCCGCCTAAGATCATTCCCATAATCAAAGCCAAATCAAGTCTTGGTCGACGAGCTAATAATATACAAAGGTAAGCCAGCCAAATCCCAAACATCAATAACATTGAATCAACTAAAGCTAACCGATCAAAAAAAACAAAAAAAGGCAAAAGGGCGTAAAGAAAAGAAGTCAATAAAGAAATCCACTTCTTTTTAAATAATCCCCAGGTCAAGAAGAAAATTCCGACTAATGAACCTAAGCCAGACAAAACCGACAAAAATCGTCCGGCCAAAAGCGGATCAGTAAAAATCTTTAAAAAGGGAATTATTGCCCACATAAATAAAGGCTGTTTGCCATCTGATAGAGGCAAGAATCTTAAAGTCGCTTCTGCCCTCATAATTTGCGACCAGCGAATATAAATCGCTTCATCAGCAAAAATCGGCAAAAGGGTCAGGTTAATCAAACGTAGAAGAAAAAAAACCAAAAGAATAAAAACCCCTAGAAAAATCGTTAATCTCCATTGTTGCCAAAAAGAAGAAATCTTTTTTTTATTAATCATATTTCTTTTTTAAATCATTTAGTTTGACTCTCAGAATTTCTTTAAGCATTTCCTTTGATTCCTTGAAATATTTTTTTTCTTTTTTGACGTCTTTATCCTCCCAATCGATAACAACTTCGGCGATTCGGTAACCTTTCTTTTGAGCAATAAAAAGAAGCTCGACATCAAAAGCTCCAACCTTCCAACCTTTAGTTTCTTTGGCCTCCTTAAAAATCAGCAAACGTGAGAAAAGATCTCTGGCAATCTGGCTTTTAAAGGCTTTAAAACCACATTGGGTGTCGACAATTTTTTTCAAAAGTAACTGTTGTCTGATTAAACGAAAAACATTGGAACCAACCAATCTTAATAATGAAGAACCCTCTCTCTTTTGACCGCGAGAACCAATAACAATATCAAGGCCTTTTTGAAAAAATGGCAAAAGTTTATCAAATTCTTTAATCGGGGTTGATTGATCCATATCGGTAAACAAAACAATTTCTCCTTGGGCTTTGGCAATACCTGAACGAACGGCAAAGGGTTTACCAGCATGTTTATTTTCTAATAATCTAAAACGGGAATGTTTTTTCAGATAAGCAAGCTTGTTTCTTTCGAAATAATTCTTAATAAATTCGCGACTTCCATCGGTTGACTCGTCATCAGAAATAATGACTTCACTTTGATATTTTTGTTTTTGAAGATAATCATCGACTTCATCTAAAACACCTCTTTTGAGATTTTTCTCTTCGTTATAACAAGGAATAATGACTGATAAAAAGGGCTTCATTGATTTTTTCTCAACCTTCTTTCCACAGTAATTCCCCCAAATTTTTTCACCTCAATGGTCTCGGCGATTTTATCTTGTCTGGCTAACCAATTATCCAAGAAAAAAGGGTGATACTGATCGACTTCGTAAAGAATATACAAAAGCGGGACATTTTCTTTGGCCGGCTGAAGATGATAAAATTTCTCCCCTCGCCATTTAAATAAATATTCATAAGCATAAGGAATCACCGGCGGAACATAAACATCAACATTAAACTTTTCTTCCTTGGCATCTTTATAAATCCAGTCGACTGACTGTAGTTCATTCCCTAAAGTAATATGAGTTGGGCCATCAACGCCAGCCGAAAGATAATTTTTCAAAAAGGGAGCATTGAAATATAAAAACCAAAAAATAATCAGAACAAAAAGGGGCCAATAAAGTTTCTTTTTCAAAAAGAAAGCAACAAAAAGAGTAAAAAGGAAAATGAAGGCCGGAAAAAATCCGGTTAAATAGTAATCATACAGGCGACCGTAATTCCCCGCAAAGAAAAGAAGAAAAAACAAAGGCAAAAAAAGAAAAATAAGTAAAATCAGGTTCATGGAGTTTTCGTTTGTTTTTCTTTTTATTGCTTTGGGTAAAATGGTTAGTAAAAATATCAACCAAAGAACAACTAAAATTTTTGAGGTGTAAGAAGGATTGGTCTCTAATTTTGAAAAAAAGATATTAAAGTAGGCAAAAATTCTTTCTTTGATAAATTCTAGGGTTGGTAAAGCCCAAGTTTTGGCCGTATCCGTGTTAATTCCTCCCTTGCTGAAACTGAAAAAATTCCTGGTCATTAAAAATTTATTCTTCACCTCAAATAAGGCTTGAGGTACCAAAAAGGCAAGGAAAATCCCTATCGACCAAAAAAGATTTTTTTTACTTTTTATTTTTGGCCGGAAAATCAGCCACATTAAAGCAATTGAGGGAATGAAGAAAATGGCACTTGCCATTTCCAATTGTAAAGAAACCGCCAAACATAAAGAAACCAAAATTAGATATTTATCTTTCTTTTGAAGAAAAAATTTCCCCAAACCATAAAGTAACAAAATGGTAAAAAGAGGTACCGGCGAAGGGTTAGAAAGCCAACGGGCCGAAAGAGTTAAATAATAAGAAAAACCCCAGAAAAAGGCAGCCAGCAAACCGATTTTGCGATTGTAAAATTCTTTGCCAAACCAATAAAGTAGAAAAACAGTACCCACATCCAAAAAAGCAATAAAAGTCGCCGTCACCGCAGGATCACCTCTCCCCAAAAAATAAAAGGGAGCCAATAAATAGAACCAAAGAGGACCCAAAAACAAACCGGCAATGCCAGTCGTGGGACCAATGGCTGGAAAATCTTTTAAAGTTAAAATTTCCTGGACTTTTAAAGCATCACGCCCTTGATCGTAATAAAAACCCAAAAGATCCCCTGCCCGGTAAAGACGAAAAAAAGCCGACATTAAAATAATAATGAATAAAATCAGATAAATTAATTTGTTTTGTTTAATTTCTTTAATCATTGTTTTGGGGACTATTGTGAGATAGCTTATAAACCTCAACACCCTCAACCTCCCATTTTTCATCTATTTTAGACCAACCAAACATGGCAATCTCCGCTTTAGGATTAAAAGGCGGCTGACAAGATGTCTGTTCACAGATAACAAAAAGCTGCTGAGTAATGGTTTCTTGCGCTTTCTCCGGTTCGATTCTTGTCGGTGGCTGACCCCATTTCTCCATAAAGAAAGCATAAGCATCATCGTAATTCCTTTCCGCTACCAAAGCCAGATTAAAAGGTTTGTCTCTGGCCTTATCCAGAATAAAACGGGCGATTGTTTGGGTTTTTTGTAATTGTCGGGCCGGCGGATAACGCAAAGGTGATTCTTTGATAGCCAGAAAAATTAGAAAACTTAAAAGTAGAAGGGTTAAAATTTTCCCAGTAATTTTTCCGTGCCAGATCATGGCCAAAAACCAACCTGTTAGCAAAAAAGGCACTGGGAAAAGAAAGCCAAAATAATGATCATAAATATTCTGCTGATAAATTCCTAAACCTAAAAGCCCTACCAAAAACCAGACCAAAAGTAAAAACAAACCCGGGTTGCGGATCACAAAACGATGCCAATTAGCCAAAAGACTCTCCCGGATAATTTTTAAAAAGATCATCAAGGTTATAACCAAAGCTATCCAGGTACCCCAAAAAATGTCTTTACCTCCAACCAAACGAGTAAAAATTTCTTTATTTAAATTCCATAAATGCGGTAAGGATTCATAAATTTTAAGACTAACTGGACCTTGACGATCGGTAATAAAGACCATAAAAGCCTTGCCATTAAGAAAACCATGACGCAAATCAAACCAGACCAAGGGAACTATGGTCAAACAAAGAAAAATAAAAAAGCCGATTAATGTCTGTTGCCAGAATACCCTAACAGATTTTTTTGATCTTAAAAGTTCCGCTAAAGCCATTAACCAAAAGATAATAACTGTGGGAAAGAGCAACAAGCCCAGCCAATGAGACTGTAAAACAAAAGAAAGGGTTATTCCCAAAATCGACAGCCAGAAGAATTGTTTCTTGTGCCAGACGCGCCAAAGGCCGTAAATAGAAACCAAGGCAAAAAAGGGCATCACATTAGGATTCCAGGAAGAACGCGAAAAGGTAATTACCACTGGCGAGATAGCATATAAAAAAGCGCCGAATAAAGATCCTTTGGTTCCCACCCACTCTCTGCCGTAAAAATAAATCAAGGCAGTGGTCAAAACTCCCAACAAAGCTACCATCGCCGCCGGGCCAACCGGAGACAAACGAGAAATTATCATGGCCGGCAACATTAAATAATAATAAAGGGGGCCCAAATACATATTCCCCACGGAGGTCACTGGTCCGATTAAACGAAATTTATGATCGACAATCATCCTTTTAACAGCCAAGACATCTCGACCCTCGTCACCCAAAAAAGTCATATATTCCGGCAAACGCCAAAAACGCAAAAAAGCAGACAGGATGAGTATTAAAACTATCAAAATTAAAAATCCGTTTTTAGCCAAAAAATGATTTTTTTTCAACGTAATTTTCTCCACAACTTAAAAAGGTCAACAAAACTTTTAATGATTACCTTTAGATCAGCCCCGGTTGAACCTCCGGCAATATCAGGATAATGATGAACGATTACTTCTGTAATTTTAAAACCAGATTTTTTCGCTTTGATCAAAAATTCGCTGCTGATAAAAGCACCTCTTTCTGATTCTAGTTTGGGTATTTTATCAGCAACTTCTTTTCTAAAAAGTCTAAAACCACAATCAATCCACTTCACCTTTAAACCAAAAACCAGGGAAACCAAAAAGCGCCATAAAAAAGTATTAACTTTTCTGACAAAAGGCACTTTTCTCTCCAAGACATAACCCCAAACAATATCGGCGTTAGTTTCCTTCTGTTTTTTAAAGAATTTTGTAATCTCCGTAAAATCAAATTGCCCGTCAGTATCAAAAAGAACAATCCAAGGATAGCGGGCAGCATAAATTCCCGATTTTACCGCCGCTCCATAACCTCGATTAGGATGATGATGAATAACTTTAATCTTTTTATTTTCGGAGGCTAGCTTATCCGCAATCTGACCAGTTTTGTCCTTTGACCCATCGTTAATGATGATAATTTCGTAATCACCGGCGATTTTTCCTAAGACTTTATTTACTTTCTGTGTTGTCTCGGCCAACATTTTTTCTTCATTATAGGCCGGCAAAAAAACAGAAAGCTTATCAATCATCTTCATATTCAAAAGTATAGCATAAAGGCTTTTCTTTTAAAATTAAACTTGTGCTATTATATATTTAATGAAAAAAGATTCTCAAAACATTTTTTTAATCAGTCTTTTTTCCTTACTTTCCACCTTTTTAGTCTGGCTCCCCTTCTTTTTAAGATTAACCAGCTTTTGGAAAATACCATTACCGGGTGAAGGGATGGCCACGATTATGAAAAATTTTGATGGTTTGTATTATGTGGTGGTGGCTAAATCTTTTTACCGACCGGAGCTAATTGGTAATCTTTTTTCCTTTCCACTTCCAGCGATTTACTATACTGCCCATTTCCCACTTTACCCAGGGCTGATTAAACTTTTTTCATATGTTTTCGGTTATTTATGGGGAATGCTTTCGGTCACTTTAATTTCTTCGGTTTTGGCGACCATTGTTTTTTATCTCTTCATCAAAGAATTTAAATATTCCAAGCAGGCCTTTTGGCTAAGTTTGGTTTTTCTTTTCTTTCCGGCCCGCTGGTTAGTTGTTCGCTCAGTTGGGTCGCCTGAGCCTTTGTTTATTTTTCTTATTTTAATCTCCTTTTACTTTTTCAAGAAAAAAAATTATTGGCTAGCGGGAATTTTCGGCGCTTTAACGCAATTAACCAAACCGCCAGGGGTTCTACTTTTCTTGGGTTATACCGCTTTCCTTTTGGTAGAAAACTGGCCGGAATTGAAGAAAAAGACAATCACCACTTTAGTTAATCTTTTCAAAAAAGCTTATCCTTTACTTTTAATTCCTCTTTCTCTGATTGGTCTTTTTGCCTATTATCGTTTTGCCTACGGTGACTTCTGGGCTTACTTTCATTCCGGAGAAAACATTCACCCTATTTTCTGGCCACCTTTCCAGGTTTTTAACTTAAGTACCCGCTGGGTAGGGACTTTTTGGCTGGAGGAAATTATCTATATTTTCCTTTTAGAAGCTTTAGGCGTAGCTCTTCTTTTTAAACAAAAACGTTTTGATTTGGCCATCTTTGCCGCTATTTTCTTTGTGGCCACTTTCTTTGTCGCTCACCGCGATATTTCCCGCTATAGCTTACCTCTGGTTCCTTTTTTACTAATCGCCTTTGAGCCATTTTTAGTCAAAAAGGAATTTAAGATTGCTTTTTGGATTGTTATCTTGCCGATTTTTCTTTACACCATCAATTTTATTGCTGGTAATACCATGCCGTTGGCTGACTGGTCTTCATTTCTTTGAAGAAGTTTTGTGAGTCTTCCAAATCACCGCATTATACATAAAGTAATTGTAGGGTAAAACCATAAATAAAATAATGAAGGGCAATAAGATCTGTCGATGTTGAGCGCCAAAAATGGCCACCCCAATGGTTCCGACGACCGTTTGAATAATCAACGCTCCGGCTGAGGTGAAATTAAACTGGAGAAATTTGAAAGTTAATTTCCCCAAGCCAGTGATTTTTTCCATCTTAAAAGTCCAAAGATTATTGAAAGTAAAATTACTGATAATCGCCAGTTCTGTGGAGGCCGCCCAAGCTGCCCATTCCCGAAAGCCAATTTTGGCAAAAAGATAAAGAAAAAAAGCATTAACCAAATAACCGGTAAAACCGACGGTGCCAAATTTAATAAACCTCAAGGTTTTTGGATCAGTCAGACGAAGAAGAATAATTGCTTTAAAAGTCCCAATCACCGTGTTAAGGCCCATTTTCGTTTCACCTTTTTCTCTCAATTTAAACTCTAAAGGAATCTCAATGACTTTTGCCCCCATATTGACAATTTGATAAAGAATTTGGGTTTTATAAACAAAATCATTGGCTACTTTAGAAAAGTCAACTTTATCTAAAACATTTTTAACTTTAGTTAACTTTAAGCCAGTGGAAACATCTTTAACCTTATTAATATTTGGGAAAAAAAGAACCGTTCGGGAAAACAAACCACCATATTTGGTTAAAAATTTACGGTAAAAACTCCACTGTTTGGGATAAGAACCGCCTTTAACAAAGCGGGAGCCAATGACATAATTATAACCTTCATCAAATTTTCTGACCAAATCAAGAATATATTTCGGGTCGTGTTGAAAATCGGCGTCAAATTCAATCACCGCGTCGGCTTTCATTTTCTCCATCGCATATTTCATACCCCTTTTGTAAGCTGCTCCTAAACCCTGTTTTTCTCCTAAAGAAAGGGTGACATTGGCATATTTTTTCATTTTCTGACGAACAACGTCAGCCGTTCCGTCGGGAGACTTATCGTCAACCACCAAAATTTCCATTTGATTGTTTTTTATTTTTGGAAAGATTTCATCCTCTAAAACATCAATCATCCGGCCGATATTTTCCTTTTCATTGTAAGTGGGGATGATAACAACAACTTTATTCATAAATTAATTTTACTATATCTCTAATTAAAAAGTCTATCCTATTTAGAAGGTAATTTATAGAAGTAAACAATGGTTCTTAGAAGTCCTTCATTCAAGGAAACTTGAGGCTGCCAGTTTAAAAGTTTTTTGGCTTTACTAATATCAGGACAACGATTACTGGGGTCATCTTCAGGCAGTGGTTTAAAAACAATTTTTGAGTCACTCTCGGTAAGTTTAATAATCAATTGCGCAAATTCTAAAATACTGTGCTCTTCCGCATTGCCGAGATTAATAATCATTCCTTTTGTCTTTTCCTGAAACATACTTAAAAGAAGACCCCTGATTAAATCATCAATGTAACAAAAACTTCTTGTTTGAGAACCCTTACCATAAACCGTAATTGGCTTTCCGGCAATGGCTTGATTAATAAAGTTAACCACCACCCGACCGTCATTTTTATCCATCCGTGGACCAAAGGTATTAAAAATTCTGACAATTCGCACATCAATATCAAATTTTCTTAAATAAGTTGCCGACATTGCCTCTCCAAATCTTTTTGCCTCATCATAACAAGACCGGATACCATTGGGATTCACATTACCCCAGTATGTTTCTGGTTGAGGACTCACCTTGGGATCACCATAAATTTCTGAAGTTGAAGCAAAAAGAAATTTAGCTTTATTTTTTTGAGCTAATTTTAAAAGATTCAAAGTTCCCAATGAGTTTGCCAATAAAGTTTCAATCGGATAATGAAGATAACTTAAGGGACTTAAAGGATTAGGGCTAGCGGGACTGGCCAAATGGAAAATTGCCCCAAAATTAAGTTTGACTAGTCTTTGTGATAAAAGCTTGATAATGTCATCTTTTACAAAGTGAAATCTTTTATTCTCTAAAAAACGTCTAATATTTCTAAAATTTCCGGTTAATAAATTATCAACACAAAAAATTTCTTCTCCTTGTTTTAAAAGTTCTTCGCATAAATGTGAACCGATAAAACCGGCACCGCCAGCAACTAAAATTTTCATTTTTTACTTTTACAGGAATTAATAAACATTTTCTGTCCTCATTTTAGCAGATAACCAAGGGGCAGTTTTATTTACCTATACCTTCATAAATAAAACCTAACTTTTCAAGTTCTTCCCTATTATAAATATTTCGGCCGTCAATAACAAGAGGTTTTTTCATTAATTTTTTAATTTTTTGAAAATTAAGTTTTTGGTATTCTTCCCATTCCGTGACCAAAAGCAAAGCTTCGGCTCCTTTTAAGGCCTGATAGGGATTTTCAAAAAATTTCACTCTGGTAATTAATTTTTTGGCTTCCGGAATGGCAATGGGGTCACAAACATGAATTTTAGCCCCTTTCTTTTTTAATTCTTTGATAATGGCAATCGCTCTTGATTCTCTAATATCTGAGGTTTTTGGTTTAAACGTTAGGCCTAAAACAGTTATTCTTCTTCCTTTCAAAGAACCACCGATTAAGTAAGTTAATTTCTTAAGAAAATAGTCGATTTGATCATCATTAATTTTTTGGGCTGATTTTAAGAGATGAAAATTATAACCTACCTGTGAAGACAGCTTAATAAAAGTCTTTAAGTCTTTTGGAAAACAACTCCCACCATAACCAATTCCGGCTCCCAAAAATTGATCGCCAATCCTCTTATCCATTCCTAAACCTTTCAAAACCTTATCGGCCTGAGCGCCAAACTTATCACAAAGAATGGCGATAGCGTTAGCAAAAGAAATTTTTAAAGGTAAAAATGTGTTAGCAGCAAATTTAATCATTTGCGCACTGACAGCATCACAAATTAATCGTTCTCCACTTATGGATTGATGAAGTTTAAGCAATTTTTTAATAACAGCTCTTTTTTCTGTCCCAATTACCACTCGGTGAGGATTCAGGGTATTTTCAATTGCCTGACCTTCACTTAAAAATTCGGGGACAGAAACCAAATCAAAATCTCCCTTGGTATATTTTTTCATCCATTTTTCTAATTTTTGATTAATCCCCGGTGGAACTGTACTCTTAATGGCGATAATCGTTGGTTCTTTTAAATTTTGAGCAATCGCTTTGGTAGCCGCATAAAGATAACTTAAATCAATTTTGCCGTCTTTATTGGGGGTTCCCACACAGATAAAAATAATCTCTGAATTGGGAATTGCTTGAGCATAATCGGTTGTAAATTTAAGCCGACCAGATTTAAAGTTTTTAATAATTAAATCTTTTAAACCCGGTTCGTAAAAAGGAATTTTACCGGAAGATAATTTTTTAATTTTGCCTTCGTCATTATCCAAAACCCAGACTTCATTTTTAAAATCAGCAAAAACCGCAGCGGTTACCAACCCTACGAAGCCTGCCCCAACAACTGTTAAATTCATAGTAGCTTCATATCATAGCAAAAAATATGTTAAAATCAAAGAGATGAAAATTGATATCCTCACCTTATTCCCAGAAATGTTTAAGGGGCCTTTTGATGAGTCCATCATTAAACGCGCCCAGAATAAAAAATTATTGGAAATTAAAATTCACAACTTAAGAAAATGGGCCGATGATAAAAGAGGCACGGTTGATGACCGAACTTTTGGCGGTGGCACAGGCATGGTCTTAATGATTAAACCAATCGCTGAGGCTATCCAAGAATTAAGAAAGGCTAATACTAGAGTTATTTTTCTTTCTCCTCATGGGCAAATTTTTAATCAAAAAAAGGCCGAAAAATTGGCCAAAAATGAACACCTCATCTTCCTTTGTGGCCACTATGAAGGCATTGATGAAAGAATTAAAGAACACTTGATTGATGAGGAAATTTCTATTGGCGATTATGTTCTCACCGGTGGCGAGCTTCCAACCATGATGGTCATTGATACCATCACCAGGCTTATCCCCGGTGTTTTAGAAAAATCGGAAGCAATCAAAGAAGAAAGTTTTGGCCAGCAAGGATTATTAGAATATCCACAATACACCCGACCGGCTGAATTTAAAGGCTGGAAAGTACCTGAAGTTTTGCTTTCTGGAGACCATCAAAAAATTACTACTTGGCGAGGAAAAAAAGCTCTCGAAATCACTAAGAAGAAGAGGCCAGACCTATTAAAAAAGGCAGTTTAACCAATTAAACCGTTAGGTATGCTTGTCGGCGACGACAAAAGCGCCGTAAGATTCAGGTTTTGTTTTGGCTGTAAAACCGTTGCCGTTGACCATACCTACCACTTCTTTAATCATTTCTCGCGTCGGTCCGAAATCACCAACATCAATATGGATTTCTAGTTTATAACGTTCACCATTAAGTCTTTTAGTAAACTCCGGCACTAATTTTTCGGCCAATCTAATTGACAATAAAGTTTCGGTATAAATCTTGTCCCTTAAACTGGCAATTTTTTCTACTTTGGTTTTTTGCCAAAAATAACGGCCGCCTTTCCCCTTACGATGAATGACCACCGCCGTGACAAAATCAATTTTATCCCTTCCATTAGGTTTGCCAGATTTAGAATCCGTCCCAATAACCAAATCATAAAAATAATCTTTTTCTTGACCCATAAAACACACTAACTCATCAACCATTTCTTCAATGGTCATCTTACCTTGGCTGGGGCTAACAAAAAAAATACCAGACATGTTTTGGGGCAGTGTTCTCTAATTTTATCACTAATTTTAGGTTCGGGCAAGCAAGAAGATAATAATGACGCAGGCAAAAATGGCTACTAAAAGATATTCCCAAACAATCCGCCAGTGGAATTCTTTTTTAGTGGCATGATGAAGAACTCCCCAAAAAACATAAGCCACCCCCAAGCCAATGGTTATCCAAATTTGAATTTGGCGGTTAAAATTAAAAATCCAAAACAAACCAAACCCGATGGATAAAATTGCCAATAATGAGAAATAATGTTTTAAATCTTTCATAAGACTGCTCCTGGTGTTGTTAAAATAACTGCCAACAATAAAGTGCCGATAAAGATTAAATGGGCCACGTTTTTACCCGAAAGCCTGATAATTTTTCTTTGGTAAACCAAAATCGTATCTAAAGCCAAAGCCCCCAAAATAAGGCCTAGCAAAAAGATGGCAATCGTTTTAGTCAGTAAAAAGGGTGAAAATAAAGGCGGGCTTTGGGTCTCGCCTTTGGCTTGAGCCAAAACAATTTTGGGCGATAAAGGTGCTTTTTCCTCC
>Ga0315294_10003305_pt1 | contig 17543 bp, 9 predicted proteins | sample YL17G13_40_MG_FD_203626 | JGI IMG/M metagenome (GOLD analysis project Ga0315294, IMG submission 203626) | Sediment microbial communities from Yellowstone Lake, YNP, Wyoming, USA - YL17G13_40 | ecosystem: Environmental > Aquatic > Freshwater > Lake > Sediment | place: USA: Wyoming | collected... | reverse complement strand
TCAGAACAAGGAGGGTTTGATGCCGCTTTAGGAAATCCCCCGTGGGACGAGGTAAGGCCCAAAAAATACGAGTTTTATGGCCGATACGATATTCTTATACGTGCATACAAAGGCAATGAGCTTGATCGACGGATTCATGAGCTTCATGCCAGAAATCCTGTTCTGAAGAGAGAATTTGAGAAGTACTCAAGGCGACTGGTCGTGATGCGAAATTTGTTGCGGCAAATTTCCGATTTTCCACTCTCGGAAGCGCGGTCGCACCTGTCCCGTGTGGATATTTCCAAGTATTTTATTGATCGTGGAGCTAAAATCATTCGTGAAAATGGAATGTTAGCATTCGTTGTGCCTTCAATCCTTTATAATGGCGATGCTTGTGTTGGGATTCGGCGCTTTCTTCTAAAAGATTGCACGATCAAACAGTTTTACGGTTTTGAAAATCGAAAAAAGATATTTCCTATTGATTCGAGATACAAATTTGTCACTCTTGTATTCCGCAAGAGCCCACCCAAACAGGATGGATTCTGGGCTGCTTTCATGCGTCATGATCCTCGGGAACTGGAGGAGGATGAGCTGAAGCCTTGGATGGTCTGGATTACTCCCGCAGAGATTGAATGGCTTTCCCCTGAAACACTTGCCTTTCTTGAATACCGAGGGCCACGCGATCAGGAAATAATTCACAAGATGCATCGCTCACGGCCTGCCCTGGGCGGCGATGATCCCAGAGGTTGGGCAGCACAACTATATGACTACTTAGCCCATATGAATCTATTCAATTCCACTTGGGATAAGGATCTCTGGACTGATCCTAAAACTGGTCGCCTGCATACCCCAATTTCGGTACTCAGGGAAGTTCCATCTGATCGGGGTGATGTAATCCGTGTAATGCGAGAATTTGGCTTTTGGCCAGTTTATGAAGGGAAACACATAGAACAATACCTCGTGGGAATTAAGCCCATATTTTGGTGGCTATCGGTAGCTCAGGCAAAATCCAAGTACGGCAAATTACCCCGCGCGGAGGCCACACTCGTTTATCGTGAGACGGCAAGTAACACAAATCAGCGAACCTGCATAGCCGCCGTCTTACCACCTTGTTCAGCAGGCTCACATAAGCTATCTGCCATTCTTGTGTATAATGTTGACCCTTACGTTGCTACTTCAGTGTTAAATTCCTTTTGTTTTGATTTCGCTCTTCGGTTACGCACGGCTGGGACACAAGTAAGTTTCACATATATTAAACCCATGCCGGTTCCGCCAGCCGAAGTTACGAATAGTCTTCCACGATTACCAACCATGAATGCCTGGGAGATTGGTATTGATAATGTCTCAGAAAAATCTGATTTGTGGCATGACGTTTGGACCATTAACCGCGCCGTGACCGAAGCCTACGGGCTCACCCCCGATGACTTCGACCATATCCTGAATTCCTTCCCCGTCCTAACCCGGAAAAGGCCAGAGTTTTTTGCTTACCTCAGGGGAAAATTAACTGAGTGGAAAGCGGAAGTTGAAGGCGAAATCCACCAATCCAAAAGGGATCAGTTCGCTACCTTAGCGACATCGGCGGCAATGACAGCCGATGCTTCTTCCCCCTATCCTCCTGAAAACGGGGATCTAACACCTGTTCAGGAGAAAATTGATGATAAGCCCAGTGAAAAATGAGGATTCAATCTGATGACAAAGCTGTCTCTTTAATTGGATCATTTCTAAGAACAGGCCATTAAGTCTGGGGGCTGATTTATGAAATCTTCCGCTGTAGCCTGTGTCCGTCATCTTATTAACGAATATCGCCGTTTTCTGCGTACGTCATACCGTTTCCTCGACGAGCATCTGCGCAAACAATTCGAGGATCATCTGGCTCAGGCAGACATCGTAGTACGGGGACCTTATGTGACCCTCTCTCGCGATTTTGAGCGAGGTTCTACGCTCTCGGCATTGGTAGGCGCAGGGCGGGCCGAGGGAGAACTTCTTAAGGCCGAGTGGCCCTTCGGAGATGAGCCTTTATACCTCCACCAGGAACGGGCATTTGAGACTGGACGCTTAAGCCGGTCTTTTGTTGTTACTACTGGTACGGGTTCCGGCAAAACAGAGGCGTTTATGCTTCCTGTTTTTGACGGGATCATCCGGCGCAAGCGCGAAGGGGTTCGGGGTGTACAGGCTGTGTTTCTCTATCCCATGAACGCGCTGGCCAACGACCAGCTCGAACGCTTAAGGCGTTTACTTCGGGGCACGGGGGTTGATATCTCCTTCGCCCTCTACACGGGGGACAGCGATACAGCATCACGGAACCTTCGCGAGGAGCCTGCTGAGAATGAACGAACCACCCGAGCTGCTATCCGCCGAAACCCACCGGATGTTTTACTCACGAATTATAAACAGCTCGAATTCCTGCTCATCCGCTCTGAAGATCGGATTTTATTCACTGAAGCCCTTCGGTACCTGGTCCTGGACGAATTACATTCTTACCGGGGTGCCCTGGCCACCGAGATTGCCTGCCTGATCCGGCGCCTGAAAGCCCATGCCGGTGTGGCCTCTGGACAACTGATTGGTATTGGCACATCAGCCACCGTTTCTTCCGGAGCCGGGGGCGCTGAAGGCCTGGCCAATTTCGCGACGGTTCTCTTCGGAGATACGTTTCGCGCCGAAGATATAATTGGGGAATCCCTGGTGGAAAGGCCCGCCGAACCCGATTCGTGGGTTCCCCCCGCCCCTTTGCTGGACGGCCAGGAACTCCGTTCTGCTAATTTCGAGGATGATGAAAAGGTCGTCGCTCTTGCCGAAAGACTTACTGGCAGAAGTTGCCCATCGGATGAGCCTTTAGCTGACCGAATTAAAGCCGTGCTTACCGGTAACGTCATTGTCCAGAGGCTGGAAGAGGTTTTTTCGGAGCCTTCCTCTATCACCGATGCCGTTTCAATTCTTCGTGATCGTTTTCCTGCCCGGGCGAGCCTTCCTGAAGAGTCAGTGCGTTGTGAGGTGGAAGGATATCTCCTCGTTGGCAGTATGGGGGATGATGACCATCCGCCCCGCCTTCGGCCTAAGCTGCATACCTTCTTCCACGGTGTGTATGACGTTTCCTTATGTTTAAACCCGGCATGTCGCTCGTTGGTTCCGCATGGGGGTACAGAATGTCCGCAATGCGGCTCGGCCGCCCGTCCGGCAGCCCTATGCCGAACCTGCGGCCAGGATTTCTTAAAGGTCCGGTTCGAGCGGGAAACGGATAACCTGCCCGTGGGGACTGGCGATTTTTACAGCGACGAGCGGACTGCTTTCCTCACTTATCAAGTCCATCAACTTCCCGAGGCTGATCCTTCAGACGAGGAACCTTCGTCAGAGGAACAAGAAGAGCCGTCCACAAGAAAGACCCGCAGAAGAGCAGATGCTGAGGATCGACTGGGGTCGATATCGGTCTGCATCAGCTGCGGCCGTATCCTCGCGGAAGGAATATCCTGCCCGGCCTGCAATAGAGGGGGCATTCCCTACCTTATTCATCATGGCCCCATGCACGCCTGTCCAGCTTGCGGCGACGTCTACACCCGGGGCGACATTGTGACGCCTCTGCGCACCGGAACCGCCTCAACGATGTCCGCCTTGACGACCCACCATTTAGATCTGTTGGAGGGCGACGACCGGAAGCTGTTGGTTTTCGCCGACAACCGTCAGGACGTAGCCCATCAAGCCGGGTATACTGCGGACAAGCACCGTGCTTTCGCTCTCCGTCATCTCGTAGCCCATGAAGTCAGCAGGGAAAATAGGGATGGAATCTATCTCCAGGAATTGCCCCAGCGGCTCTTTGACGAGTACCAGAGGATAGGAATTATCAAGGGGCGTCCTACCCGACCGGAGCGGGAACGCTGGCTGGATGCGATCAGTTATGAACTTGCGAACGAGTTTACCCGCTATACCCGACAACGGGCCTCCCTGGAAAACCTGGGCCTGGTGGCTGCGGAATATGAATTCCTCGAAGATCTCGAAAAAGAACCTGCGTTTATCGAGGCTGCCTCCCAAGCTAATATTAGCCCGGAGATTGCCCTGGCCATGGTTCGAGTAATTTTGGATGTCATGCGGAAAAATCGGGCGGTTGGTTTCGACTTCTTCCAGGAATACATTGATCCAGGTAAGAAACGCAAGTATCGGGAGCTGGAGGCCGAGCCCTATGGTGTCCGTTTCCCCGATCGGGACCGTAACCCCAAAGGTTTTGCCCTAAACCGGCCAGATCACATAAGAAAGTCAAAGTCGGGCATCATCCTCGGTTTTTACCAAGAGAACCCGCGTGCGGGGCAATTAACCGCAGTTCAAAAAGTGGCAGTCCGCGTAATCGGAAACCGCGGAATGGCCGAGTCTTTCCTAAAAAAGGTGATTCCACTCCTTGTGCAGGTGGAACTTTTAGCGGAGGTTCCGCATTTTCCAATCCCGAGGGCTGACCGTGTCGGGTCCCTAAAAGTCCTTCAAATCAATCCAAAGGTCATTCGTTTGGTGAAACCCGAATCTGGCTACCGCTGCAACGCCTGCCAGACGTGGCGCCCCTATGACTTCCCAACCTGTCCGACCCCAAAATGCACGGAAGGAAGCCTTCACCCCGCCTCTATCGACAGGGATAATTATTACGTTCATCTCTACACTGATCGGCCTCCGCAGAGGCTGGCTGTGGCAGAACACAGCGCGCAGATCCCCGGAGAGGAGAGGGCGAAGCGGGAGACGGCCTTTAAAGAAGGGAAACTCGATGCCCTGGTTTGCACTCCTACCTTGGAACTTGGGGTGGACATTGGCCCGTTATTAACGGTAGCTCTTCGCAACGCACCTCCAACCCCAGCGAATTATGTGCAGCGAGTAGGCCGCGCCGGACGCCGCCTCCGAATTGGATTTGTTTCCACATTTTGCGCCGGGGGAGCCCATGACCGTCATGCCTTTGAGAACCCGACTTGGCTCGTGGCTGGCCATTTTACACCGCCACGGATTCGCCTGGATAACCCCCGGATCTTCCAGCGGCACCTTCGGTCATTTTTGCTGGAGTCGATAGAAGCCCAACTCCCCCGGCTTATGGGTGAATTCCTCGATGATCTCCGAACCCCGGGACGGTTGAATATAGATCGCATAATCGGGCTATTTGAAGAGGTTCACTCGAAGAGTAGAGAACTCTCGGAAAAATTGGAGTCTCTGTTCGCCCAAGATCGCGAGGCAGGCCGGACCACCCTTTACGGCAAGGCCGAATGTGAAAAGCTGGTCGACGGGCTCGAGGCCGATGTTAAAAGGACCCTCAATAGCTGGTGGCGGAGGATCAAGCAACTGAATGAAGAATTCCACCAGTATTCGACCATCGGGTCTCCTGTCCACGATATGAAAAAAGCGCAAGCAAGGAGGAGAGCATACGACGAGATTACGCGGGACCCGGAGCGCGCCTATACGCTTAATTACTTATCCACCCAGGGTTTGCTGCCTGCTTACCAGTTTCCCGTGGATACCTTCAGCCTAGACCCGGGGGTGGTGGATACTGCGACTTTGTACCGGGCTGCAGCCGTGGCAATCGAAGAGTTTGCTCCCGGCAATTTCGTTTACGCGAACGGGCACAAGCTGAAGTCCATCCGTGTCCTCTTTGCCGGTGGACCGGGACAGGCAGGGGAACGACCCGCACGCTCTGATGCCGAGACCTCCGGCCGTTTGAGATCCTTTCAGTTCTGCGAACGCTGCGATGAAGTGACCGAAGACGTTAGAAATTCCTGCTCCCGCTGTGGAGCTCAAATGCCCGGAGCCGTAGATTGTGTTTTTGTTGATGCCTTTGAGGCCGAGGAATCACTGCGCATCGGGTCCGATGAAGAATCCCGGCAGCGCCAATACCATGTTCGGAGGGAAAGCCTTCTGACCCGTGAGGGAGGGGAATGCCGCCTTTACCCCTACCCCTATACTCCGGTGGAATATAGAAAACTCGGGGAGGTCCTTATAACAAATTGGGGCCGGACTGAATCCAAAACCGGGGAAGGGATGCATTTTTGGCTCTGCCCTGATTGTGGCCGGCATCAACCCCACGATCCATTTGATACCTCCCATGCTCGGGTTATCCAGACATGGCGGGAAAATCATTCTCGGATCTGTTCAGGTGAGCCTGTCCTTCTGGTGCTCGCGTACCAATTCCAAACGGACTGTCTCGTATTGAATGTTCCTAATCCCCAGGATTCAAAGGTCATCGGTAAGGCCTTTTTATCCCCTAAGTTAGTAACTTTAACCGAAGCTCTGTTGGCTGGGGCAGCTGATTTACTTGAACTTGAGTCCTATGAAATTGCGGCATTTCCGCGACTTTCCCGCGATGAAGATGCCACCAGCGAGATCGTCTTCTATGAAACAGTACCGGGGGGAGCTGGCTATGCAGAAGAAATTGCCCGTCGCCTTCCTGAAGTCGCCCAGGCCGCCCGTGAGCGCCTCTATAAGCATGATTGCGTCAAAGGTTGCTATCTATGCCTCAAACATTACAGAAATCAACGGTGGCATCACTTCTTCGACAAAGATTGCGTGCGGGATGTTTTATTGACAATATCAAAATTGAGCTTTGTCGAGCCTATCATAGCCACGGGGGGTGATGGGATTAAGATTCTACGCGAAGCGCTGGATGCGCGGCGCCTTGACTTAAAATCGGGCGGTAAGTTGCCCGGGGAACAAGGACCGCAGTCTCCCATAGAATCCCTCCTGCTGGATGCCCTACGCGCCATACCCGATATGCCCGTACCAATCTGCCAATTTGAAATCCGGGATGGAGACCGCCTGATTACCATACCCGACTTCGCCTATCCAGATATCCGGGTTGCCATATTTTGCGACGGTTTTGCCTTCCATGGGAACCCCGACACACTTGAACTCGATGCCCGTAAAAGGAATTGGTTACAACAACAAGGCTGGGCCGTGCTCACCTATTGGGGAAAGACTATTACACGGGATGCCGTAGTCTGCGCTCGGGAAATTTTTTCTCTCTTCCAACAACGGGCAAAGACGAGGAAGTGAGGTGGCGCTGCCCTGGAGGATCCACGCTGGTTAGCCGCCTTTCACATTTTCGGTCCTGCGCTAGCCCGCAAAAAAATGAGCATTATGAACTCGATATGTGCGTATATAACTGTATGGAGTAGGTTGCCAGGCAAAAATTGAGCCAGGGACGTGTGAAGGGGACATCCCTGAAATTATGAATTCGTTTTGTTTTTGCCGAATGAAAGAGATGGCGTGAAGCCAGCGACGCCATGCCTCAATCCCTCATTTATGACGATATGGAGAAAATCTTTGAAATGAACCGATAAGGACACGTCGCAGGGTAATAAGGTCGAGGTATGAGATATGCCTAAAACCATAAGCATTTTAGGAGAAAACGAAAAACTCCTTGGTGATCTTCGAGATTTAATCCAGGAAGCCCGGCAGGATGTGGCCCGCTCGGTGAATTCCACCTTAGTAATGCTTTACTGGAAAGTGGGCCAGCGGATTCGGAAGGACATTTTGAAAGAGAAGAGAGCGGAGTATGGTGAGCGGATTTTGCCGACACTGTCGGCAAAATTGGAAGTGGAATTCGGATCAGGTTTTAGTCAACGGAACTTGGCAAGCATGGTGCGCTTTGCGGAGGTTTTCCCCGATCTAGAGATTTTGCACACACTGTGTGCAAAATTGAGCTGGAGTCATTTCCGTCAGATAATCTACCAGAGAGACGATCTCCAGCGGAACTTTTACGCTGAGATGTGCCGCATTGAAAACTGGAGCGTCCGTACACTGGAGAAGAAGATCTCCGGCATGCTCTATGAGCGAACCGCTCTTTCAAGAAAACCGACAGAGCTGATCAAGAAGGAACTGGCGGATTTAAAGGAAAGGGATAAACTAACTCCCGATCTAGTCTTCCGCGATCCATATTTTCTTGATTTCCTCGGATTAAAAGATACCTACAGCGAAAAGGATCTCGAAACCGCAATTTTGCGGGAAATGGAGGCTTTTATCCTTGAGCTGGGGGTAGGATTTACCTTTGTGGAGCGACAGAAAAGGATTACGGTGGGAGAAGATGATTTTTATCTGGATCTCCTCTTTTATCACCGGAAGCTGCGGCGGTTAGTGGCTATCGAGTTGAAGTTGGATAAATTCAAACCGGCTTACAAAGGCCAGATGGAACTTTATCTGCGCTGGTTGGAGAAATACGAAGAGCAACCGGGAGAATTTTCTCCCATAGGTTTGATTTTGTGTGCAAGCAAATCCGAGGAGCAGGTCGAATTGCTGCAATTGGGCAAAAGCGGCATTCGTGTTGCTGCCTACATCACGGAACTTCCTCCCCGTGAGCTCCTGCAAAAGAAGCTGCATGAAGCGGTCAAATTGGCAAGAGCCCGCCTGGAACAGGAAAGTAAAAGAAAATTCTTAGGAGAATAACCCCGGAGGAGGCGCAGGGCCGTATGATCGTTCGCCCGTGCTCATTTGCGAAAATTTTTCAACTGTGGGGATAAAAGAAAGGAAATCGTATGGCCATGGATGAACAAAGACGCCAGAAAAAACTGGCCCGGAAGGCGGCCAAACGTAAAAAGAATGTTGCCGCTAAAAGGACCTTGCATGGGCCAAGCATTTTTGGATCTCTTGAAAAGAAAGTTGCCTTTGTGGTCGGGATGCCGATCCACGAATGCCTTGTCCCCAGGGGCCTTTTCGATTTGGGTATTGGAAGTATCGTGGTAAGCCGGAAGATGCCGAATGATCATATTAGTTTTGCCATCTTCCTGGTCGATGTCTTTTGTCTGGGTGTCAAAAGTTGCCTGTTCGCGGCACTTCCCCGGGGCGAATATGAGCGAAAGGTGGGAGATTTGCGGCAGGCTGAATGTCTGGAACCCATACAGCCGGCCTGCGCCGTAAAGCTGGTTCAAAATGCCGTGGCCTACGCCCAGGATCTCGGCCTTAGCCCGCATTGGGAGTATGCTACCATCAAAAAAATCTTTGGGGATATAAATCCCGCGATCTGTCCGCAAGAATTCAAGCTTGGCAAAGATGGAAAGCCACGCTATATATCGGGGCCGCATGAAACCATGGCTGATTCTGAAAGGATTATCGATATACTCAATAAGAAATTGGGGCCTGGCGGGTTTGATTACATGATGAAAGTGGATTTGCAGGACGAGTGATTTATCGCGGCCAGAGCGAAAATGCTTCATCAGGTCTTCGCTAGAAATATTCCGTCTTCAAAAAAAGAGAAGAAAGGGTAACCGATGAAAGAGAAAAGAATTGTTGAGGAAAAAGCGGAAAAATTGATTCAAATGACCGCAGAATTCTGTAAAAAATACCTGGATGAAGATTATAGGCAATTGTGCGAGAAGCTCATCGGGAAGATGTGCCGTAAACGGAATGTCCCCTTCCTTTCCGGGCGGATGGAAATCTGGGCGGCAGCGATAATCTATGCCCTTGGGAGCATCAATTTTTTATTCGACAGCAGTTTCAAGCCTTACGCCACGGGTGAGGACATCTGCAATTTTTTCGGCACCTCCAAAAGCACGACATCGCAGAAAGCCAAAATAATCCGGGACATGTTCAATATGGGATATTATGATAAGGAATTTTCAACCGCTCATATGCGGGAAAACAACCCCTTTTCCAACTTTGTCATGATGAATGGGTTGATCGTCGACAAACGATCGTTGCCCCCGGAAATTCAGGAAATGCTTCGCAGGGAAGAAAAATAGAAAAGAGCAATAGAATGTAATCACCGGGGAGCATAAAGAGATATGAAGAGGGGCTACCTAAACGTTGCATAAAAATCTCTAGAAACATCACCCCCACCCTTCCCTCCACCCCTCCGAGGGGGAGGGTTAGGGAGGGGGGGCAAAAGTCACCAAAGGTGAGGTCCTGCTGCCATCTATAAAAAGCATTTCGGCCACCTGAATTAAAGGACACAAAGAATATTTCGGAAAATTTTTTTGCAACAACAGGGGCTTGTCTCCAAAAGGAATACCTGCGGGAGGCGCAGAAAATTAGCAGAATAATTGGAAAGATAAAAAGATAAAGGGATAGAATAGGAAAGTGAAGTTATGAAAGTTCCGGCACTCGAAATCCGGCAAGTTACGTATGCGATCAATGGGCGAAAGATTCTCGACACTGTTTCCTGGAAGGTCAAGCGAGGAGAACATTGGGCGATTCTTGGGCCGAACGGAGCGGGGAAGACCACACTCCTGAAGATCGTCTGCGGCTATCTTTGGCCGAATGGCGGGGGAGAGATCCGGCGCCAGGGAGAAAGGCTGCTTGATTTGCGAGAATTACGAAGGAGCATCGGATGGGTGACCTCCGCCCTGAATTACAGTATCCCAAGGGACGAGGTCGCTTTGGCCACAGTCCTCTCAGGAAAGTATGCGCAAGTGGGCTTTTCGGTATTGCGATGGGAAACTCCGGGAAAAAAAGACTACCAGTTGGCCCAGCAACATTTGGATGAGCTGGGCTGCTCAGAGCTGGCTAAGATCCCCTTCGGTTCCTTGTCTCAGGGAGAACAACAAAAGGTCTTGATCGCCCGGGCGCGCATGACTAAACCCTATTTAATAATCCTGGATGAACCCTGTGCGGGCCTGGACCCAGGAGCGCGAGAAACTTTTCTGGCCTCGCTGCAAAATCTCGGGTTGCAGAGGGGAGCGCCAAGTTTGGTCTATGTGACTCACCATTTGGAAGAGATCATGCCTGTATTCAGGAAGACCCTGATTTTCAAAGAGGGGAGGGTGATGGCCTGTGGAAATACGGAACAGGTTATCCACGATCGATCCATAGAGGATCTCTATGGGATATCGGTGAAAATAATAAAAAGCCATGGGCGATATTGGCCCATTTGCCGGTAATCCTCCAATATAAAGACTTCTTGGTTAGACCGAACACCCTTCCTGTGGGGAGCCCGCAACGCCCTTAAGATCTGTCGCATCGGGGATACCCCTTAGCCAAGATTCCGCCGATTTCTTCTCCCAGCTTCACTTCCCATCCCTTCGGGCCTGAAGCGGCCTTCACAGGTTTAGGGGAGTTCAGTTTTGTGGTATATTTCTAAAAAATACAGTCTTTAAAAAAATTGGCTCGGATATCGTGAAAAAAAGGCTCCTGAGAGAATCTAAGATCCTGCAAGCGGTCCATCGGCTTTCCCAAAAGAATAAGCAGAAGGTTTATCTGGTAGGCGGAGCGGTCAGAGACCTATTCCTGGAGAGGCCGCTGGGGAAGGATTTCGATTTTGTGGCCGCAGGTGAAGTTAGTAATCTGGCCAAGGAACTGGCGGCAGCGACTGGGGGGCATGCGTTTTCTTTGAGCGACTCTTTCGGCGCCTGGCGAGTTGCGCTGAAGTCTGGAAAGAGGAAAATCGATGTCGACCTTTCCCCAATGCAAGGGGGGGATATTCTTGAGGATTTGAAACAGCGGGATTTCACGATCAACTCGATCGGCATAAGCTTGGAGGAGATTTTCGCCCACGAACATCCCTCCCTCATCGACCCCCTGCATGGGCGATCTGACCTCCAACACAGGATCCTTCGGGTAAACTCCGAAGAATCCCTGGTCCGGGACCCTTTGAGAATGCTGAGGGCCTTCCGCCTGATTCATACCCTTGGGCTGAAAGTTGAAGAGAACACTCTGAAGCTTATTCAAAAGAATAAGAAGCTTATCCTCCGCTCGGCCTGGGAAAGGATTCGCAGCGAATTTTTCGTAGGATTGGGTGAAATGGAGGCGGGTCGCTTTCTTAGGGACCTTCATCAATCCGGGCTCCTGGAGGTGATCTTTCCGGAGGTTCAAGGGTGGGAGAGTTTTGAACAAGGAACTCATCAGCCCCTCTTGGAGCATGCCGTGAGGACTGTGGAAGGGGGGGAAGTCATCTTCGCCCAATTTCGGGAGCTTTACCCATCCTATGCCAGTCTTCTTGTCCAGCATTTTTCCTCGATCATCGAAGAAGGAATATCGCGGGAAGCCCTCTTTAAGTTCGTAGCCTTTCTCCATGATTCGGGCAAGCCGGGAACCGGAAGCTTTAGCCCAGATGGGCAATTCGTTCGTTTCCTTGACCATGACCAGGAAGGTCAAAGGATAAACCTCCTCATCGCCCAAAGGATGAAGCTCAGCCGGAAATCCGGTTGGATCATATCCGAGCTAACCCGGCAGCACATGCGTATCCTGAGCCTGGCGAAAACAGAGGGGGTGACTTCCCGGGCGAAGTATCGTTTTTTCCGAGATTTAGGGAAAGAGGGAATTGAGGCGATCTTCTTAGCCCTTTCTGATGGTCTGGCCTCCAAGCCAATCCGATTGGGGTGGCCCTTGGACCCTGAGCTTCCCGATGAGCAAAGGAAAATAAAAGAGGTGGCTGAAGAACTTCTGCGTTACTATTATGAGGAATTTTCACAGCAACCGCCAAGGCCGTTACTCGACGGAAGGGAAGTCATGGAAGCGCTGGGGCTCCCCTCGGGAGAAGAGGTGGGAAGATTATTAAACCGGCTCCGGGAGGCAGAAGTAGCCGGCAGGGTCCGGACCCGGGAGGAGGCTCTGGAATTCCTAAAAAATCTTGACAGTTCAAGACCATTCGGCTATGATAAATTTTAGAGGCGTAATTAAGCGGGCGTAATTCAGGGGTAGAATGCAAGCTTCCCAAGCTTGACGTCGCCAGTTCGAATCTGGTCGCCCGCTCCAGAGAAACTACTACCAATTACGGATAGAGTTCGATGGCCTACGGGTAGCTGAGGAGTTGTTTTTTATGAAGTCTGCTTGGAAAAAGTGGGCTCATGGGCCCACTTTTTTTTCTGCGGGAGATAGAAAATTTGAAATTTGATCCGCTTCTCAATGAAGTTCGTCAGATCACGGAGCCGATCCTGCAATCCCAGGGACTGGAATTGGTTGACCTGGAATACCAGAGAGAAGCGCAGGGCTGGGTTTTACGATTTTACATCGACCGAGAAGGTGGGGTGACGGTGGAGGATTGCGCTGAAGTAAGCAGGGAGCTCAGCGCTGTCCTGGAAGTTCGTGACCCGATCGGCAACCCTTATGTTCTGGAGGTTTCCTCCCCCGGCCTCACTCGCCCGTTAAAAAGGCCGGAAGATTTTAATAAATATCGTAATCATGTGGTTAAGGTGAAGACGTTTGAGCCCGTAGAAGGTCGACGAAACTTCAAAGGGATCCTCCTGGGTCTAGAGGATGACAAGGTGCGCCTGGAAATGGAGGGACAAGCCTACGAGATTCCCTTCCGGGGCATTGCGAAAGCCAACCTGGAGTTCGAATTCTGAAGAAGGGGATGGAAAAATGATTTCGGATTTAAGTCGCATCATCGACCAGGTAGGAAAGGATAAAGGGATCGATAAGGGGATCCTGATCGAAGCCTTAGAGCAGGCTCTGCTCGCTGCTGCCCGGAAGAAGTTCGGTCCCAAGCAGGAGATTGAGGCGAAGTATAACGAGGAAGCGGGGGAAGTCGAACTATTCCAGTTTAAGACCGTGGTCAAAGACGTGAAAAATCCTCCGGCGGAAATTTCGTTGGCAGAAGCCAAAGATCTGGACGCGGAGGCGCAAATCGGGGATAGCTTGGGTACGAAGATCGACGTCGCAGAATTCGGGAGAATCGCCGCCCAGACCGCTAAGCAGGTGATCATTCAGAGGGTCAAGGATGCCGAGCGGGAAAATATTTTTGAAGACTTCAAAGACCGTAAAGAAGAAGTCATCTCGGGAACGGTGCAGCGCTTCGAGCGAGGGTCGATCATTGTCAATCTGGGGAGGGCGGAAGCGGTAGTGCCCCAGCAAGAGCTGGTTCCCCGGGAGACCTATAAACCGGGGGACCGCATCCGGGCCTATGTGCTGGATGTGCGCAAGACCCCCAAGGGTCCTCAGATCATCCTCTCCCGAAGCAACCCGAACTTTTTGGTTAAGCTTTTCGAGCTGGAAGTGCCGGAAATCTCGGAGGGGATCGTGAAGATCGTCAATGCGGCGCGGGAACCCGGGACCCGGGCCAAAATTGCCGTCTACTCGCAGGATTCAGACGTGGACCCGGTGGGAGCCTGCGTGGGGATGAGAGGGTCGCGGGTTCAGGCTGTGGTCCAAGAGCTCCGCGGAGAAAAGATCGATATCATCCCCTGGAGTGATGATCCGGCGAGCTTCGTCTGCAATGCCTTAGCCCCAGCAGAGATCTCCAAGGTCGTCATCAACCCGGGAGCGCAATCCATGGAAGTCATCGTCGAGGACGACCAGCTTTCTCTGGCGATCGGCCGGCGGGGACAGAACGTCCGGTTGGCGGCCAAGCTTACGGAGTGGAGAATCGACATCCGCAGCGAACCCAAGGCGGGACCCGTGGCTCCCCAATTGGATGAAATCGCTGCGCGGGGGCTGGAGAAGGTGGACCAGATTGCTGGCGTTGGGGAGAAGACGGCCCAATTGCTCAATGCCGCTGGCTACCTCACCGTGGTAGACGTCTGTCAGGCCACCGCCGAGCAGCTCTCTGCGATTGAAGGTATTGGCCTGAAAAAAGCGGAGAAACTGATCGACGCGGCCAAGGCCCATCTGGATCAAGCGGGGGAAAAGAAGGGTGAAAGCGTTCCACCCAAGAGCAGTTGAGGGTAAAGAGGATCTTCGAAGGGGGTAATACCGGTGCCGAAAACCAGAATCCATGAATTTGCAAAAGAATTGAACATGGAGAACAAAGATCTCCTCAAGCTCTTGGAAAAGATGGGCCTGGTCTTCAAGAATGTCCACAGCACCCTGGAAGAATCGGATGTGGAGAGGGTCAAAAACCAGATCAGCCTTTCCCGCAAAGATGGGGTGGTTGAACAGCGGGTCAAACCTACAATCATCCGCCGACGGGTGAAGCGCGAAGAAGTTGTCCCACCGGTTCCAGAGCCTGCGGTCATGGAGAAAGGCCTACCCCCCGAGGCCAAGAAAGCTCCCATCATCGAAGTTGCCAAACCGGCGGAAGAGCCTGCGGTCAGGCCAGCGGCAAAGAAAGTGGAAGAAAGAGTCGCAGCCCGTCTGCCGGGACCCGAGGAAGTCAAAGCCCCCCCTCCGCCCACAGTCATCCCCGTGCCTCCCGCCGTTTTCCCCGAACCTTCGAAACCTGCGGAAATTCGGGTTCCGGATATAGGCAAAAAGGAGGTCGTCGTTCAGGAAGCGCCCCAGGTCGCCGCGCGAGAAGCAGTCCCTCCGGCAGCTGAGGCGGCAGCGGAGATGCCCTCCCGGGTGGAGAAACCTGCCCCTGCGATAACGCCAGGGCCCGCAGTTCCAGAAAAGCCCAAGATTCGCGGGAAGCCTCCGGCAAAGCCCCCTGTAAAACCCAAGAAGAAGCCCGAACCGGCGAAGATTATAGAGCGGCCTGCCGTTCCTCCTCCCCAGGTTCAAGACTATCGGGCGGTTGAAAAAAGGGCCCCATCTCTTGTCGTTCCCCGAGGAGCTGTGGCGGCATCGAAACCCCCTATTATTTTGCAGCGTCCCGCCCCGGCGGCCGGCAGGCCCGCTTTCGAAGAGGAGGAGAAAGGACGGCGGAAGAAACGGCCCCGAAAGGATGTACAAGTTCTCGAAGAGGGAAAGCCCCATCGCGTGCGCATCATCACGACGAAAAAGCACACTCTGCGAGAACATGATTATGTGCAAGAAGAACGGGGCCGCAAGGTCTTTCCCGGCGAACGGGAGCCAAGAGTCAGGATTCCCAAGCCGAAAATAGCCAAACCCGAACCGACCATCCCCAAGGCGATCAAAAGAAAAATTCGTATTTCCGAGGCCATTCTCGTCGGTGAACTGGCCAAGCGCATGGGCATCAAGGCTTCGGAGGTGATCAAGAAGTTGATGGACCTGGGTTTGATGGTGACCATCAACCAGGCCATTGATGCCGATGCCGCCTCCCTGGTGGCCACGGATTTTGGCTACGAAGTGGAGAAAACAGGATTGGAAATTGAGGACCTGATCGAAGAGAAAGAAGAACGCTCTGAAGACCTGACTCCCCGTCCCCCCGTGGTCACCATCATGGGCCACGTGGATCATGGCAAGACCTCCCTTCTGGATGCCATCCGGCAGACCAATGTTACGGCCGGGGAGGCCGGCGGGATCACCCAGCATATTGGAGCCTACGAAGTTAACGTGGATCACCGCAAGATTGTTTTCCTGGACACTCCGGGCCATGAGGCCTTTACGGCGATGCGCGCCAGGGGGGCTAAGGTTACAGACATTGTTGTTCTCGTCGTGGCCGCCGATGACGGAGTCATGACCCAGACCGTGGAAGCGATCAATCATGCCAAAGCCGCGCAGGTTCCTCTGATCGTGGCCATCAACAAGATTGACAAACCCAACTCCAACCCGGAAAGGGTGAAACAAAGCCTGACGGAGTATGGGCTTGTGCCCGAAGCTTGGGGCGGACAGACGATCGTTGCCGAGATCTCGGCCAAACAAAAAATCGGGTTGAAAGAACTTTTGGAGATGATCCTTCTCCAGGCGGAAGTTTTGGAGCTGAAGGCCAACCCCAATCGACTGATGACCGGCGCGGTCATCGAAGCCGAGCTGGATAAAGGAAGGGGACCCGTCGCGACGGTTCTCGTCCAGGACGGAACGCTTCACGTTGGCGAAGCTTTCGTGGTCGGCACGCACTTCGGACATGTTCGGGCGATGATTAACGATCGTGGCGAGAAGATCGGGAGCGCTGGACCTTCCACCCCCGTTGAGGTCATCGGGTTATCCAGTGTCCCCAATGCCGGGGATTCTTTTGTGGTCGTCACCGATGAGCGGCGGGCGAAGGAACTGGCCACGCAGAGGTTACAGAAGCAGCGGGAGGTAGAACTCGCCAAAACCTCTAAGGTCACGCTGGAAGATTTCTACAAGAAGATGCAAAAGGGAGTGGTCAAGGATTTAAACCTCATCCTCAAAGCGGACGTCCAGGGGTCCATCGAAGCCCTGACGGAAGCCCTGAAACGATTGAGCACGGAAGCGGTCCAGGTGAGCATCCTCCATACTTCGGTGGGGGCCATCCACGAATCGGACTGTATGCTCGCTTCGGCCTCAGACGCGATCATCCTGGGGTTCAACGTGAAAATCGAACCGAATGCCCAAGCATTGGCCGAGCAAGAAAAAATCGACGTCCGCCTGTATGAGGTGATCTACGATGCATTAAATGATGTGCGCCAAGCGATGGAAGGGCTGCTGGAGCCTATTTATGAAGAACATTTAGTGGGCCGGGCCAAGGTGATCCAGGTGTTCAACATCTCCCGGGTGGGCAAGATCGCCGGCTGCTTTGTCCAGGAAGGGAAAATTGTCCGGGGTTCTCGCGCCCGGGTGGTGAGGGATGGTAAATTGATCCACGAGGGGGAATTCTCCTCTTTGAAACGAGTGAAAGATGATGTGAAGGAGGTAACCTCTGGGTTCGATTGCGGGCTTACGGTGGGAGGGTTTCAGGATTTCCAGGTCGACGACATCATCGAGTCCTACGTTGTCGAAAAGAAGACGGCCCATCTGTAATAGCGGGGGCATGGGAAAATGGTCATCGGGGTTTGCCACCTGGAGCTTTTCCTCCACGAAAACTTTTCCCTGAAGGGCAAGCGACAGGTGCTGCAGAGCCTTGTGCAGCGGGCGAGGAAGCGGTTCAACATCTCCATCTCCGA
>Ga0315294_10003303_pt1 | contig 17547 bp, 11 predicted proteins | sample YL17G13_40_MG_FD_203626 | JGI IMG/M metagenome (GOLD analysis project Ga0315294, IMG submission 203626) | Sediment microbial communities from Yellowstone Lake, YNP, Wyoming, USA - YL17G13_40 | ecosystem: Environmental > Aquatic > Freshwater > Lake > Sediment | place: USA: Wyoming | collected... | reverse complement strand
CCTCGCGCCGGTCGAGGGTGTTGACAATTTTGGCGGGCAATTTGTTGGCCTGGATGTCGCGCTGGCAGAGCTGCGTGACCATGTCCAGGTTGCGGGGGTCAATGTCCATGAAGGCAAAGGTTGTTTCAGCGAACTCGGGCACAGCCAGCAGGTCTTGCATCAGGCGGCGGGTGAAGCCGATGGAACCGGCTCCGATCATGGCGATTTTGAGGGACATGGTTATCCTTTCTTATGGCGATGGGAATTGTGTTGAAAAGTGATATTTACCGGCCTCGATCTCGCCTCCAGTTGCTTCACCGGGCAGGAAGACCGTGGCCGTGGTATTGGGTGGGACGACGATATCCCACTCGAATTTCCCGTTCTCGATTTGCCAGTCGCTGACAATCAGGCCGTACATCGAGTTTAGTGTGGCTTTGGCAGAAGTCAACCCGCCGCCGGGCTGCGGGCGGAAAAGGATATGTTTGTAACCGGGCTGTGCCGGGTCCACATCAATCCCGGCGACAACAGCGTACAGCCAGGCTCCAATCGCTCCGTAGGCATAATGGTTGAATGAGTTCATGCCGGGATCCTGGAAGCCTTTATCGTGCGTCCAGCCATCCCAGCGTTCCCAGATGGTGGTAGCGCCCTGGGTCACGGCGTACAGCCAGGAAGGCCAGGTCTTCTGGAACAGTAAATCATAGGCCACGTCCAGTCGCCCCGCCTCGGTAAGCACGAACGGCAGGAAGGGCGTGCCGACAAAGCCGGTGCCCAAGTGCATTTCTTTTTTTTGGATGTCGCGTACCAGCGCAATCGCAGCGCGCTGGCGGCATTCAGGCGGGAGCAGGTCAAAGGCCAGCGCCAGTACGTAGCCGGTCTGCGTGCCACCAGTAATCAATCCATCAGGAGTGACGAAGCGGTTGATAAAGGCCTGCCGCACATCCTGGTAGAGCCGCTCGTACTGGGCGGCATCGGCAGTTTTGCCGAGTGCCGTAGCGACCCGGGAAAGCAGGCGGGCGCTATAGGCGAAGAAAGCCGTGCCGATCAGATCTTTGGGGGTGCCTCCTTCGGTCTTCCCGGACCCGTCGAGGGCCAGCCAGTCCCCGTAGCCGCCCCACAGCCATTCGTCAATGCCCATCCACTGATCCACCGTCTGGTTGACGCGGATGCAGCCGGGACTGGTATGGATGAGATATTCGACGAAACGGGTCATCATGCCATAGCGCTGCTCGAGGAGACGCGTATCACCGTAGTACTGGTATAACGTCCAGGGGATGATGACGGCTGCATCGGCCCAGGCCGGACCGCCGTCATTGGTCTTCAAGGCATTGATATCAGGGGCAAAGGACGGAATGGCGCCAGACTCGAATTGCGCATCCTCCAGGTCTTGCAGCCACTTGGTAAAGAAGGAGGCGGCGTCGGTGTTGAAGACGGCCGTGCGGCAGAATACCTGCGCGTCGCCTGCCCAGCCCAGGCGCTCGTCACGCTGTGGGCAGTCGGTGGGAATATCCAGCGAGTTGCCTTTCCAGCCCCACTGGATGTTATACTGGAGTTGATTGACCAGCGGATCGGAGCACTCGAATGTGCCGGTCGGTGGATTGTCGGAGTGCAGAACGACGCCGGCGATCATGTCACGCGGCGGTTTATCGGGGTAACCGCTCACCTCCACGTAACGGAAGCCATGGAAGGTGAAACTCGGCTCCCAGACTTCCTCGCCTTCCCCTTTCAGGGTATAGTGGTCGGTCTGCCGGGCTGTACGCAGGTTGGTGGTATACAGCGTACCATCCGGGTTAAGGACTTCCCCGTAGCGGACCCGGATGGTGACGCCGCGTGCCCCGCTGACTTTGAGCCGCACGCGTCCCACCATGTTTTGACCCAGGTCGAAGATCCACTGCGATTGCGGCCAGGTTTTGATCTCCTTCGGGTCAGATATAGGGAGCAGTTCCTCCTGCCGCTTGATGGCCGGGCCGTTCTGGGCGACCAGCGCCAGCCCTTTGGGATGAGGAAAGGTCTGGACGGGCAGCCAGCTGCCAGTCCCTCTGGCGCCGCTCACGGGAGATGGGGAATCCCAGCCAGGGAATTCCAGTCGGGCGTCACATGATTCGCCCATCAGCAAATCAGCCTCCAGCAGCGGGCCGAAAGCCGTCAGCCAGGTTTCATCGGAGACGATGAAAGTTTGCGATCCGTCCGGGTGGGCGATGACCAATTGTGCCAGGAGCTTGGGGCGGTCGCCGTAGTGTTGGCGGCCCCTCCAGGCCAGGTTGCCACAATACCAGCCATCGCCGAGGATCGCTCCGATGACATTTTCGCCGTCATGGAGAAGGGAAGTCACATCGTAGGTCTGGTAGTGCACCCGTTTGGAAAAGTCCGTCCAGCCGGGAGCCAGTTCGGCTTCGCCTACCCGCTGACCGTTGAGGAATGCTTCGTATATGCCAAGGGTGGTGATGTACAACCGCGCCGCCGTGACAGGTTTATCCAGGCTGAACGATTTACGCAAAAACGGGCAGGGCGAGCCCGTGCGCGGGTCGCCGACGAGCGCCGCTCCAATCCACTGGCTTTTCCACTCCTCGCGTTTCAGCAGCCCCATCTTCCAGAAGGCGGGTTCGCTGAACACGGTTGGTTGGCCGCCTTCATCCCAGACGCGCACCTTCCAATCCACGCGTTGAGCAGAACCCAGGTGCGGGCCGTTGTACGCAACATGGATGGACTGAGACGAGTTGACTTTACCGGTATCCCAAATCATCTCATTCGCTGATTCGGCGACGATCTGGTATGCAATTTGTCTCGCACCCTGCTTCTCGGATTGCAATTGCCAGGAGAGGCGTGGGCAGAGAATATCAATCCCGATGGGATTTTTACGATATTCGCAACGCAAGTTTGTTATTCTCATGGCTTATCATTCCATTGACTTCTCGCCTTTTGCAGCACTTTAGTTGGGCTTTTGCTAACCTTGACCTCGCCTTCAGTTGCTTCGCTGGCACCGGGAAGAGTGTTGGCGTCATCAAGTTGGCTGAAAGGGCCTAAAGGCCAAGCAGAGATTGAGTTCATGGATGATATCACCCTGTGTGTGAACAACACTCATAATTGCCGGGTTTCTGTTCCACTATCCCAGATAATTTCCAAGGTAATCGGGAGGTTCGACTTCGCCTGGATAACAGGCTTTTCACGCGCCGAGGAACAGGCCTCGCAGCGCAAGTCGAGCAGACCATTCTCGCCAAAGGGGTACTGTGTCACTCCGTGCGAGTCGGTCAGGCGAACATCCCAAATGAGTTTTTTATTCGGCACGTCCGGGCGGAGGCCGAAGACATATTCGAATAGCACCGCCACCGGCGGCAGACCGCTCCAGCCGACGAAGTCGCTTTTGGCGATGTTGCCCTGCGCGGCTGACTCGGGTGCGTAGTTCTCCCACACCGTGCCGGTCTGCTCGAAAACCTTGATCACATTGGCGTGATGATTGCAGCCAATTTCGTGCGCCAGGTCGTGACAGCCGGTTTGCGTCAGGCCGCGCAGCACCATGTAGTCAGTTGGCGCCCACACGCCACCGCGCCAGTACTCGCTGAGTGGGTGATAGGATGGGTGGTCAGCCGAAAGGGTGGGCACACGGTGCGGACGGTTGAATTCAGCCGGGTTATTGAGATGAGCGACAAAACGGTCAAGCTGATCAGGGGGCACGATTCCCGCCAACAGCGCCCAGTATGCGCCAACGGTTTTCACATTGGATAGTGAGCCATCCGCGCAGCGGTCGCAGTAGAAGCCGGTAACGTCGTCCCACATCGTGGCGTTGATGGTTTCAGTCAGGCTGTCAATTTCCGGCTGGAGGTCGGACACGTCCGCCTGGTGCCCGAGTACAGTGGCCATGCGGAGTAGAAGCCGGACAGAGAAGACTGCCTGAAGGCTGGTGTCAATCCACGACATGTGGTCGGTGTCCCAGAATTCCAGCGGATGGTCATCGGAGGGTCTGTCTGGGTCGTCGTTGAGGCGCAGACGCGGCTGGTTATCCATGCCGCAGGCCCAGCCGCACGCCCAGTAAGTGCCGTCCTGCCAGGTGCGGTAGCGTCGCATCAACTGGTGGAAAGCCAGCAGCGGCGGGAAGACCTTCGCCAGGCGGACTTTGTCGCCATAGTTGAGGTAATATTCCCATTCCGACCAGGGCATGATGTTCGGACCGGTGGCGGGCGGGTCGAAGCGCATGAAAGTGTCGCCACCATCTTCTTCGCGGATTTCTCGGCAAATAAAGCCATCTGGGTGCTGCTTAGTGTACAGATTGTCGAGGGTCTGCTGGAAGTCGAAGGCGCGGCGTCCATAGCGGGCGAACATGAGAATGAAGACCGAATCCCACATGAACAGGTGGTCGTTGAAGGCGGTGTCAATGTAAGGGGAGACGAAGCCATTTTCAGGAGTCGGCAGGCGCAAATTTCGGAAGGCAATCTCCCAGACCTTCCAGTAGCAGGCGATGGCCGATTCGTGCCCGGTCCAGAACGGCTGCGGCAGCCGGGCGCGGGACTCGGCGAAGGCCGGGAGAGGGGAGAGGCCAGGCGGCCTGGCGTGGAAGACATTCTCGACTGCGTAAGGGTTGGGGATGTAGGTTGGATAATGTGTACTCATGACTAAAACTTTCTATTTCGGGCGCAGATTTGTATCACCACTAAATGCGGTGAAGCCAGTCCTCCCAGATGCCCGGCGTTGAATCGGGAATCTCGACCGCCCCAACCGCTTTCCGATAAAAATCTGCGGGGCCGACGGAACCGATAATGGAGTATCCATAACCTTTCAACTTCATGTCCAGCAGGCAAGCCCGCAGCAGGGCTTTCCCGGTGCCTTTGCCGCGATGAGACCTGGCCACGCCAGTCGGGCCGAAAAAGCCCAACGCGGTGGCATCGTAGCACGCAAAGCCAATCAATTTCTTGTTTTTGAAGGCCACAAAACAAGTGATGGGCCGGTTGGAGAGGGCCATGTCAGTTTCGCTGGCCCAGGCATCCAGGAGAAATTTTCTTTTAACCCAATCCACGATGAGATGCTTCTCCGGGCCAATCGGCTTGCGGATGGTGATACCCAGTTTTTCCTGCTCGGCCAGGAAACTCCAATCGTTTTTGAGATCATATAGTTTTACCAGCATGTCGGTCATAAGGATTACTTCTTCACGACTTCGAGCGCCTGGATGTGGGTGCCAGGCTCGAAACTGAATACGGACACCGAGACCGGTTCGAGGTCCAGATTAAGTCGGTTGCCGTCACCCGAAAATTGTCGAACAAGTCCATAGACCGGGTTCGGGTCTTCGGGGCCGTTCCCCCGCAGCGCCGACACGGCAACCGTCCAGGAAGACGGATATTTCTGCAACTCCAGATTTACTACGTGAGGCTGCTTATCCTTGTTGATGATAAAAACTTTCAGTTTCTTGCTGGCAGCGCTGAAACTGGCAAAGGTACGCAGGAGGTCGGTATTAGTAATACTAACCATTTCCGCCTCGAGGTTCTGTCCCCAGACGGCGAGTGCCAGGCCAGTGGCATTGAGTTCGTTCTTCTCGTTCAGCGTATTCCAGAGTTGCTTTTCGGCCGGGCTGGTCCAGCGTGTATTCCAGACTTCCGCCATGTCCACTTTCGGGTGCAGCAGATGCTGGCCGAGGATTTCAAACAGTACCAGCGCATGACCGAGATCGTTGACCAAGGGCCAGCCTTTGACGCCGGAATAATCGTCGGCTGCCGTCCAGTCGGCTGAATTGGTCTCGGTGGCAAAGATGCGGATGCGCTCGGCGTCCGGCCCGGGCGCCCAGGCTTTCAACGCCTCCCGGGCTTGGTCCACAGCATCGGTGAAGTTGTCGTTGTGGTTCATGTAATAGTCATAATTGCCCCATGCCCAGCAAGGGTAGGGATGGACGGCAAGGAAATCAATCTCCGCGGCAGCCTGCTCCAACAACGTTTGCCACCAGATGGGACCGTCTTCGAGTTCCACAACGCTGCGGGCATCTTTATGAACATGTCCATTGGCGCCCACCTGGATCGTCGCATCCACCGCTTTCATCGCTCTGGCAAATTCCTTGAAATCGCGGGCATAGTCTACGGCTTTGGCTTTGCCGATGGATCCCCACCAGTAGCTTTCATTGCCCAATTCCCAATACGTCACGCCATAACCTTTTACCACGTTGGCGTAACGCACCCATTCCACGGCATTCTCCAATACCTGGGCTTTGGTCGGCGTGGTTATCTTACCCAGAATGGAAGGCTGGTACATGGAGTCGAAACAAACGCACAGGATGGGTTCAGCGCCCAGTTTCTGGCACAAGTCCATGAACTCGTCAAAATCCAGAGGTTTATGCTTGAAGGCCGTGTAATTTTCAATGTATTCGACAAAGGCAGATAAATATCCCTGGGGACCGACCACGCTTAAGTTTGGCCGGGGAGCATCCCATGGAGGGGTGGACCAAAAATACTGGTCAGATTTCTCGCCTCCGGGGTAGCGCAGCGATTTGACTCCCATTTGTCTGAGCGCTGCTTCGTATCCTATCCCGGCCTGACGGATGTCGGCGTGATCGGTCAAAAAATTTGTGTTGAGCCCAATCACCCTAGGTTCTGTTTTGCGGATGACTGAATTGATATCAACAGTAATCAACATTTCCAAATCTCCCATAGTAGTTGCCTTTCAATTCCAGCCACAGGTCAGCGGAGCAACGCGAGACAGGACAGGTTTTACTTATCATGCCACTCATGCGCGCCAATGTCGTAGGCAGAGCCAAAGGGAATCGGATTGCCAAAGAAATCACGCCGCCCCATATCGCCCATATCGGTTCCGGCGTCAATGGCCGGAGAGCCTTCGAGCAGGGTAAAACCCGTTAACGGCCTGCCGACCTCGTGGTAGGTGGGGTCATTCAGCATGGGATCGGCGAACAGGCTGTGGATATCCTGTGCGCTGCCGTTTTGATAGTCGTTGAAACTGGTGTAAACGCCATCCCCGTAAAGCCAGGCGGTTTGTCTATATCCAGGATACCAGTAAAGGTTGTAATCAAGGGCCAGTTTGGTATTGGTGGATATCATCCAGGAGGTAGTAGAGAAGACAATATTATTCTTGAAGAAGTTTGGCCGTGTGCCGGTAAAGGTTGCCTGATTGACGAGAAAGGATGCGACAGATGGAGGATCCCAGTAGAAGGTATTGTTGTAAATTTGCACCCCATCCAGCGAGCCGCCGTTCCAGGTAGAGAGGAACATCGCGCCGGCGCTGACGGCCTGGCCTGATTCCAGCCCATTGTTCTTGCACACATTGTAGCGGATGACGGCGTTGCTGGTTGTCAGGCCTCCTGCGCCGAAAACCGAGAAGCAGTAACTATCCGTATCGTGGCCGTAATTGTACTGGTAGAGATTGTTTTCCGTCCCCCAGTCCACATCGTAGGCGCCGCCGTCCACTCCTGGCGAGTGAGCGCTGTAAGACTCGTTGTACTGCACCGTGCAGTCGTGGCACATCCACGTCCAGATGGAACTGGGCGTGCCGATAGTGGCAGGCGAGGGCTGCAGGCCGGTTTCGTAAGCCACGCTGGTCTCGATGAGGCCGTTTTGCACGCCCCAGAGCACGATCCCATCCCCGTAAACGTCATGGACAGTGGAGTTGCGGACGGTAATATTGGTGCTCAAGACGGGTGGATCTAAACGATAGTCACCGGCCAGTCCGGCAATGACGATCCCGCCCCATTGGTTGGTGTTATAAGCGGTCACATTATCCACCACCACATCGTTGAGCGTGTTGTTTTCGCCTCCCGACGAGAGAACCACCAAGCCGGTGACCTTGGATTCGACCTCGACACCGTATACATCGTGGATAACCAGGTTCGTTAAAAGGAAGTGATTCAAGGTCCCGCCCGTCTCGTCGCCGGTGATATGGATGCCGAAGACAGTCCCGCCGGTAAGCTCGATATCCTGGATGTGCCAGTATTGCTGGTTGAAGAGCAGGAATGCGGCTTCGTTCCCTCCGCCATCAATGATGGGACGAAGCCCTCGACCATACGCGCCGATGGTGATCGGCTGCCCGTCCTCTCCAGACCCCTGCGGCTGCAGCGCACCCGGGCAGGTTGTCCCTCGCCGGAAGAAGATCCCGTCGCCCGGCGAGAAAGTTGTGTTATTGACCTTCTCCAGCGTCCGCCAGGCTCGCGACGCCGACGTGCCGGGATTGGCGTCATCGCCTTTGGCGCAGTCTATATAGTACGCCGATCCAGAAATTTGGGGAACCACCGGAGCGCAGCCGTTTGCCAGGAATACGAGGGCGAAGATCGCCATGGCAACTGACAACTGCCCTAAATTGGTGCGGGAATAACTATGCGTTGCCATAGGAGCCTCCTCGCTAAGGTTCTGGAGGTACGTGAAGGATAAACAGGCGAACGTCGCCGCTCCAAAGGTTATCAGCCCCCTCGAACTGGGAAAGAAGGTTATTCCTGCCGAAGTGGGCAAAATAGATGTTTTCATCGTCGCGCAAGTCGGCGCTGGTGTAGATGCCCGGCGGCAATTGCTGGACGAAGACCACCTGGCCCGTGGCGAGGTCATAGTAGTACAGTTCGCCGGTACCCACACTCTCTTCCCCCTCAGCAGCTCCTGGATTTTCGATGTAAGATAGCACATAGTAAAGTTTTGTCTCGTCCGGGGAGAGCGTGATGGTGTAAGTATAGTCAATGATCCGCTTGTCTGTGATTGGCAGTTCATACCCCAGGTCTTTGAAGGTTTCGGTGGCCACATCAAATTCATATATCTCCCCACCCGTTGTGTTGATGTAGATCTTGCTGCCGTCGCGCTTCTGGGTTTGGCCAATCCAGAAGCCTTTGGTCATTTGGAAGCCGGTATCCCGCATTTCCCCGGTGTGGATATTATAGACCCAGACCGAGTGAGTTTCATCGTGCTGGTTCACAGCCTCCGTGCCGCGGTAAGTGTAGATATTTCCGCTCGGAGCAACGATCACTTCGCGGCTCAACGGATTGCCCAGTTTCCACGGGATGCCGGGGACAACTTTGACAAGTTGATCCGTCTGGTAGTTGTAAAGGACGATATCGCTGGAGGGGTGGGCCAAACCAACAAGCAAGTGTTCCTCCGGCAGGATGTTGAGGGAGAGGATGCCCTCGTGCTCGGTCACGACCCCGCCCGGCAGAGCCGCGCTCAGGTCTTGCCATGTCCCGGCGAGGGTGTCAAAGGCAAACAAGTGGCTGCCGCGATAGAGTGGCAGGCTGTCAATCGTATATTTCAGGTCATGGAAGGATTGCGAACCCATGTACATTTTGCCGTCGGCAAAAATCATGCGTGTGTGGCCCTTGGGGATACTTTCCCCTTCCTGGGCGTTACCGGCGGCAGCAACAATATCCAGGAAAGTGCCGAGGAAGACCTTTTCGCCGCTCCGCGGATCGTAGCGGAAGACGGGGAAATCTTCGCGCCCATCGGATCGCACGCTGGTACAGCCGATATAGATACGGCCCTGGTCATCCATGCCCATCGCGTTCCAGCATTGATTCATATCCATGCCGCGAGGGGCGATATCGTCGAAGGAGATTTGAGCCCATTCTACACCGTGGTCGCCTGTCGTCCAATTCGGCATTTGCATGGAATGGGTCGGCCGACTGCATGAGGAGACGAGGAGCAGTACGACAATCAAGAACAAGATTCTTCTCGTTTTCATAGATTTATTCTCCGTAGAAAGCGTTTTGAGATTCGTTTTTTAACCGCAGATGAACACAGATAAAAAGGATTTGATTCTTTTTTCACTGGGTTTTTATCCAAAAATCAGTGCTCATCCGCGGTCATCTGTGATAATTTTGACTTATGAAATACTCTCTTATTACGAAAAACGATTTTTTTGAGTAAGTCTCCTTCTGCAAGATACTAAAGCTAAGGTTCTGGAGGTACGTGAAGGATGAACAGGCGAACGTCGCCCGACCAAAGATTGCCAAACCCGCCGAAGTGGGCAAAATAGATGTTTTCATCGTCGCGAAGATCTTGGCTGGTGTAAATGCCGGGCAAGAGTTGCTGGACGAAGACCACCTGGCCCGTGGCGAGGTCATAGTAGTACAGTTCGCCGGTACCTCCACTCCCATCCCCCTCAGGGCCTCCCGGATTTTGGATGACAGATAACACATAGTAAAGTCTTGTCTCGTCCGGGGAGAGCGTGATGGTGTAAGTATAGTCAATGATCCGCTTGTCTGTGATTGGCAGTTCATACCCCAGGTCCTTGAAGGTTTCGGTGGCCACATCAAATTCATATATCTCCCCACCCGTTGTGTTGATGTAGATCTTGCTGCCGTCGCGCTTCTCGGTTTGGCCAATCCAGAAGCCTTTGGTCATCTGGAAGCCGGTATCCCGCATTTCCCCGGTGTGGATATTATAGACCCAGACCGAGTGAGTTTCATTGCGCTGGTCCACAGCCTCCGTGCCGCGGTAAGTGTAGATATTTCCGCTCGGAGCAACGATCACTTCGCGGCTCAATGGATTGCCCAGTTTCCACGGGATGCCGGGAACGACCTTGACAAGTTGATCCGTCTGGTAGTTGTAAAGGACGATGTCGCTGGAGGGGTGAGCCAAACCAACAAGCGAGTGTTCCTCCGGCAGGATGTTGAGGGAGAGGATGCCCTCGTGCTCGGTCACGACCCCGCCCGGCAGAGCCGCGCTCAGGTCTTGCCATGTCCCGGCGAGGGTGTCAAAGGCAAACAAGTGGCTGCCGCGATAGTTCGGCAGGGCGTCAATCTCCCACTTCAGATCATGAAAACTCTGAGAGCCCATGTACATTTTGCCGTCGGCAAAAATCATGCGTGTGTGGCCCTTGGGGATACTTTCCCCTTCCTGGGCGTTACCGGCGGCAGCAACAATATCCAGGAAAGTGCCGAGGAAGACCTTTTCGCCGCTCCGCGGATCGTAGCGGAAGACGGGGAAGTCCTCACGCCCATCAATCCGGACACTGGTGAAGCCGATGTAGATGCGACCCTGGTCATCCATGCCCATTCCATTCCAGCATTGCTGTAATTCTATCCCTGAGGGGGCAATATCGCCGAAGGAAACCTGCGCCCATTCAACCTCCTGGTCGCCTACAGTCCAGGTCGGAGTTGGGGCAATCAGGGGGGCAGTAGGAGTGATGGCGAGTGTGGTCGGGCTGGCGATTGGCGTCCTTTCCAGAGTCGTTGGCGTAGGCGTTGCTTCTGGAGCCTGCCCGCATGCAGAGACCAGGAGCAATACGACTGTTAGGAACAAGATTCTTCTCGTTTTCATAGATTTATTCTCCTTCATAAAGAATGATCTGTTTGAGTCAGCATCCTTCTGCAAGAAACTTATGTATTGTTTGGCTGGTGGGATGTCAGCGCCAAAACTTCTTGTGCCGGTAGAATCTGAATGTCAGATCTCGATAACAGTTTATCCAATACTCGAACCAGATATTCACTCCGCACAGGTCCCCATCCCTCTCCAACAAGACCATGGGTGTTATAGATCAACCAGCCATCAGGCTGCTCGAAAAGATTATGCAGGTACTGGTCCAATCCCGTTTCAGCCTCTTCCCATCCGGAGGTGGTTAACTTCACTGTTCGAGAAGAAGGAAAGTCATTAATTGCCGGGCCAGACCCAGTCCGAAAGGCGCGGACTACGCTAGGCAACCAGGCCTCTAACTCAAGAGTGGAGGCATTGTAAGGAAAAGCGAAGATCGTCTGTGCAGGCTCAAAACCGACCAAATGATTACTAAAGATTTCCAGACACCTCAGAATAAGCCCGCGCGCCTCCTCGAAAGCCAGGGTTGATTTGTTCGCATGCTTGTACCCATGCGGTTGAATGACATGACCACGAGCCCGCAATTCATTCCAGAGACCGAAATCTCCGTAGGTGCCTCCCCAGGGCTGCCCAGGCTGCATATCCGCAGGCAGGGCATTGTCAGGCAGATGCGCCGTAGCGATGACATTGAATTCGGCGTGCAAACCATATTTTTCAAAGATCTCAGCGGTCTTGAGAGACGATTTAAGAAATCCGTCATCCCAGGATAGGGTAAGGTAATGCACCTGACTCTCCTTTCTTCTCTTCACGACGCTGTAATCCGGCCATTCGACTTGCAGTCATTTTGCATCCTGCATCATTTGTGAATTTAGAGTCAGTGGGATGGAATCCCGCCCTATGTTTCACTCACCTCGACCTCGAGCAGGTCCGGGTTGGTACCGGCTTGGGTGAGAGGAATGTAGGCTTTCATGATTTTGTGGCGGGGGTAGTCGCCGCCAAACTGCGCAAAGCGGGTCTGCCAGCGGCCAAAGTCATAGACCAGGTGGTCGCCGTCTCCGATGAGCGGCTTGATCGCCTCGCGCAGGACCGGCAGCGCCGGCCCGCCTAGGAAACACTCGTAGTGCAAACGGTAGAACTCCGGCACCACAAGCCACTTGCCTTTACCATCCTGAACGGTGGTAATTTCTTTGATTTTATCCATCCCTGACTTAGGAGGCGCCAAGCGCGGCGGCAGGACACAGGTGGCGCCCTCCTGTACCCGTCGCTGGACCGCGGCAAGTGTCTCCGGGCTGATGGTGACGCCGGTCAGGAAGATCAAGCGCAAACCGGCCAGCGTGTCGTATTCCACTTCATGATCGTAAACGATGACATTGTGCAGGGGGACGAAGAGCGTACGGCTGCCGAAGCGGCGCGCTTCCCATTGATGTGAAGCCGAATCGGTGCGCATGAACCCATGCGAGAGCAGGCTCCAGATATTCAGCCATTCGGTGTTCTCAGGGCCGGCCGGGATGTGTCCATAGAGCGGACCGGGGTACTCGCCCAGGTAACCCTGACGCTGGTCGAAGCAGGTGTCGTCGAAGCGCAGGATGGCAATCTCCGGTCGAAAATCGCGCCAGGTGTAGGGTCGGGGGTGTGACGGGACGTAATCCCGCAGGAATTCTTTATAAGCGGCTTCGATGGCTGTCCCGACCGGATGGTGATTGGAATATTTCGCCCCGCCCTCCACGTAAATCTGGCTGGCCCCCGACCAGTAAGCCAGGAGCAGCGCCGAGCGGAAACGCTCTGGAGAGTGGCCGATGACCTCATTATGCCACCAGTAGTCCACGTCGATCCAGAAGTCCACCTTATATTGCCGTGCTGCGCCCATTGCCACCGCCAGCATGACCGGCCCACAGGTCTCCTTGAGGGTCTTGGGGCTGACATTTAATCCAGCCTTCGCGGCGGTGTGCATCATCACCGGGAAGAGATGTTCTACAGCGGCAGGCTTTCCAGCCACCGTACAGGCTTCATTACGCGTGCGTAATGAAGCCAGCACTGCCTCGCGCGCCGTGAATAGGTCCAGGCCTTCGGTCTCGGCCAGGTAATGTTTGTCATCGTAGCCATAGTAATCTATCACTGGCCAGTGGGCGTTGAGCTGCATATGGTCGGCCTCATCAAGCATGAATCCAAGGAAGCCGGGGCGATTCGCCAGGTCTTTTTTCAACTTCACAGCAGGTGTCCATCTGATGGGAGCGCCTTCAAAGTTCAGTACATATTTGATATTTTTTCGATCACAGGCAGCCAGGGCAGGGAGCAGCGCATCGGCCATGCCTCTAAAATGCAGATCGCAAAAATCCACGCCAAAATCGGTTGCCCGCCTCACGGCTTCGTCAGTCCCAGTGGTTATTCCAAATAAGGGTTTTTGCTCATTATTTGACATATTCATGCATCCTCGGAAGAAAATGTCGGGCAATTTCCTGTGTAGATTCAACTCATAAGTGCAACAAAAGCGGTTGAAGGAGAGGTAAGCTGAAAAACATTGACATAAAACGTATTTATTGCTATGATAACGGTAACGGGAGCGTTAACGTAATAATAACACAAAATTTGAGCCTGATCAGGAATGATCTCCAGACCATTCTGCATGCTCAAGAAATCATAGTTGCTTCATAATAGTGCTTCTTCTCCCCATTTTTAGTGGGTCAGTGCAAACTGGCCCACTAAAAAATCTGTCTAATTCAACACAATGATCCTTGCTACGAACCACCTGCTGCCCCCAATAAATTGTGATGGAGATCCTGCTCATGAGTAAATCTTCAATATATTTCGGCGCTGATTATTACCCCGAACAATGGCCGGAAGAGCGCTGGCCTGAAGATGCCCGCCTGATGAAGGAAGCCGGTTTCAACGTCATTCGCCTGGCTGAATTTGCCTGGTCGAAGATGGAGCCGAGCGAAGGCAAATTTGATTTCGATTGGCTTGATCGCGCCTTGAAAATCCTGCATGAACAGGGGATTGTAGCGCTACTCGGCACCCCCACCGCATCACCGCCCCCCTGGCTGATGACCAAGCACCCTGATATTTTCCGTGTCCGCGAAGATGGCCTGCGTGTGACCTATGGCAATCGCTGTGAGTATTGCCCCAACCATCCAACCTATCATGATCACACTCGGCGGATTGTGACCGCCATGGCGGAGCATTACGCTGACCATCCGGCAGTCATCGGCTGGCAAATCGACAATGAAATGGGTAACCGCTGCTACTGCCCGGTGTGCCAGTCGAAGTTCCAGAACTGGCTCAAGGTACGCTATGGCACGCTGGAGAAGATGAACGCGGCTTGGGGAACTGAGTTCTGGAGTCACACTTACACCGATTGGGCGCAGATCCCCGTCCCGTTGACTACCGGCGGCTCGCCCAATCCCGGGCTGGCGTTGGATTTCAGGCGCTTCATCTCCGATTCTTACGTCTCCTACCAGCAAATGCAAGTGGATATCCTACGGCAAAAATGCCTACAGCATTTCATCACGCATAACTTCATGGGTCTCGGTTACGACGGTTTGAATTATTACGACCTGGCACGCACACTGGATATTGTCTCCTGGGATAACTATCCGGCTGGTTTTTGGTTGAAAGACAAGCGTGTGACCGAACCAGAGACACTGGCGCTTGGCCATGACAGCATGCGCGGCCTCAAGCAGCAGAACTTCTGGACCATGGAACAACAGGCCGGGCCGAGCGGCTGGGAAATTGTCAGCCCAAGCCCCCGTCCCGGCGAGTTACGCCTGTGGGCGTACCAGTCCATTGCCCACGGCGCGGATGGGATCGTGTTTTTCCGCTGGCGCACAGCAAGGTATGGCACAGAACAATACTGGCACGGTCTGCTCGACCACCATGGCCTGCCCGGCCGCCGGTATAAGGAAATCAAGCAAATGGGCGCCGAACTCCAAAAGATTGGCGCGACCATCCAAGGTTCCTCCGTCAAAGCAAAAGTGGCGATTCTCCAATCCTATGACAGCCGCTTCGCCTTCCAGGTTCAACCGAACAATCCATCCTTCCACTATAGCGAACACGTGACCCATGTTTACAACGCCCTCTTCAACCGCAATATCGCTGTCGATGTGATTTCCCCACAGGCAGACCTGTCGGATTACATACTGGTCATCGTTCCAGCGCTGCACATTCTGGACGAGGCGGTTGCCGGACGACTCAATCAATATGTGCAGGCAGGTGGGACGCTGGTCGTGACTCCACGCAGTGGCGTCAAGGATGTTGCGAATGCGGTCGTCAACCGGCCGCTGCCGGGTCTGCTGGCGGAGGTCTGTGGCATGACTGTCGCAGAGTACGATTCCCTGGCCGCCGGAACATCCCAGTCGGTCAAGTTTGTCATTCCGGAGTTGGCAAAATCAGATTCTGTGGAGGCGCTCGCCTGGTGCGACATCCTTGCTCCAAAGAGCGCGGAGGTCATCGCCCGTTACACAGACGATTATTACGCCCAACAACCGGCAATTACGCTCAACCGTTACGGAAAAGGCCAGGCCATTTACGTCGGCACGTTTGGAAATGACGCCTTGTATAAAGCCTTATTCGGTTGGTTGCTGCAAAAATTAGACCTCCGCGGGGCACTGACTACCCCCTCCGGCGTCGAAGTCACTCAGCGCTGGCAGGGTGATCGGCGGCTGCTTTTCGTTCTTAATCACACAGATACCCAACAAACGATTACTTTACCCAATGAGTATATCGACCTCTTCAACGAGAAAACCCTTCACGGGCGGGTAACCGTAGCAGCATACGAGGTTTTGGTCCTGGTTTCCAAGGAATGAGTAGGAGGCAGGAATAGGCAAGATCATCGTTTCCTTTTGCGTTGACCATGGGATCGAAGCTGAACAAATTTCAGCGGCGTTTGTTCCATTCTATAAGAATAAGGGGTCGGAATCTCAGGCGCAGATCTATCTGATGCCATGGGACGACTATAAACAAGAGTTGACCGCCGTGGCCCTGCACGGTCGTGGCATGGACGTCTCGCAGGTGGGCGGCCCTCTGGTCAATGACCTGGTTGCCATGAACGCCTTGCGGGCATTCACCGAGCAGGAAATTAACCTCATGGGTGGCGTTCCGGCTTTCAGCACGGTAGCCTGGACGAGTTCAAAACGCGTGGCAGGACGGCATACCTGGGCGATTCCCTGGCTGGTTGACCCGCGTGCCATATTCTATTGGCGTGACCTGTTCAAGCAAGCCGGGATTGACGAGAACACCGCCTTCTTGTCCTTCGCGAAAATGGAAGGGTCCTTCCAGCGGCTTCAAAAGATTGGCATTGAGATGCCATGGGCGATTCCTATCGCCGGGCGGTTGGCCGCTTTCCAAGACGCCCTGACCTGGATTTGGGGGGCGGGCGGTGATATCGGCGACGATGAAATCACCCTTTTCCATCACCCTCAATCCGTTAACGGACTGGCGAATTATTTTAAATTGTATCGTTATATGCCCCACGAAGGGCAACCTATGGATTACGACGGCGTGGAAAATCTGTTCAAAGAGCGCCGCGTGGCCGTGACAATGGGCAACCTGCCACGCTTCAAACGCCTTCTGAAAATGGTTGGGCCCGATTTGGCTTCCAAGATAGGCGTTGCCCTGCCTCCGGGTCCACTGTTCATTGGCAGTTCCAGCCTGGTGATATGGAAAAATACCACTGACGAGCGCGCCGCGATCAACCTGGTCAATTATTTGGTCGGCGAAGAGGCGCAACTGGAGTTCTGCCGTCTGATGGGATATTTCCCGGCGCGGATAAGTCTGTTATCCCAGCCACCTTATTCAGACGACCCGTATCTGAGTGTCTTCACACAAAGTACTTTGCGCGGTCGCACCCTGACCGCCGTCAAACTCGGCGGCCTGATCGAGGATTTGCTCTCGGCAGCCATCCATCGCATTTGGAATAAAGTGATTGCAGATCCGGAGGTGGATATCAGACGCGCCATTCTGGAAGAATTCGATCCGCTGGTGCGCCGTCTCTCCCTTTTCGAAGGGTAGCAGAGAATTGTGCATGAGTGAGACCGGTCAGAAAAGAAGAACCAAGGCGTATTCACCGTTGGCAAAACGCCCGAGGCAGCCGTTAAGGCGGCCGTGATGATCGAAGATGTGGCCCGACTGAAATCCCTACCGAAGAAGTCAACCGCGCCCACCGCCATTATCTCGAAGAGTACGGGTAGCCATAGAAGTACACTACTGTGACCACGACCAATCCCGTAATGCCTCAAAGGCAAATGTTACTATAGGGGTATCGTTGCCTCAAAGCGGAATGTTACCGTGAGATTTTCCAAAGTTTGGCTACTTTCGCATCGATCGTGGTTCTCAGTTGAACTGGATTAAGCTGGACATACAAGTGGGT
>Ga0315294_10003302_pt1 | contig 17548 bp, 14 predicted proteins | sample YL17G13_40_MG_FD_203626 | JGI IMG/M metagenome (GOLD analysis project Ga0315294, IMG submission 203626) | Sediment microbial communities from Yellowstone Lake, YNP, Wyoming, USA - YL17G13_40 | ecosystem: Environmental > Aquatic > Freshwater > Lake > Sediment | place: USA: Wyoming | collected... | reverse complement strand
CGTACCGCCGCCGGTTGCGATGTTCATGAGCAAAACCTTTTCCGACTCGAGATAAAATCCAAAGGGCGTGGTTGGCTCGGTATCGAAAAGCTTCCGGACATGCCGGTAATAACTGGAATCGTCCTTGAAGAGCCAGATGTCGATGATCGAAGCCGGGTCCTTTTGGAAAAAATCTTTTTTCAGCATGTCCACGGCCCATTTGACCGTTTTTTCAGCGCGGACCTTCACTACCCCGGCCGGTTCGTTGCCGATCACGACGAACGGTTTCTCGACGAGGACCGTGAAACTGTCCGGCACATTGCTTTTTAGTTCGGCGACATGCCGGTCATAATCCGGGATCTTCACGGTATCGACCTTAGGACGGTCATTGACCACGGTTTGACCTGATGGCCGGCCGCAGGCGGCAAGGACAATGAAACATACAATAAATATCCCTAAATAATATTTTTTCAAATCCATGTTCCATATTATGCGTATTTTTCCGCTGTGTCAAGACTAACACATCCGAGTACCAAATGACCAGTATATCAGGTTATCAGGAAGTCAGGGATCAGCATATCAGAATTAAAAAACCAGAAAATTAGATTATCAGGATAACTGATATACTAATACCCTGGTCGTTATTCGCTGATATACTTTTTCACTGAATCCCCGATACACTGATTCACCGATAAACTGATACTCTGAACCAACCCGTTGACTTAAGCCTTTATTTGTTTATAATAACGACCGGAGAACCTATGCCAAAAATGAAAGCCATCGTTAAAACCAAACCCGCGCCCGGCGCGGAACTCGTCGAAACGGACATGCCTGCGCCGGGACCCGACGAAGTCCTGATCAAGGTCCTGGCATCATCGATCTGCGGCACCGACCTCCATATCTACCAATGGAACGACTGGGCCAAGAAACGCATCAAACATATCCCCCAGATCCTCGGCCACGAGGTATGCGGCGAGATCACCGAGCTCGGAACGAACGTCAACCAGGATTTTCTCAAGGTCGGCGACACCATCTCCGTGGAAACCCATATCGGCTGCGGCTGGTGCTATGAATGCCGCACGGGCAACGCCCACATCTGCCTCAATTCCCGGATCTTCGGGGTCGACGTCCACGGCGTCTTCGCCGAGTACGCGGTCGTGCCCGCGGCCAACGCGTGGGTGCTGGAGAAAAAGATCCCCAAAGACTTCGGCTCGGTCATGGAACCCCTGGGCAACGCCGTGCACACGGTCCTGGCCGGTCCGATCGGCGGTAACTCGGTCCTCATCACGGGCTGCGGCCCGATCGGCCTAATGGCGGTCGCGGTCTGCCGGCTCTGCGGTGCGACCAAGATCATCGCCACGGAAGTGAATGAATACCGTTTGCAGCTGGCCAAGAAACTGGGCGCCGACTTCACGCTCAATCCCCAGAAGGACGACGTGCGGGAAAAGATCCGCGAGGAAACGAATGGCCTGGGCGTTGACGCGGTGCTCGAGATGTCGGGCAACGGCTCCGCAATCAACGAGGGGCTAAAAGCCTTGCGGCCGGGCGGCCGGTTTTCCATGCTCGGCCTGCCGGAGCAGCCTTTGAAGATCGACCTTAACGAAGTGATCTTCAAGTATCTCACCCTCCAGGGCATCAACGGCCGGCTCATGTTCGACACCTGGTACAAATGCTCCCGCTTCCTGAGCTCGGGCCGGCTCGACCTTTCGCCGATCATCACGCACCGGCTGCGCCTGGAAGAATTCGAAAAAGGCATGGAGCTGATGGAAAGCGGCAATTGCGGTAAAGTCCTTCTGTATCCATGATCGCCGGCATTGGCGTCGACCTTTTTGAAACCCGCCGTTTCAGGAAATTCCGGACCAACCTCGATTTTTTAAGCCAGATCTTTTCCGCTTCCGAGATTAAGCGGATGGAAAAACCGCCGCGGAATTTATACCCGCCGGCCGTTTTTTTCGCGGTCAAGGAAGCCACGCGCAAAGCCCTGGGCAAGGGACTAAACCCCGGCTGGTTCTGGCGCCAGATCCGGATCGATCCCGGACTTAATATCCACCTGACGAAAAATATAAAACGCCTCGTACCCCGAAAAAACTATAAAATGATCCGCGCGGCGGTCGGCCGCGGTCGTAAATTCACTTTAGCTTTTACGGTGATCGAAAAATAATACAGGAGGAATAAGACCATGAGCAATATCGGTTCCTACGAAGACAGATATAAAAATTTTGATTGGCCGGCCGCCGCGTCCGAGATCTACAAGGACGCAAGCTCCCGGAACATCGGCTACCTGTGCAGCGACCGGATCTGCGAACGCGGACTGGGCAAAAAGACCGCCCTCTATTGGGAAGGTTTCACGGGCGAGGAAAAAAAGTTCACCTATGACGACATCCGGGTCTACAGCAACATTTTTGCCCGGTTCCTCAAGGATCAGGGCGTCAAACCCGGCGAGCGGGTCTGCATTTTCATGGACCGGATCCCCGAACTGTACATCTCCTTCCTGGGTATCCTGAAGCTCGGCGCGATCGCCCAGCCCCTGTTCTCCGCCTTCGGCGAGGAAGCGCTTTTCACCCGGCTCGACGACGCCAAGACCCGCGCGATCTTCACGACTCGGAAACACCTGAACAAGGTCCGCCGGATCAAGGAACAGCTACCCGAGCTCACCAAGATCATCGTCGTCGACGCCGAGGACAAGGTCCTCGAGAAGAACGAGATCCCTTTCGCCATGGAGAAAGCGGCCAAGGTCGAGAAGTTTGAATCCTACGAAGTGAACTCGGAAACGCCGTCCGTCCTGCATTACACGTCTGGCACGACCGGCAAGCCCAAGGGCGCCCTCCACGTCCACGGCTCGATCGTCAGCCAGTACATCTCGACCAAATGGGTATTGGATCTGATGGATAACGACATCTACTGGTGCACGGCCGACCCGGGCTGGGTGACCGGGACTTCCTACGGTATCATCGGCCCCTGGTCCTGTGGCGTGACCCAGGTCGTCCTCGACGCCGGTTTCAGCGTGGAAAAATGGTACGCCTTTATCCAGAAATACAAGGTCACGGTATGGTATTCGGCGCCGACCGCCATCCGCCTGCTCATGAAGGAAGGCACGGACACGGTCCGGAAACACGACATGTCCACCCTGCGCCATCTCTGCAGCGTGGGTGAACCGCTGAACGCCGAAGCCGTGATCTGGTCGGAACAAGCTTTCGGCCTGCCGTTCCTCGATACCTACTGGCAGACCGAAACCGGCTGCATCGTCATCACCAACGTCCCGGGCATGAAAGTAAAACCCGGTTCCATGGGCAAAGCCTTTCCGGGCATCAAAGCCGTGGTTGTCGATCCCAAGACGTACGAGCCGATCGCGAAGGCCGGGGTGGTCGGCCTGATCGCGCTCAAACCCGGCTGGCCGTCAATGATCCGGACTTATTGGAATAACGAGGAGACGTATAAAGGCAAGTTCAAGAACGGCTGGTACATCTGCGGCGACCGTTCAAGCGTCGACAACGAAGGCTATTTCTGGTTCGTCGGCCGGGACGACGACGTGATCAATACCGCCGGCCACCTGGTCGGTCCGTTCGAGATCGAGTCCGCGCTCCTCGAGCACAAGGCGGTCGCTGAGTCGGCCGCGGTCGGCAAGCCCGACCCGATCAACATGGAGGTGGTCAAGGCCTTCGTCGCCCTGAAGCCCGGTTTCGAGCCCAGCGACGACCTGGAACTGGAGATCATCAATTTCATCCGGAAAAAACTTTCGCCGCTCGCCATGCCCCAGGAGATCGAATTCGTGAAATCCCTGCCCAAGACCCGGAGCGGCAAGATCATGCGGCGCCTGCTCCGCGCCCAGGAATGGGGCGAGGAGATCGGCGACATCTCGACCCTGGAAAATGATTGAAACATAGAACGAAAATGTCAAAGGCCAAATTTCAAATGTCAAATCAATATCAAAATCCAAATTTTAAATTTTGTCATTGGACATTCATTTGGGTTTTGTCCTGCACGAATAAGCTTAAATACCTCAATCGGTGCGGGATTCTCGTTTTTTCAACCAAATTATTAATTTGGGAAATAACGGAATAATTTGAAATTGGGCATTTGTTTGACATTTGCAATTTGTCATTAAGGCTGCGATCTAAGGAGGCTCCATGTCTGAAGAAATAAAAAAGTTGATCATCGATTACGTGAAGAAGGAGTACCTGGACGAGGATTCAGACCAGGAAGTCACCGAAAACACCAAGCTGATCTCGAGCGGCATCGTGGATTCGTTCTCGATGGTCTCGCTCAAGATGTTCCTGGAAAAAAAGTTCCAGATCAAGATCCCCGATGAAAAAGCGACCCCCGAAGCGTTCGATTCGGTCAACAACATCCTCAATCTGCTCAAAGAGTACAACAAGGCATAGGGATCACCATGGCTTACAGCAAAAAAGCGCGCGAATATTATGGTCAGGAATTAAAGGGCATCCGGACCGCCGGACTTTACAAGGAAGAACGTTATATTAAATCGCCCCAGGCGCCTAACATCAAGGTCGAATTCCCCGAAGGCGCTCCGGTCAAGGAAGTCATCAACTTCTGCGCCAACAATTATCTCGGCCTTTCGAGCCACCCCGAGGTCGTGACCGCGGCGCATAAGGCCTTGGACGACCGGGGCTACGGCTTATCATCGGTGCGTTTCATCTGCGGCACCCAGGACATCCACCATGAGCTCGAAGTGAAAATGAGCGAGTTCCTGGGCATGGAGGGCACCTGCTTGTTCCCATCCTGTATGGAAGCCAACGCCGGTCTTTTTGAAACCGTCCTCGACAAGGACGACGCGATGATCGCCGACCGGCTGGTCCACGCCTCGATCGTGGACGGCATGCGGCTCTGCAAGGCCCAGATGTTCAATTACAAGCACGCGAACATGGCTCACCTGGAGGAAAAACTGCAGGAATCCCAATCCTGCCGGTTCCGGATGATCATCACCGACGGCGTGTTCTCCATGGACGGCGACATCGCGCCCGTGGATAAGATCTGCGACCTGGCCGACAAGTACGACGCCATGGTCATGGTCGACGACTCGCACGCCACCGGATTCATTGGCAAGACCGGTCGAGGCACTCACGAACACTGCGGGGTCATGGATCGGGTGGACGTAATCACCACCACCTTCGGCAAGGCGCTGGGCGGCGCGGCCGGCGGCTGCGTCAGCGGACCCAAGGAGATCGCTGAGATGTGCCGGCAGCGCGCCCGACCCTATCTTTTCTCCAACACCATGCCCCCTTCGGTCGTGGCCGGATCGATCAAGGTCCTGGAGCTCTGCTCCAAATCGACCGACCGGAGGGACAAGCTCGAGTGGAACACCAAGTACTGGCGCGATGGTTTGACCAAGGCCGGACTGGATATCAAGTCCGGCGAATCGCCGATCGTACCGGTGATGCTGTACAACGCCAAGCTCGCCCAGGACGTGGCCCGCGACCTTTACCAGGAAGGGATCTACGTGATCGGGTTTTTCTTCCCCGTGGTCCCGCAGGGGCAGGCTCGGATCCGGACCCAGATCTCATCGGCCCATGAAAAGGACCACCTGGACAAGGCGCTCGAGGCTTTCAAGAAGGTCGGCGCTAAACACGGGATCCTTGGTTTGAAAAAGGACGAGATCATAGCTAAATTTGGGATGTAACCACTGCAAGATACAGGATACATGATACAGGATAACCGGAATAGAACAAAAATGCTGGAATCTTGTATCATGTATCTTGAATCATGAATCGATATTTGTATAAAGTGCTAAAGGTTTAGTGTTCAAGTTCAAGGTTTTAAGGAAAGACCCCGCCACCCAGGCCCGTAACGGCTTGCTCAAGATCGCGGGCCGCACGGTCCGGACCCCGGCTTTTATGCCCGTCGCCACCCAGGCGACGGTCAAGACGATGACGCCGGCGGATCTCAAAGCGATCGGGGTGGAAATAATAGTCTGCAATACCTACCACCTCATGCAAAGACCGGGCGCGAACCGGATCAAGCAATTGGGTGGACTTCACCGGTTCATGGACTGGGATAAAGCGATCCTTACCGATTCCGGCGGTTTTCAGGCTTATTCCCTGGGCGACCTGCGCAAAGTGAACGATGAGGGATTGACCTTCGCCTCCCACCTTGACGGGTCCCAGCTCCATCTCACTCCGGAATCATCGGTCAAAGTCCAGGACGATCTGGGTACGGATATCGCCATGTGCCTGGATTTTTTCACCGGATACCCGTCTTCTTTAATGGACAGCCGCCGCGCTGTCGAGCGGACCATCGGTTGGGCGGAGCGCGGGAAAAAAATTAAGATCAAACCCGCTCTCTTTGGAATCGTCCAGGGAGCGACCTATCCGGAACTGCGCCGGGAATGCGCGGACCGGCTCGTCGCGATGGGTTTTCCTGGATACGGTATCGGCGGGTTGATGACCGGCGAACCCCCCGAATTGACCCGGGAAATGGTCGGTTCGACCGTATCCCGGATCCCGGCCGGAAAAGTCCGATATCTCATGGGCGGAGGATATCCTGAGGACATCATCGAAGCCGTCAGCCAGGGGGTCGACCTTTTTGACTGCGTCCTGCCGACCCGCAACGGCCGAACCGGGATGGCTTTTACCTGGCAGGGCAAGGTTATCGTTAAAGGCGGACGGTTCGGCGCCGACGAAACGCCCCTGGATCGAAATTGCCCTTGTTATACGTGCCGGAACTTTTCCCGGGCGTATATACGCCATCTCTTCAATGTCGGCGAAGCCCTTGGTCCCCGATTGGTCACCCATCATAACCTTTTCTTTTATATGGACCTGATGTCCCATATCCGAAAGGGAATCCGAACGGGCAAGTTTAAGTACCTTGTTAAAGATATGGCAAAAGACTTCGATTTTCGGAAAAATCGCAATTTAGCTCTTGACAAATAAGTAATAATATATATAATTATTGAAATTTGGTTATCAAAAGGAGTGATTATGTTTGGGAAAAAGAAAAAAGTAATTGGTCTTGATATCGGCTCCAGTCAAACCAAAATCGTGGAACTGAGCGCCGGTAAGACTAAGAAATTGATCAACTATGGCGTGTCAAAGGTATTACCCGACGCGATCGTTGAGGGAGAAATTATTGACCGAGAGGCGGTTCTGGATTCGATCCGGACCCTGATCGAGAGCAAAGGATTCACGGCCAAGGACGTGATCATCGGCCTGGCCGGCCGGGACGTCATCATCAAACGGATCATCATGGACCGGATGAGCGAGGCGGATACCCGGGAGCAGATCAAATGGGAAGCCGAGCAGTACGTTCCCTTTGATATCAACGAAGTAACCCTGGATTTTGATATCGTCAACCCGACTTTTGGCGAAAACCAGCAGGAAGTCATCCTGGTCGCGGCCAAGAACGAGTTGATCAACACCCTGAACAACCTGCTGAAAGAGTTGAACCTGACGCCCCTGCTCATCGACACCACCGCTTTCGCGATCCAGAACGTCTACGAATATAACTACCCCGAAAGCCCCGACGACACGGTCGGATTGATCCACATTGGCGCGGGAATGACGGTGATCAACGTCATCAAGAAAGGATCCTCGCTCTCCGCCCGCGACGTTTATTACGGGGTGAACGCCTTCATCAGCAAACTCCAGAAGGAAATCGGTTTCAATTACGAAGACGCCGCGAACGCGGTCAAGGGCACGATCCCGGTCGGCGCCTCGCAGGACTCGATCCAGGGGGTTTTCGAATCCTTCGTCAACGACCTGGGTTCCCAGATCGAGAGGAGTCTTCAGTTCCTTTCGAGCGTGACCGGCGAAGAAAAGGTGAACCGCATGTACCTTTCCGGCGGCGGCTCTTTGATCCCCAACCTGTTGGATTATTTGAAACGGCGGTTGGGCATATCGATCGAAATCCTAAATCCCTTCAAAAATATTACCTATGATCCCACGCTCTTCGCGCCGGAAGGCGTGGACATCGTGGGACCCGTCTTAGCACAGGCGGTAGGATTGGCTTTAAGGGGGGAATGATATGATAAAAATCAATTTAGCACCAACGGCAAAAAAGGGTAAAGCAACCAAACCCAAAGCCACAAAGGGCGCGGGACCCGGAATCAAATTGCCCCCAATTCAATCGACGGTCATATACATCATCGGCATCGTGGTGGTGGTATTGATCATCGGTTTCATCCTCATCGCGCACTCCATGAAGCTCAGCAATATCAACCGGAACATCTCAAGTCTCCAATCCAAACTGAACGAACTACGAGTATACGTCCAGACCGTGGACAGCCTGGAAAAGCGGGAAAAACAGCTGAGTGACATCATCACTCCCATCCGGGACCTTAACCGGAATCGCTTTTTCATCGCCCACGTGATGGACGAAATATCCTCGCGCATCCCCGAATTCACCTGGGTCACTTCCCTGGACATCAACGCGGGAGGATCAACCCTCGGCATTAAGGGCACCACTGCTTCCAACCTGTTGGTCGCGGATTTCATGAACCGGCTCGAGGATTCGCCCTACATCAGCAATGTCGACCTTACGGTGCTGGAAAAGAAAACCGTTGAAAAACAGGAGATGATGGAATTCACACTGACCGCGAGCATAGGGGTCGATACATTATCCGGGAGGAAAAAATGAACCTTAAAGATCCCAAAACCCAGCAAACCATTATCTTCGTCGTCGTGCTGATCCTGGTCCTGGTCCTCTTCTTCCGTTTCCCCTACACCGCCAACCAGAAGAAGATCAAACTCCTCACTTCCCGCATGGACTCCCTGAAGATCGAGGTTCAGAAAGCCGAAGCGGCTCGGGCCCGATTACCCGAATTACAAGCGAAGATTGCACGGCTAGAAGCCGAATGGGAAAAAGCGAAGGAGATGCTGCCGCTAGCGAAAGAAATTCCCTCTCTGATCCAGCAGATCTCCAATTCCGGCACTAAAGCGGGAACCAACTTCCTGCTGTTCAAACCCAGTTCTCCGGTGCCTAAAACCGGTTCGATCTATTCGGAAATTCCAGTGCAGATCAAGGTGACTTGTTCTTACCACCAGCTCGGGCGGTTCCTCTCCAACGTGGGTAACCTGTCCCGTATCGTCAACGTGCCGGCCGTCAAAATAACCGCCGGCAAGGACCGAAGCGTGGAGGCGGAACTAAGCACCATTACCTATACGGTAACCCAGGCAAAGGAGGTGTCACGTGGCGTTCCCGCTCGTACTCAATAATATACTTTTGGCGGTCCTGCTCTTCAACCAAGCTCCGACGGCCACCGACTCGATCCTGCCTGTTGAAAAATGGAATTATGAGGCGGCTGGACGCCGGGATCCTTTTGTACCCCTCTTGGGCGCGGAACTCGGCGGCGGGCACAAGGCGCTTTTAAGCCCGGAAAATCTGAAATTGATCGGAGTCTTATGGGGTAACAAGGGATATTACGCCCTCGTCAAAGACGGCATGGATAATGGTTACATACTGAAACGGGGCGACCGCGTCGCGGGCGGCCACGTGAACGATGTAACCCGTCAGGGAATTACCTTTGAAATTATGCATGCGGGCGTTGTTACTAATTATGAGTTAAGGCTTCAAGACGATAAAAAATAAAGGAGGAAATATGAAATATGTAACAATCTTCGCTTTGCTGCTCTCCCTGGCCGTTGGGGCATCCATTGACGATCTCATCGTCGGTTCCGAGGGAGCCAATACAAAGCTCACAATTAAGTCGGACGCACCGTTCACCGCCAACGCGTTCGCCCTGAAAGACCCGGCGCGAATCGTCGTTGACTGCTCGGGCGCATCCAGCCCCCTTGCCGGCAAGACCTATGCGGTTAACTCGGGCGGGATCGTCGAGCTCTCGGTAACGAACTTCTCGGATCGCCTGGATATGATCCGGATCGTCGGGAAACTGGACAAAGAATATTCTTACCTGAGCCTGACCGAGGAGAATAATTTTGTTTTAACCCTGCTCACCAACCTGGTCGCTCCGATCAGCGGTTGGCAGGCTTCAACCGGACAGGTGATCGCATCCAACCAGGCGGAAAACGCGCCGCCCGTGGCCTCCATGGGCAAATCGCCGACCACCACGACCGGCTGGCCGATCATTTCCTTCGACTTCGAGAACGCCGACATCCTGACCGTGCTGCGGGCGGTCTCCGAATACGTGGGCGTGAACATCGTCGCGGGCAAAGATGTGAAGGGAACCGTGACCGTCCGCCTGCATAACATGCCCTGGCACCAGGCGCTGGAAATAATCCTCAAAGCGGCCGGTTTCGCCTACCGTGAAGATCCCGGCGTGATCCGGGTCGACCTGGCGGATAACCTCGATAAACAGGATTACGATCTGCCGGTAACCTCGAAAGTATATAAACTCGAATTCGCCAATCCCACCGAGATGCTGAACAAGATCCAGGCCATGCTGTCGCCGAAGGGGAAGGCCAACGTCGACGAGCGGACAAATTCCGTCGTCGTGACCGAAGTCGATCCGGTGCACGATAAGATCACCCAACTGGTCAAGCTGCTGGACACGCCGACTCCCCAGGTTGAGATCATGGCCAAAGTCGTCGATGTCGACGCTTCCGCCTCCCAGGGCTTAGGCGTTAACTGGACCCTTAAAGGACTGGAAAGCCGGATCGTCCGCGGCGACGTGACCATGAACGCCAACCCGTCGATCCTCGGCTACGGCGTCTTCAACATCGGCACCATTCCGTCCCTCGGCCAGGTGGTCGCGACGATCAAACTGCTCGAGGAAAACGGCAAAGCCCAAACCATATCTGCACCCCGGGTTTCAGCCGTGGACAATAAGCGCGCGTCCATCCTCGGCGGTCAAAAATTCGGCATCCCGACCCGCGACCTTTCCGGCAACACGGTTATCCAGATCTATACGGTCGGTACCAAACTCGAGGTGACGCCGCATATTAATTCGCTGGAAGAGATCACGATGGAGATCCACGCCGAAGTCAGTGAACTCGACCGCGCGTCGGCTCTGGCCGGCCGGCCGATCATCACCACTTCGGAAGCGGATTCCAAAGTGCTGGTGAAAGACGGCAACACGGTCGTTATCGGTGGTTTCATTCGCAAAAAGGAAACCAAGAGCGTCCGCGGTATTCCGATATTAAAGAGCATACCGATCATCGGCGCCCTGTTCCGGGAAACCACTTCGTCCATTGAAGACCGGGAACTGCTGATCTTCATCACCCCGACGATCATCCGGGGTTAAGTTTAATGCGCCGGCTGTTTTTCGGCCGGCTTAAGTGCACGGCTTACAATACCGGCAACCTCACGGTTGCCGGTATTGTGCGCAATAAGGCTCCTTTTATGAAAATAATCGGCGGAAAAAATAAGGGTAAAACCCTCAAGGTCGCCAAGCATGGTGTCCGGCCGACCAAAGCCATGGTCCGCGAAGCGATCTTCAATATCCTCCAGGACAAGGTGATCAAGGCCGCAGTCCTGGATGTCTTCGCGGGCAGCGGCGCCCTGGGGATCGAGGCGTTATGCCGGGACGCGGAATCGGCCTACTTTATCGAAAACCAGCCCCGGATCCTGCAGGAAAATCTCGAGCGCTTAGCCCTCCGCGACCGGGCCCAGGTGATCAACAGCGACTTCCGGCGCGGGCTGAAAAAACTCAAAGGCCGGCATTTCGACCTGATCTTTATCGACCCGCCCTATAAAAAAGGCTATCTTACCCAATCGGTCCGATTGATCGACCAGAACGACCTGCTCAAGTCCGACGGTTTGATCATCGCCGAACATCACTTCAAGGATCATTTCGCGCTTCCCGAAAAATTCCGCGTCCTCAAGGAAAAAAGGTACGGCGAGACCGGCGTCACGTTCCTGACCAACATCTCGGGAGGTTATTAAATTATGATCGGCGGAAGGTGAAAATGAAAAAGGCGATCTACGCCGGGACCTTTGATCCGATAACTTACGGTCACATCGATGTGATCTCCCGGGCGCGGAATATCTTTACTCAGGTGATCATCGGGGTAAGCGCCAGCGCTGGGACGAAAAAAACCATTTTTACCCAGGCGGAAAGGATCGCCCTGGTCCGGGCCGCCCTGCCCGCGACGCAGAATATCCGGGTCCGGCCGTTCTCATCGCTGCTGGTCGATTTCGCCAAGGAGATAAAAGCCACGACCATCATCCGCGGCATCCGGGCCGTCTCCGATTATGATTACGAGTTGCAGCTGGCCCTGGCCAACCGGAAACTGGCGCCCCGCATCGAGACGGTCTTCCTGATGCCATCGGAAAAATATATTTTTATCAGCTCGTCGCTAGTCCGGGAAATCGCCTCGCTAGACGGCGACGTGTCACACCTCGTACCCCCGGTCGTCGCCCGGGCCCTTAAGAAAAAATTCATTAAAACTGCCCGGTGATCTTGAGCGTGCCGGTATGGCTCGTCGACCCCTCCCAGACAACCGCTGCATCCCAATTGAATTTCACGTAAATAAAGGCTGAAAGATTCAGGTTAAAACCCGCGCCGGGCAGCAGGGAGTACGTGGTCGAGCCGTCCAACTCCCGGTGGCTTCGGGCGCCGAATTTTAAAGACAACAGGGACCCGCTGCCGAACCGGAACATGGTTTCCCCCGCGGCCCTGGATTCCGATTCGTCGGTCACGACCGGGAGATAATCGTTCCGGCTTATCCAGTAATTGGCGACCAACTTCGTGCGCAGGGTGATGTTCCAAGACCTATTCCATTCTCCGTAAAGGTTGTCGACGGTTTCGCTCGGCAGGCCGGCTTGAGCCCGGCGATACCCGGAGAGCAGAAAATATCCCAGCTCCCGGGGTTCGAATTCGATCTTCGCCTCGTCCAGGTTGTAGACCGCTAGATCGGGCCGGCCGTAATAAGCGAGGCCGTTCCGGGCCAGAGTGCGGCGCAGCCACAATTTAACGGCGGCGTTCGGGCTGACCTGGACCGCCCCGAAATAAGTGTTAGCCGCGCTTACGTGGGAGATATTTACCGCGTCCAACGGGCCGAAAATAAAGATGGGCGGCCGATAACCGGCGGACAGATCCTCCAGGTATTCGTCGCGGTTCGCGCCGGACCCGAGCGCGAAATTGACAAGACTCAGGGGTAAAAACCATTTACCCGGCGCGATGTTGACGTTGTTGTACAGGGCGGAGATCAGGGACAGCTCCTGCGCTCCGGACTGATAATAACCGCGCGCCTTCAGGTTATAATTTGTCAGGCAATAGAGGCCGGGCACCAAGTCGAAGTTTACGACGCCGCGCATCTCCTGGTCCCGCCGGTCCCGCTGACCCGGAAGGTATACATTGTCGCACTGGTAATATCCGTCGACGCGCACCGGTACCGGTAAGCTGACGTTGGTATTCACCAGGTATCCGAAATCCCGCTCTTTATCTCCCGAATTCCAGCGCCGGTCGTCGTTGCGGACCTGCGCGTTCATTTGGACCCGGGTCGCGGCTGTTCCGAGCGCGTAATTCGCGCCGGCCCGAACGATCCGGTTGTCGTAGTCGGGCAACTCGTTCCATCCTAGGGACAAGAACCCGCCGACGGAATGGGGATTTAGATAACTCGCCTCGCCGGTCAAGAATCGCGACGCGCGCCCGGCGCGCGCCGAATCCAAACGGACCTCGTCCTGAAAATTCCCCTCGATCTTGACATAGGAAAGGGGTTCGACGCGGGCGTTAAAACCGACCCGGTTCTGAAGCCGCCCGTATTTGCCTTCTTCAAGGCCCAGCCCGTCGAATTCCGGCGAATACCCCTGGTAGCGCGCGTTCACGCTTAAAAAACGGTAACGTCCGACGAAACGGTGGTTCTGGGCCCATTGCCGGTTGTTGTCGAGCACGGCCTGAGGAATCAGGCGGAGGGACAAATCGCGGTCCTCGGCGCCGGCCTTTACTTCGGCGGAGCCGCTGATAAGATCCCGGCCTTCCAAGCGGGTGAAGCCGGGGCTGATCTTCAAACCGGGACCGGCGGATACGACCGGCTGTCCGGAAAAAAACCAGTCCGCTCGGTCGCGCTGCCGCTGGGCGTACTGGACCTGGATCTCGCTGAAATCGGACGCGACGTCCGGCCGCAGGAAGAGTAAGATACCCGACGTGTAATCAACGACGTAATCCACTCCGCTCGTTTTTAATTCGCCGTCGACGTACACCTTCTCGCTGCCGATCAGCACCGGTCTTTCGGTCAAAAAATAAAAATTCGAATAGGAATCGTACCCGCCGTTTATCGTGTAGACATGGAACGTGTCCGGAAACGGATGGGGATCGGGAAAGATCAATAGGCCTAGGTCATAATTGACGAATTCGGGATCGACCCGACCGTCGAAGTCCCGGTCCAGCCCGAATCCCGCCAGGGGATGATCGGTTCCGGCCGTATCCTCGATGGCGATCGTGAACGAACTGGGAATGATATCGAGGCCCAGGAAATATATGTTTTCCGCCGTTTGTCCGGGCCGGGTCTCCGTCTGGAGGACGTAAGCGCTGCCGTTCAGGTCGAGGACGATCCTTTCCCCGCCCGAACGCGGGATTAAAAAGTGGATGAGGCCCCGGTCGTAGTCGATAAAATAATCCCGGCCGAAGAGGAGCAGATCAAAATCACCGGTCAAACCGCCGATCGTGAAACCGTTCCGGGTCGCGGCCGTGTTGTTCCCGGGATCGAGATCGTCGATGAAGATCGTATCCGATCCCCGGACCCAGGGTTTGGGTATCGAATCGTCGTAATAGAAAACGTACCCCAGATAATTTATATCCATGACCTGGATCGTCTTATGGATGGCTCGGCCTGTAAAAAAATCGTTCCGGACCGCCGATTTCAACTGGCCGGACTGAAGGTCGAGGCCGACCGGCCCGGCCCGCATTTTCACGTCGCCGCCCCGGTTGTAGTACTGGGGGATCATATCCATTTCATAATACTCGCTTTTCAAATAGCCCGCGTCCATCCGGTAGAGGAGATCGCGGTCCCGGCCCCGGTATGAACCGCCGTAAACCGTGTCGGATTTGTCCGAATTGTCGTAATAAAGGGAAACCATCCGGCTGGAGCTGTGCTGGCCGATGAGGCTTAAATCGACGGTTTCGTTTCGGATCAGGCTGTCCAAACGGTTGCCGGTATAGGAAACGAAAGCCCGGCCCTGGAGCCGAAGATCCAGATTCCGGTCCAGACGCAGGTGGGTTCCCGCCTCGTCCCGGTAAACGATCTTTTCCCGGCGCACGCCCGAAGGCCGGTATTCCTCGCTCTGCCAGATACCGGTTTGGTTATCCAAAAATCCAATGTCCCGGTCGCTGACCGCAAACGTCCAGTTCCCCTGCTGGTACGCGGCCCGGAGCGAATCCTGTGCCAACCCGTTGCGGGTATCATAGGTCTTCCACTGCCGGTCCCGCCAATTATAAACGATCAACCCGGCGTCGGTCGCGGCCAGCAGGTTATCGGCGTTCACGCAGACGCCGACCACGCGGTCGAGTCCTTCGATCCCGCGGAACTCTACCCAATTGTCGATCTTGGGTTCGTAATAATAGACGCGGCCCTGACGGGCGACGTAAAGCGAATCGCCCAGGCTGGCGATGCCGCTTATCGGAAGCCCGGCACAGCTTGACCAAACCTCGTCCGCCTTGCGATATGCCGCCCAATTCCCGCCGCCGACGAACCAAATCCGACCGGGCGTGTTGATGATATGGTCGAATTGGGAACCCGGCGCGGCGGGGACTTCCTCGATCTTATCGAAGCGCCGGTTGTAGCGGGTGATACCGGAATCGACCGCGATCCATAAATAATCCCGATCCCAAATCAAATCCCGGACCGGCCGCGGGGACAGATCCTGCCAATTTTCGGAATACTTATCAAATCTTTTTAAACCGAAGTCGCCGCCCACCCAGACGTACTGGTCGTCAAAAGCCAAGCCCGTGATCCGACCGGGCAGTTCATGGACCTGCCAGTCGTTGATCCGAACGTCGGCCGATGCCAGGCCGGTCGCGGTCGCAACCCACAAAACCCCCTCGTCCAGACCCATGGCCTCGATCTGGTTGTCCGGCAGACCGTTGGCCTGGTTGATCCGAAACCAGGTCTGGGTTTGCCGGTCAAAGACGTAAATGCCGAAGGCTGAGGAAAAATAAATGAAATTGGTGGCGGATGGGTCGACGGCGCCGTCGAGGATGATCGGATTTCCCGGCCAGCTTTTTTCCACACCGCCGGTGAACGACAGAAAAAAGCAGAGAACGGCGATCATTCGGTGATGAAACCGTTGGGCAAATCTTGCGGCTTATCCCCGCCTTGGCGGATACGGATCTTCTCCTCAGTGATATAGGAACCGGCTTTCTTCCGATCTTCGCCGATCGCGTACACCTGGATCGCGGACTGACCTTCGACCGGGCAGCGCGATTCGCAGATACCGCAGCCGATGCAAATCTGCTCGTCGACGAACGGCCGCAGGAGCTTCACGTTCTGGATCGTTTCGGAACGGGAATCGATGGCGTTGTACTGGCAGGCCTCGTCGCAGATCAGGCACGGCTTGTCCTGTTCCCAGGCGATGCACCGGTTCCGGTCGATAACGGAGGTGCCGATCTTGGCGAAGGATTTTTCGTCGAGGGGTAGTTTGCGGATGGCCGAGGTGGGACACACCTGGCCGCAGGCGTTGCAGTTTTTTTCGCAGCCGCCGATCCGGGCGACGAGGCGCGGCGTCCACAAACCGATCAGGCCGGCCTCGGCGACGCAAGGCTGTAAACCATTGGTGGGGCAAACTTTCAGGCATAACCCGCAGCGCAGGCACAAGTTCGTAAAATCCGCTTCGGGCAGGGACCCCGGCGGCCGGATCAGGCGGCCATTCAGCCGGACATAAGTAAGCGATCGCGCCAGGGGCGCGAGGATAACCCCCGCCGCCAGGACGGCGATTGTCTGCCGGCGCTTTATATCGAAGGCCGCCGGTTTTAAGTTAACCCGGTATCCGATCTGGCCCTGGCTGCATTCGGTGGAACAGCGCAGGCAAGCGACGCACTCCGCGGAATCGATCTTCCTTATATCGTCTTTGATCGCGGCGGTTGGGCAAATCTGGCTGCAAAATCCGCAGTTCGTGCAGTCTTCAAGAAAAGTGAATTTAAATAACGAAAATCTTGCGCCAATCGCCAGGAGCCCGCCCAAAGGGCAAAGGTTCCGGCACCAGAACCGGGGGGCAAAATAACCCAGGCTCAAGATCAGGATAAAAGATCCGAGTGAAATAACGTATTCCGTAAAACCCGCTTGCTTAAGGAGCGTGATGAGCGCGATAAAATAACTCGCTAACGGGTAAAATACCAGGGCCAGGGTCCGGTCGAAGATCGCCAGCGGGTCAAAAAACTGACCCAGGGATAGGCCGACGATCCCCGCGGCGGCCAAGAAGAAAAGGATCAGGTATTTGGCGTTCTTCAGGGACCGGACCGGCGTTTTAGGCCGCCGCCCGAAAAACGGATCCAATATATCGAGCACGGTTCCCATCGGACATAAGAACCCGCAGAACAACCGCCCGAAAAGCAGCGTGACGACGAGGATAAGGATCGACCACAGGCCGAAAACCATGACCGTACGGCCGGCGAGGCTGAGTAAAAGAAAAAGCAGGGGATCAAAACGGAAGAATAGGCGGCTGGCGGCCAAATCCTGACCCAGCCGGCTGTGAAAGAACAGGTAAATAAAAAATAAAAGGAACG
>Ga0315294_10003300_pt1 | contig 17552 bp, 16 predicted proteins | sample YL17G13_40_MG_FD_203626 | JGI IMG/M metagenome (GOLD analysis project Ga0315294, IMG submission 203626) | Sediment microbial communities from Yellowstone Lake, YNP, Wyoming, USA - YL17G13_40 | ecosystem: Environmental > Aquatic > Freshwater > Lake > Sediment | place: USA: Wyoming | collected... | reverse complement strand
TTTTAGCACTGGCTGAATAGAAAGCAAATAAAGCCCAATCGCACCGACAATGGCCAGTGTCCTGAGCTTTTTCCGCAGCGGGTGTTCACCAATCAACCGGGTTTTCCAGGCGCAGTAAAAGAACAAGATGACAAAGCACCCGGGAGGCATGAGCCAGCCGAGAAGGATTTTATAGAGTAGAGTAAACATCAGAAAAAAGGCAGAAGAGTTTTGAGTTTTGAGTTGTTTTCACGATGGCTGTAAGGATATTTGCGATTGATTCTGATTCAGCCAAGAGCGGATCTATTCCGTTTTTTGGGACTATTTCGCTGTCCCGAAGTAATCTAAGCCAATAGTTTGTTTCCCGTGCCTCTTTTGAAGCTATTGACATTTTTGCTAGAAAATCCGCTCTACTCTGTCCAGCCAAGGCGGCTCACTATGAACGCGCCGAGAGCACCAAGTAAAGTGCTCAGAAAGCCAAGGGCCAATTCATGTTCCACATTTAGCCTGTTCCTCCCGATACCATCTCGCAGCTTTTGTCATCCTGTCGCCGCTCTAAAAAAACAATATAGCGGAAACGCGGAGAGCGAATGATTCTCACAGCCCACCGGTCTGGCGCATATCTTCAACGGTCTCGCGCCAACCAGACATCAGATCGTATTGCGGGTTAAAACCAAGGAGACAGCGAATCTTGTCGCCGCTAACAGCAATATCTTCAGTGTACTTGTCTATCGTGGCGCGCGCAATCGGTGACTGACGGCCTATGACTCGCGCGGCATCTTCCAACAATCCCGCTGCCCAACGCACCGGCTTTAATGGCAATGAATAGCGTGGCGGGATTCGCCCCAGTGCCAGGCTTATGACCGCTATTATTTCCCTCAACGTGTGAAATCGGCCATCGGTCACATTGAAAATCTGTCCAGCTGCCGCATGATGTGACACGGCCAGCATGACAGCACGCGCCAGGTCTTTGTCATAGATCAACGTGCGACGATTCGATCCATCGCCCACCCCCATAAATCGACCGCGTGCCAACGCCTTTACTAAGCGCTGATAATTGCCTTTGATACGAGACCCATAGACCGCACCAAAACGTAGGACGGTTCCAATGGGCAGGTCATCGGCACACCTGGCATTCAAAACAATTTTTTCGGCAGCCAGCTTAGTCTTAGCATAAAATGTGTCCGGGTGGGTATTTGAATCCTCGTTGAGAATTTTACCGTCCGAGGGGCCATATACGGCGATTGTGCTGGCCAATACAACCCGATTAACACCAGCTTTGACTGCTGCGTCAACCACAGTTGCCGTGCCGCCGACATTAATTCGCTCACATTTCTCGCGAAGATCGGGAGGGGGATTGACGATATGCAGGAGGGCGGCCAAATGAACGATTGCATCCACGCCATGCATCGCAGATTGGACGGCCGCTTTGTCCGTGACATCGCCCAGCAAGACTTCCACGTTCTGCGGAAATATACCCGCTGTAGGAGCATCAACCGAGAAGGCGCAAATCTGATAGCCTGCTTGATATAACGCGTGGACGACACGGGGCCCAATTACGCCGGTCGCACCAGTAACGAGAACAATTCTCTCCAATCTGTAACCCCTATGCCTTCACTTAAAGGAACTCGCAGCCATGCTAATTTTTAAAGCCTGGCTGTAAAATTTTTTTCTTAGTTTATAGATAATGGAGAACCTAGAAGCCTCTGCCTTTTTGCGGTTATTGTTCGAAATCTGGGTCAAACGGACAGGATCTAAGGCCAACTTGAGGAGTTCTTGCCCATATCCTTCAGCGCTAATTTCTGGGAGGATTAAACATCTACTGTCGATAACTTCGGGAACAATCCCTACTCTGGTACTAAAAACGGGAAGGCCCATAGCCATTGCTTCAATTACGACCCGGGGACCCGTTTCGCTTATGGACGCAACTATTAGCATATCGCTCTCAAAATACTTGTCCCTAAGAGTGGTAACCGTAAGGACATTAGGTAGCTCAAATACATTCCTTGTAAACCTTAGTATACTTCTCTATCATGTTTTCTTCACTGAAAAGCTTGGCACGCTGCAGGGCATTACGTGAACAATTTTCATAAAAGATAGGCTCAACACATAGTCTTTTTATAGCAGCAGCCAAAGCAAGTGGGGAACGGGGCGGGACTGTTATGCCGGTTACTTCATTCAAACTCACGAACGGCACGCTTGTCGGTAATTTGGTGTTGATCACCGGTAATCCATAAGACATAGCTTCGGCTTGAACAACGCCGAAAGCTTCGCTGGCATCGATTGAAGGTAGTACAAAAAGATTAGCGTTCTTGTACTCGTCTGGAAGATTTTCATTTGGGACGTTTGCTAAGAAGGCTACGCGCGAATCAATTCCGAGCTTGTTGGTGAGCTGTCTTAAATTACTCATCTCTTCGCCGTTACCAACAATGCGTAGTAGTACTTCCGGCAAATGGGGCATGGCGCGCATTAGATACTCAACCCCTTTGTATTTTCGAAGCCTACCGACAAAGAGAATTGTGGAGCTTGCCGGATTAAGCTTCCGTACTGTTGATATAGTTTCAGCTCCCTTAGCATGTGAATAGGCCAATGGGATGACGTCGCACTTGTGTTGATACGGCTGCAATGTGGGGGAATGTTCGAGCAAATTGGGACCTATCAAAATGATTTTGCGTGCCCTTTCTAGAACGCGAATCAGGGCCGATCGGAAAAGAGGGAACAGTTTTTTCCAGCGGGTATTGGCCGGATCCGCACACCAGGTTACAACCAGCGGTTTTGAGGCAAAAGAATTGCTTAGCATCTCAGCATTTGGAAATGGAGAATGTACATGGACTAAGTCCGTCTCCGAAATGAGATGCCTCATCTCCCGCCCAAAAGATAAGCTTACGGGCTGACTAAAAAGCCTAAGTTGGCAAGCTACACGCCGCACTGGAACTTGGTCGATTCTCTCCCAAGCTGTTTTGATGCGCACCATGTTGTTGATTGTTATTACGCTGGGCTCAATTCCATGTTTACATATTCCACCGCAGAGCTGCCTGACATAAGTTTCCATGCCGCCTACAGATGGATAGTAGTATTTAACTATATTTAGAACTTTCAAATGATTACACCGTTATTGATATTTCTGGATTCGGGACACCAAATCTAAATATATATACAAAAAAACCTCCTCAGATGAACGGCTAAAAGCAGTAATGCGAACAGTTGACTTGCGGATATTCGCTTCATGAAAATATCGACCTTATTTTATGCCGTATCCGTATTAACATCGGAAGAAAAGGCGATATCATCGCGGCTATTACAGAACTTACTGGGCTAAGTCGATAAATAAAATAACAAATCCTTGTAACCGAAGAAGGACTGCGCTCCATATATAGCAAATGAGCCATTGCATTCAGTCGCTCGATTTCACACGCACTCTTAGATGAAATCTTCGCGTAAATAAACAGCAAAATCCTCATATCTTTCCGCAGTGTGTTGTACAGTAAATGCTTAAGCGGAGCCTCGATAATAAACTCGCTGATAATCTTGTCCCATCCATCAACTGCAATTGCAATTCTAGCAACAAGCCCATTTTCCATAAAAGAATCATTGCCAGTCCTTTTTTTAATCAAAAACCGGTTCAAATATATAATTCTTGTTTTACGAAAAAAAAGCGGCATTAGGCGTGCGCAATGCGCCCAGCAGTGGCCGAAATAATCCGGCCTTTCGGGAAGCGCACGCCAAACATTTGCGTTAACCACTACTGCTCCCATAAAACCGAATAGCGCCTCCAGGGTAGCAGCGCGGTTCAGATAATTGCCAAGTGAATTATTCTCCGGAGAAATATCAAATTCAACAGGTTCTTGTCCTGTGCAACCCAGAAAAATAGGATTATCACGCATCGGTAACATCTGGATATCGCACAATGTTGCAGGAACAAGAAACAAATCCACGCCTGCATCCAGCATTGGAACAATATGCTTATCCCACCCTCGATTAAGCAAATCATCGGCGCTGAATAACCAAATGTATTTGCCCATAGTCATTTCCGCAACAGTATTTATGTCGCGATCTATTCCCTCGCGTTCAGCTTGCTTAATATACCGTATGTTTTTGTATAATTCAGCAAGTGCATGGACAATATCATTAGTATTGTCCTTTGATCCACCATCCAATATCACAATCTCGAACTGAGATGGCGCAAGTATCTCAACGCCATCCTCAATCGTTTTTACTGTTTCAGCGATAAACTTTCCAAAATTATAGGTGGGTATTGCAAATGACAACAAAAGCTGATTTTTCGTTTCCATATTTTCACTGCAAAGGCAATATGAATAAAGATTTTTTTATGTTCAAAACATTCCAAATGTTCATCATTCTCCCGTTCTGTCTCGGATCTGCTAATCTTTTATGAACGCACCTTCCTCCTCCAAAAGCACCTTGATCATTGTTATGAAATCCATGCTTGGTTTCCATCCCGTGTTCTTTAGTAATTTGCCCGGATTTCCAACCCGGCAAACACGCTTCTTTGTCAGGATGCTCTTATTCTCCTCAACGTAGTTGTTCCAGTTTAGCCCGAGATATTTAAAGGCAGCTTCCGCGAATTCAGAAACGCTATGCCAATGCCCGGTTGCTATTATGAAATCGTCGGGATGATCCAGGTTCAATATCTTATGCATCGCCTTCACATAATCCGGGGCATAGCCCCAATCAGCTTCTGCGCTCAAATCACCCAACACAATTTTGTCCTGCAATCGGTCTCTTATCTTTATCGCCCCCTTAATGATCTTCTTTGAAATGAAATTATCGTTCCTCAAAGAGGATTCGTGATTATAAAGAATCCCGCACGACGCAAAGAGGGAATGTTCTTTTCTATAATATCTACAGATGGATAAACCTGCCGCCTTTGTTATTCCATAAACCGACGATGGGTTGATGCGGGAGCCTTCATCATCTACGCCATTTGTCTCTTCAAATATGTGCGAAGACGCCGCATAGAACAAACGGGTTTGAGGCGAGCCCTTCAGCATTGCCTCAAGGAAATAGATCAGGGAAAAAGTGTTTGTCTGAAAGCTCTTTTGAAACAAATCAAGGTTGGTCTGCATTTTATTCTCAGCCGAATGATGAACGGCGGCAAGATGATAGATCTCGTCCGGTTTATAAGACGCGACAAGCTCATACACTTCGCGCTCATTGTGAATATCTACAGGTCTCTTTGCGGCTTTAAAAGAGGACTCTATGTGATTAACATCAATCCCAATGACCTTATACTCATTCCCGATAAGCTGTCTCTTCAGCAGCCTTCCGTCCTGGCCCAGAGATCCGATCACAACTGCTGTTTTCATATAGTAACCTTTTTATGCTGTCACCAACCCGACTTTCGCGAGCCCAATCAGCCTCATTCCCCGGGACAGCACTCTGCTTCGAACCGATTTTTCCATACGGGACACTGTCCTGCTATTTCTTTGAGGCAACAACCAGCTGATTTGCCATGAGGAAATCACACCGCAGAACTCGCGCAACCGATTCTACCGCCAGTTCAAAGGGCATCCCGATGGGTGAGAGCATAAACTTTTCGGCTTTGAGAACAGAAAAACCATTCTCAGAGGTTAGTCTTTGTATTTTGCGTAAAGTCATCACCTCATTGTGGAGATCATCAGCGAGATGACCAACAAAGGTGGCTATTTTTTCCCAGAACGGCGCAGGGGACGTCAGCACTAAAATGCCACCAGGCCGCAAGACTCTGCATGCCTCACGAATCATTTGGGCTGGTTCAGGAACATGCTCGATTATGGCAGTCGCGATGGCAACATCGAACGAGTTGTCGGAAAAAGTCAAGTTCTGTGCATTCCCCTCCGTAATTTCGATCCCAGGGAACATTTGTTGCGCAAGCCTTACGAGCTCACTATTGAATTCTATACCCACACAATGAGCCCGGGGGAATGCCTCATGCAAGGAGTGAAGCATCCGGCCATCAGCGGTACCGAGATCGATAATATCTGCGGGATAACTTTTCCAAAATTGCCGGATGGTTTTAAGTACTTCTTCGGTCCTTCGCTTCAGTCGGTAGCGCAACGATAGCTTTGCCTCACGCCCCTTGGCATACTCGAGCCCGAGCTGATGAGTCGCAATGCTTTTTTCTTTACTTCCCATATTAAAGAGCCTCTGCATTTTGTTTCCGGCATATGAGGATCCGGCGCAAACCCAGAAGAGGCATGATCGTATTTTTCGTTCGCGCCTCGATCCACTCGCCGGCTCGCGTGAGCCATCGGGGACCAAATGGGATCAGCACCGTTGTTGCCACTCTCTCGACGGAAAAATGCGCGTCTTTCAATGTTTTATAGATTTTTTTCATGGGGACAAATCGATGGGGTCCTTCTGAATGGTGAAGCCCGGTGATAGCGGCAAATGCATGGATCGGTTCCCACAACACATTGGGCGTTGTAAGAATCATGATGCCCGCTGGTTTGAGGACGCGAGACAATTCGGCAACCAGCCACGCGGGCCGAGCAATATGCTCTAATGTTTCTAAGAACAGAACCGTATCGAATTCCTCATCACGAAACGGCAGCACATACCCGTCAACCTTCTGCCAGGTAAAATCCGTGCATCCGCCTCCAGTGAGCCGTTTCCGGCAGACCGCTTCCTGCGCAGCAGATACGTCGGCACAGACAGAGTGGCCGACCTTTCCTCTCTCCCAGAAGTAAAGAGTGCCGTTGCCGGTCCGGCTGCAAAAATCGAGAACTCGCGCCTTGGCGGGAAGCAAATCTTCACTCATTTTGAATCCGTCAACGAACCGGCGGAAATAAGAATATGTTTCTTCATTAATTTCATCGTAATGATCGGTATTGTCCCAGTGGGCGCCAACTTCGGCAAATGACCAATCCCTGCGGCACCAATGGTCAATCTCTTCGCGTATTTTACCGATGACTGATTTTTCGTGTGTATGCATACAACTTTCTTCGGTGACAGATGTTTACTGAGGAAGAAATTCAACGCTGTACCGCGCGAGACCTTTTCGCTTTGCCGGTTTCGAGAGATTTTTCCAGCTTTTCCGCAGCGTGTTGAACAGTGGACCGATCAGACTCAGCGGCATCCGTTCGACAATCCATCGGGCACCAGCAGTGCGACAAATACCAAACAGGGCAACAATGATTATCTCGACAACGGTACGAATGACGGGAATCCTCGTCGGCCGGTACCCAAAATCAGGAATGCGTTTATGCAGTAACGCCCGCCATCGTATGCGGATGAATGCCCCGCGCTTTTTGAAATCAAGCATGTGGCCGTGCATTGAAAGCGCTTCGTCGACGGTCACCTCGTCCAATTGAGCAACCCCTTCGCTCTGCATCGCCGACAGAAGTCTTTCGCCCTTCTCGGAACGGGCGACCACGACTGAAAAACCCTGGCGCTGTGATTCATATTTTGGTTGCCAGGCATCGCCAACCGAAATATCGGTCAGCTCATTGGTAAAGTCGACCGACAGGAGCGAGCTTTGTGTAATGTAAAATGGGATAAGATAGTTATAATAGAATTTTTCCGCTCTGAGTTCCCGACCTGACCGCAGTTTAATAAGCAGGTACCCGGGCCATTCACCAGCCCGGTAGCGAAGTTCAACAACATCGTTGATATCACGAACACCGTTCGAACGTAGGTAACTTTGTATCGCGTTGAAATACATCATTGTCCCGACATACGGACCAATCACATACTCTACTTTCAACGCTCCCTTGTGACCTGCTTGCTGGAGATGACGCAGTGAAGCAACCTGATCGGGAAGTCCCACATAGGCGAGTCTTCCCTTAAAGGATTCCATTTGACCCAATAGCCGGTTGACCGGTACCGGCACATAGACACTCTGACTCGCCGCCCGTATCTCTTCCGGCGTTGTGGCAATAACCGGTTCCGCTTCCCATGGCTTGTGAACACCAGTTCTTACAACGACCGCGCCTTCGATCAGCTTATGCTCAAGCAGGTAGAGTAGTGTCTGTGTTATGATTCCTCCCGAAGCCGCGTTGCGGCGAATGTCGGGCAAAAGCGAATAACCAATAAAGGCCTTTCGAAAACAACCCAACAACCAGTTCGATGGCTGCTGGTTAAAAACAAAATCATTGAGAGAAGGATAGTACAACCCCTTCCCCGGGCAGGCAGCATATGCTGCTTCATCGTTTGCTTTCGAAAACTCCGCTCTGGAAAATGGCAGCAACCCTTTCCCGGTCTCTCGCAATTCCAAACTTCCCCCGCAAAGCCCAACACAGGTTCCGCAATGCGTACAAAGTCCGGCATCAACAACATTCTCGAATAGCATTGAATTGGTCCTAGAGAAAACACTATTTCCGCGAATCGCTACCAAAAGAATCGTGCCTAAAATGGCTGGAAGTTCGACGATTGATCAGTTCTGCCAGCATTCCGGTTACCAACACCTGAAAACCCGCAAAAGCAATTACAATCGTACTGACATCGGCGAGTCGGTCAAAAACGAAATAACTCACGGACCCCCACCCGAGTGCAGTTAAAAAAATGAATGCACTTAATGGCAAAAAAAGTTTCAACGGAGCAAAGTAGAGGGCGATCCTGAGAACAAGTTGCGTAAATTTCAGCGTGTCACGGATAGGTTTTATCTTTGACTTGCCCACACGTGCATGATAATCGATCGGCACATATTCGACTGCATAACCGTTAGACAACATACTCAGGGTAATTGTCGTGGTAAATGAATATCCATCGGACAAAATGTTGAAGAATCGGTATGCAACATCTTTCCGGAAAACCCGGAGACCGGAATTGAGATCCGGAATTGGTTCACCAACGACAAAGTTCGCAAGGCAATTAATGACCCATTTAGCGGGTTTGCGGATGAGCGGAATCGCGACGTTCTTCCCCGTCCTCGCCCCGACGACCATGTCCTTGTTGTTTGCAACCAATTGACCGATCAGCCCGGGAATACGGTCGTTCGGATAGGTTCCGTCCGCATCGGTGATGCAAATGTTTTCGAATCGCGCATATTTGATACCCGTTTTTAATGCCGCTCCGTACCCTTTGTTCACCTGGTGCCGGATGACCCGCACATCAGGGATTTTTGCTACCTCGGCAGAGGTATTATCCGTCGACCCGTCGTCGACAACGATAATCTCGTTTTCCAATCCACTGTTGCGCATGATGATCAGCAACTGTTCAATAACCGGACCAATGCCATGCTCTTCGTTATAGGCGGGGATAATGATACTCACGCCAGACTTATTTGTCTTCTGTTCTTCTGGTTCCACTAATTTCTCCTTCGTCAGTTATGTTCCAGAACTTTTACAATTCGCTCGCTCGCGTGCCCGCCCCACAGGTCCGGAACACGGGATTCCTTCCAGGTGCCGGCAAACGCGCTCTTGCCACATGCAATGATCTTTTCGCCATCCGACCCGACAACCACGTTGGACCCGAACTCAGCCGTGACCGACCGCTCGGTCGATTCCCGCATGGTAATACAGGGGATCTTCAGCGCCGTAGTATCTTCCTGCAATCCGCCGCTGTCCGTCAGCACGAGACGGGCATCTTTCCAGAGGTACAGGAAATCATCGAAACCGAGCGGGGCCATAAGATACATGCCCGGTATAACAGGATTTTGCCCTTCTGGGAGGACACTGAACCGCTTCATAAGCCCAAATGATTCGATGTTCTTTTTCGTCCGCGGATGACACGGGAAAATCACCGGCGCCCCCTCCGCGACAATACCGATGGCGTCTATGAGTCTTTCGAGCGTCTTCTTGTTGTCAACATTCGATGGCCGGTGCATTGTCATACAGGCAAAGTTCCCGTTGAGCCGCTTCTTGAGTGCCATGATTTCCGCCGGCATCTTCTTCGTCACCAGTAAATTCAGCTGGTGATACAAGTTATCGATCATGACATGGCCGACGAAACGAATCTGCTCTTCAGAGTGGCCCTCGCGCCGCAGGTTCTCGACACCGGCCAGTGACAAAAAGGTAGTCGGAAATCGCATCGGTCACGATGCGGTTGATCTCCTCGGGCATGGTCCGGTCGTTTGACCGTAAACCTGCCTCGACATGCGCCAACGCGATACAGAGTTTTATCGCCACGAGGCCACACGCCACCGTTGAGTTGACATCCCCGACAACCGCAACGATATCTGGTTGTTCTGTGACGCAAACCTCTTCGAATTTAATCATAATGCTCGCGGTCTGCACCGCATGACTATAACGGCGCGTGGTACTCGCTGATTATCCGCGGCTTTTCTCCCGGTTTTTCCATCCACATGGAAACATCTAGCAATACCGGAACCGTTAGGTCTTTATATTTCCCAAGATTTAAAACATTACCAAACCTATCAGTAAATTGTTTGTCATATCGCAGGAGGAAAATATACTTTATTTTCCAATCTTTGACGATTCTCTTCATCTCATTGCTTGAAATATCTTGAGTGTCAGCATCACCTGGATAATATGGATTGCCAAGGCTCTGATAATAATGCGGCCTACCGGTGCTACGTTCAGGAAAAAGAAGATATCGCATCTGCATAGTTTCTATGCCGTTGCTGTTTTGAGCAATAGTCCAAATCCTGCTACCGGGCGGGGTGTTCGCTTTTAAAAAATCACTAGCATCATTTAGCCCCATGATAGTGCCGACAACGGGAGATTTGAATTGTGATATGAATTTTATTGGAGAAATATAAATCACCAAGACTATGTTGAATATAATAAGCATAATCCAGCCTATTTTAGTTTTCCGCGAGAGAATAAACAATAAATATGCAAACAAAGCAAATGCCAACATATAGGTAGAAAGAAATCTGGCAAAACTGCTAAATCTGGTTCCGGCAAGAGAGTTCATAATAAAAAGCCAAATGTAAAGATGCGTAGCAATCCATCCCAAGAATCCCAAGGAAATTAAGCCAAGCAATAAAAGCGTGATTTTTTTTGGCAATAATGACTTTGAGAGACATATTAAGATAATTGAGGTATAAAAAAGCATTAAAGCGAAAACGCTTGTTAAAACAGCAATATTTCCGCTCAAAATAAAGCGAGTCAGCGTCGGGATGGTAAAAATGTTTTTAATAAAGTAATGTAAAGGCACTCTAATGCTTAATTCCCCCTTTTTTATAAGCTCAAAGGCGCTGACAAATGCTTTGTTTGAAACATCTACGGTAATAAGGTCATACGCTTTTAAGTACATTAACCACAGGAAGCACAAAATCATGGGTAGAAGCATAAATCTAAAAACAAGAAATATGCATTGCTTTGTTTTTTTTAAATCAAAATCAGACCCATCAAATAACTTCAATAAAACAACTCCGGTGACAACAACAAGACAAAGAGGCAAGGTGTTTAATTTTAAGATAGCCAAAAATGGTAACATGACGAACAACAATAATCTACTAATTCTTTTATCCGATTCAAATACAAGCAACATAAAAGCCGCAGAAAAAACAATGCCTATGTATTGATCCACCATCAGATAAGTATAGCTAAGTATTAAAGTCTGAGGCAAAACAAAGAAAACCGGCACGCAAGCCCAATGAGCACAATTTATTTTACTAATATGCCTTCGCAATATTTGAAACAACAACAACGATATGCACAGCAGAATAAATGCATTTCCAAAATACATGGCATTTTCCGAGAATTTTCGTATCGGATAAATAAAAATATTCTGCAATACGGCAAACCCTGGAATATAAGTGCTGTGAACAGTAGCCTTGTTTAGATTAACACAATTGCCCAGAATAGGGGTTGCTTTATCCCAAAATCCATTGGAATAAAAAAGCACTTTAGCGTATTCTCCCCAAAAATATTCATCCCAACCATACAGGACCGCCCCTTTCAAATATAACATTAATGCAAGAGACAAAGTCCAAAAAATAAGAATATCGATATAAAATTGTTTATTTGAGGATTTGTGGCGTAGCTCTAAAATTAATTCAAACAATAAAGAAGTCATTCCAAGAAATAAAAATAAAATTATAAAGATATTAAAAATATGCACCAAGGCAAATACAAATCCAAGGCATGTAAAAATTGAAACTACTGCTATGGGGGCATAAAAAAAGGGTATATTAATCCGCCGCGAAAGCAACACTGCTATACCAAAGATAGAGATTAATGAAAAAATCATCTACGCACTTTCTGCATCGTTTGATTTCATGTGTCACGAGGCGGAATAAAATCCCCCAGGGGAGTATGAATCAACACATGAAACATTTTTCCCGCCATAAGTAGAAAATGGCGTTGTCTTGACAACGCCTAGCGTTCTAATTGCCGGACAGAAGCCGATTCTTGAGATACTGTATGATTCCCATTGTCAGCCCTCTCACCACAAAAGAATATCTTCGTTTCTCATTCTTTGCACTCATTAATCTTGGGAACAGGGTCGTTTGGATGATTCTGACAGAACAAATAGCATATAACCTTGCGATGAGAAAAAGATAGGCATACATATTGCTCCAATCATCAAAACAATATTTGGTCAACATTGCCCCGGTCGCATAAGAATACCGGTATGCATTGGACTCCGGGAACGTATCATATACAGGATGATATATGACCAGTTCCGGAACATATAGAACATCTTCTTTCAACATTTTTATCCGGAAGAAAAGATCGCTCTCTTCGGCGGAAAAATATTGCCCCCCCGGCCCGAATTCCTCGCTAAACAGACCGGCCTTCATAAGAACCGCCTTTTTGATAATCAGCGCGCTCCCTTTGAACAGGTTGTAGTCCACCCTTCGCAGTTTTCTTCCGGTAAGTGATTTTTCTTTCTCCGAAAAACACTCCGCCGTCACCGGGTCCTGTATTTTTGCGCAGTAAACATTTCCTTCATACTGCACCAGTTCATTCAGTTTCAGCAAGAAATTCTCTCCCACTGTTGCGTCATCGTCTATCAGAACAATATATTCTCCGCGGGCTTTTTCTATTCCTATGTTCTTTGCTCTGCAAACAATGTTTTCTTCAGAATACTGTGTAATAGTAAGATCTTGATATTTCAGATCAAACGACGACTTCTCCATATTGATGCCGCAAAACACTACCACGATCTCAGTTGCTATATCTTTCTCTTTCGCACATTCATACGCCTTTTCGATAGATTTGATACATGTTTGCAACACTTCTTTTCTATCGTAGGAAGGTATAACAAAAGAAAATTTCATCTGATGAGAATGCATCGCGTAATGCCTTTAATGGAATACCAGCGGCATTGGCCTGCCCCCGTTCACTGGAAGGATGTTATGAGAGAACGTCAATCTGCCCCCCGCTGACGCCGAATATCATGGCCTTCGTCGGCCATTCGCCTTTTCCTTAGATATGATCTCTATCTTAGGGAGCGGAAATATCAGTTGTGTCCCTTGCTCCAGGATTTCCCGTTCTCGTTCGACAAACTCGTCCTTGAAATGCCAAGGCAGAACAAGGTAATAGTCAGGCTTCATTGCGCGAGACTCGGCCTCGCTGATAATCGGAATATCCGTACCCAGAGTATGTGCGCCATACTTATCGGGGTTTCTTTCAGCCGCATAGTCGATAATTTTATTATCGATACCGCACCATTGCAGAATGGTGTTACCCTTAGTCGATGCGCCGTAGATATGGATCTTTTTCCCTTCTCTCTTGAGTTTCTTCAATAAAGCGTTTAACTCATCCCGTTGGACGTTGATCCTGTCCTGGAAATTTTTATAAGGCTTATCCGTATCCAATTCAAGGTCGAACTCGTCTTGGTGCATCGCTCTGATATTCTGAAGATATTGCTCATTCTTATATTTGAAGTTTGAGGCATGCGCTGCATAGCAGCGCAAAGACCCGCCATTGATGTCGTTGAGCGTCACATTGAACACTTTCATGCCGCTCTTATTTAGAATATATTCGATCACCGCAAGGCTGTAGAATTCCAAATGCTCGTGACATATCGTATCGTATGAGGTCATTTTCAACATCATGGGCATATAGGACATCTCGAAAATCCAAATGCCTTCCGGCGCAAGGATGTTTTTTATACCCTTGGCAAACGCGACGGGATCCTCCAAATCGTAAAACATTGCGATAGAGGTAATGATGTCCATCTTTGTTTCCTGTAAACAGTCCAGAAGTTCGTTCGATGGAAATATATCCTGAATAACGGTAACCGCCTGTTTGTCGATCTCCTGAGCAACATCGGAAGGGTCAACGCCGTATTTGCGGAATCCCTTCGGGTAGAAATCAAACAATGTTCCGTCGTTACACCCGATATCAAGAACCGAGCCAATCGATTTATTAAGTATCGAAACGGCTTCCTCAACAATACCCTTGAGGTGATTTTTCATTGTATTGTTCGTGCCCGAACGATACCAATAGGCCGAGTAGAGAACTTCAGGCGGCACCGTATGTTCCATTTGCAGAAGGCCGCAAGCTTTTTCATCTTTAGTAGGATCGCATCGGACAAGAGACAAAGGGATTTTTCTCGTGGGAGGTATTTTTTTGCCGGGTTTGACGAATGAACCTTGAAGATGCTGATCGCCAAGATTAATCACCGGCGTCAATGCTGTTGATCCGCAGATTCGGCAGCTTTTTCGAAATGTTAAATGCATATAACCCCCTTATATAACTTTTTTGTTTAATAGAATAGCGTATTGAAAAGTAATGTCATATAGTATTTCAGCGTATAAACCGTAACTGGCTTAATTTTGTTTATCTTTCGCGCACGAATATCTTCCCTAATCAACTGTGGAAGATGCTTGATATGGCAACTTACCCCTCCAAATTGAATTGCAGCCACGACCACGTCAGCCACAAACATGGCGTCTCTATCCGCAAGTTCTCGTAACAGGAGCTCGTAGTCTGCCGCGATCCGGAACGATTCGTCAAACCCACCGCGATCCCTGAAAACACTTGTGTGATGTAACATTCCCGGATGAGGGGGCATTTGATGCGTCATCAAGCCCGTCTTCTCCCAGGGAGCGCCCAAAAACGCCTGTGCTTTGCCGGTTTTCCCGATAGATGCGAGCCGCCCATACACCAACCTGATGTTTCTTTTTTCTGCAATCTCCAGCGAGGGGACGATTTTCTCCAGGACATCCTTTTCCCAAATATAATCATCCGAACCTATAAAACAAACCCACTCTCCAGCAGCATGGGACAATGCTTTATTCCAGGCATGATAAATACCCCTGTCTGGTTTGGACTCCCAATATGAAATATGCCGAGAGTTTTCCTGAATAATTCTTACACTGGCATCTGTTGATCCGCCGTCAATAATGATCAATTCTTTATTCAAATATGTTTGCGAGAATATACTTTTAATGCAACGCGATAAAGTAGCCGCCCCGTTAAAGACAGCTACCACAACGCTGATTTTTGGATTATATGTTGTATTGTTCTGCAATGTCTGACCTTAAGACCATTCAAGGTCTGAATCTGAATAATATATCTTTCTATACACTCCCCACAATATCCCCAAAGGGATCATCGTGGAGATTCCCCATCCGCCCGACATGCACGAAACTGCAAAAAGCGTAATCACACCGGGGGCGCAGACAATAAGCGCGGTTGTTTTATTAGTAATTTCATCCTCCTTCGCCAAAAAACCCTGTGGCTTGCCACAGTGAGGAATGGCGTTCTTGGCTTCGGAGGATTCCGCAAATATGTCCTGCGGCTCGCCGCGGGGTGCTTCACTTGAAAATGACCTGAAGAAAAGATTTTTTAAATTTAACAACCATTTTATAAATAAAATTGAGAATAAAATAATAACCATTATAAAAACTGGAAATCCAAAACGCCACCATATATTCAATACTCCAAAATGTAATGTGTTATATCGCGTGCCTTGCGGGTCTGTTAAAATCGTGGATGGATTAAGTCCCTTGCCAAAAAGATGATCGAATGTGGTCATTGATCCAAAGAATTCTGGCAACTCTTTAAATCGCACTTCAATTCCCGGATCTTCATGGATGGAGTAAAGACCTTCCATCCGTAATAAGAACGGTTTTAAATTATCCTGGCGCCAATAAAGAACACCAGCAGCAAATATCATAAATATTAAGATTACTTTCTTTGTGATCTTTAATAGTTTACGGATATTTCGATTTCGCTTAAAAAAGGAAATAAGTGACATTGTTGTTATAAAAGCCGATATGATGCCTAAAATAACCGTTATAGTTAGTGATCTTGTTTGTAAAATTAGAATGGATATTATTAAAAACAATATTGAGCTCAACCACGATAATGCTATCAGCTTCCGGTTGCGTAACAAAATTGATAAAATCATCGCGGGCGAGAATAAAACTATTGAGATCCCGAGTATAATAAATGCCCTTGGATGAGTTGTTCTAATAAATAACGTTAAAAAGCTAGCACCTGGCATTGCAAATAGTATAATAGTTGCAATAAAAACCGCAGAAGCTGATAAAATTGTTATATGTGTTGCAAGAGTTTTCGGAGAATTTGGCAACAATGCTCCCAGGCATAACCCTGTGAATATCGCAAAACAAACTCGGAGATCTTGCCCTAACATATATAATTGGTTGCCCTGTATAAAAAACATGAAGATGCCATAAATAAAAAGAAAACATATAAATACCAACGTTTCATTTTTATAATATATGAACTTATTATTTGATGAAAACGTTGCGAAAATAATTGGCAAAAACAAGCCCAAATCGGACAACCAAACACTTGAAATTAAATTTATGGCGTTAACGGGATCTACCAATGGATCGCCATGACCAATACTTCTTAATTCAACTTCATAAATTAATAAAAGACTGACAATGAAGATTAATTTGGAAGCAAAATCATCTTTTGAGAATTTCATGTTTTAATTAAGCCTCTTTGAGGGAAAAGTTAAGAATAGGTTTATTCAATCCAGTGGGAGCATAATATGGCCTTTTTTAATACCGGGAATAAATCAGGGACATTTCCGCACAATATTACGATTTCGGAAGGCATATTTTTCATTTGATGTTCATATCCCAAGATGTTGAATAATAGTCGAAGTAAATTTATCCCAATTATAATCAGCTATTACTACCTCTCTTGCTTTATCAGCCATTAACAGCAATTTTTGTTCGTCAGTATATTGCAGTTCCTTTAATATGTTTACACTGTTATCAATATCATCCAAATAAATGTTTTTTCTATAATCTGTTTCATAATAACCGGACTGCGGCGTGCAAATAACTGGGAATCCCCAGGCCATGCTTTCCAAAATAGTTGTCGGGTTCGGATCTGCCTTGGCCGGACTGATAAAGAAGTCGTATTGCCTCGCTATTCCCGCCATAAATTCCGGGGTCAATGAACAATAATCCGATATTCTTGGAACATGCGGGATATCGGGCCCAGATCCAATCCACCCCGCAGGACGATCTTCCTGTTGACTCATCAGTTGACTCAGGAAATCAGTTCCTTTCCGGGGATCCTGACTGTTACCGATATAAAGATACTTCCGTTTACCCGGCATATTAAACGACTTTTTTATTCGCGGGTATCTTTGTGCATCAACAGCCATATCCAATCGAACCATTTTTGATTTCCAGTGCGCGTAAGGTGAGTTATCCCATTGATCCCACCAATATTCCCCCATAATAGCGAACAGAATATCAACCGACGGCATCAGCCGGTCAACGT
>Ga0315294_10003299_pt1 | contig 17558 bp, 11 predicted proteins | sample YL17G13_40_MG_FD_203626 | JGI IMG/M metagenome (GOLD analysis project Ga0315294, IMG submission 203626) | Sediment microbial communities from Yellowstone Lake, YNP, Wyoming, USA - YL17G13_40 | ecosystem: Environmental > Aquatic > Freshwater > Lake > Sediment | place: USA: Wyoming | collected... | reverse complement strand
GCGCGTTGCCTCAGGGACGAGGCGGCGCGCCGGCGCTTTGTGGATTACATCCACGGGCATGTCCGCGAGCTTTGCACCAACTACAGACTCGACGTGCTCTGGTACGACGTGGCCTGGCCGCTGGACGTGAAGGGCTGGGAGTCCGCGAAGATGAACCAGATGGTGTTCGGCCTGCAACCGGATATCATTGTCAACAACCGAAATCTGCTCCCCGGGGACTTCTCAACCCCCGAACAGGAAATCCATGCGGAGAAAGCCGGCCGGGCCTGGGAAACCTGCATGACGATGAATGACAGTTGGGGATACCAGAAGGCCGACGACAACTGGAAGACCCCCAAGACGATTGTCCGCAACCTCTCCACCTGCGCGCAGGGCGGTGGGAACTACTTGCTGAACATCGGCCCGCACGGCGACGGTTCGATCCCGGAAGAATCAGTTCACATCCTGGCTGCGGTGGGAAAGTGGATGCAAAGATACGGCCCCACGATCTACGCGACGGAGCGCTGCCGGGTGACAGAATCCGTCTTGGCGAATTTCACCCGGAAAGGGAATACTCTCTACGTCCACGTGTACAACTGGCCGGGCAGCACGGTGGCGGTCGGTGGCCTGCGCACCAAGGTGAAGTCGGCGCGGCTGTTTGCCACCGGTCAGAAAGTGGATTTCCAGCAGGAGGAGTTTCGCGTGCGGTTTACCGGGTTGCCGGAAAAGGCGCCCGATGAGCTCGCAACGGTCATCGAGGTCGAGTGCGAGGGCGAGCCGGTGCAGGATACGGAGTGGATCCGCCGGGAACGGCCACGACGGTCAGTGGGGATATAGGAAGGCGCAGGGGGGCTCCGCAAACATCCCGTACACGTTGCCGCCGAGTGCCACACGCCGCCAGGCCCCTATTACTGTGCGGCGACGCTTCACGAAACCGCCCGCTTCTGGACGGGCTTTTCTCCCTCGGGCTTCGGCACGAAGATGTCCTGCCATGTGAGCCCGCACTCCTTGACCATTTCGACGCAGTACTCAAGGCGCCCCAGTTCCCTGCCTGCGTTGTTCGTACCGAAAGCGAATTTGACCCCGGCTTTCTTGGCCTCCTTGATGAACGCCGGGCTGGGCAACCGATAAGTGTTGTTGATCTCGATGGCCACGTCGTTCCGTTTGGCGGCCTCGATCACTTTTTGCATTCGTTCGGGCGTCCACAGGCGGTCGTAGTCGGCTGCGATCGCTTTGGGAAGGAACGTAGGATTGACGTAGATGTCAATCGGCTCGTGGCTGAGGACGCCGAGGATGCGGCTGACGCACATCTCGGTGAACCGCTCCTTGTCTGGGATCTCGCCCACCTCATCGTCGATCCAGAGCCGCATGCGCTTGCCGCTGTCGTCGCTGAAGGTCATGGCATCGGTGAACGCGTAGTCGAACTTGGCGATTGTTTCCTTGGAGAACAGCTTCACCCATTCCCGGCCTTCCCCTTGCATGGCTACGAAGACTGGTTGACCCTTCATGCTGCGGAGGAACTCCTCCGCCGCAGCGTCGTTGGTGACAGGAAAGCCCAGCCCACAGTTGACTGCGATTCCGTACATGATCCCCAGCCGGCGTGACTCCCGCACCGCTTCCTCCAGCGTCAGCCCGCCCTTCAGGTGAACGTGGTAATCGACCACTGGGAAATTTCCGGCATTCATCCGCAGCAATTCGCGGTAGACGTCGTCCACGACCGGCCGCTCATCGGTGGCCATCGGCAGATCGTCCGGCAGCGGCTTCACCAGGATGTTCCGGAAGAAGACCTTCGAGTTTGGGTCATGGCATTGGAGCGCGAACGTGCCCCGGTCGAGAACGCGTCCCGCCGCATCGCCCATCCGCACAGGCGGATCAGGCTCGACGTAATCCACCAGCAGCGTGCCGTTCAACCGAATCTGCACCTGCTTCGCCCGGACTAGGACGTGTAACTGGAACCACTCGTTGTCGCTCGCGAGCGCCTTGTAGACGTTGCGGACGCCGTAAAGCGAGCCGGTCTTCCTGCGCTCGACGTAACTCGCGTCACCCTTCTGGGTGTTGTTGATCTGGACCTCGAAGCCTTTGCCCGGCCAGCCTCCCGGTTGGAACTTGGTGTGGAAGTAGATGCCGGAATTGGCGCCCGGGCGCGCCATCACGTCTGCTTTCAGCTCGAAGTTCTTGAAGTCGGCGTTGCGCACGCTGCCCGTATAGAACAGGTGCGAGCGCGGACCATCGGCCGCGATCTGGCCGTCCACGACCCGGAAAGAGCCTCCGCTCTCGCTGGCCTTCCAGCCATCGAGGGTGCGGCCGTCGAAGAGTGGAATCCAGTCGGCCTCCCCGCGCAGCGCAGCAGGCAGAACCAGCAAGGAAGCCAGCAGATCGCGCCTTGAAATCGGGACCATAGGGTAATCCTTTCGGGCTCGCGTGTCCGGAGCAGCCCATACACGCACGTTAGACCTGGGCGCGCCTACCGAGCCAGGGCATTGCGCAGGTATTCTACGCCATTCACCTGCGCGCGACACCGGAGATGTTCCGGAATGGAAGACCGTTTTGCAGGAGTGGTCTTGATTGTCGGGTGCGAGAGACGTTCTCGACAGATACGACGTCGTTTACGAGGGGCTGATCGCCGGAGCCATCGATTCAGGTGGAGGCCACTGGCCGCGGCGCCTACTCTCAGGGTTCCAGCCAACGGTCCATCCACTCGAACGCTTCCTCCTGCATCTTCAGGCTGAAGATGTGCGGCTCATCGTAGAACCGGCCCTCGAACCTCGCGGTGGCTCCCGACTTCCTGTAGATCGCGGCGATCTTTTCAACTGCTTCTTTCATCCCCTCCAGCGGATAAAGCACGTCACGGCTGCACTGTTGAACCATCAGGGGCTTGGGTGCCCGGCAGGCGATGACGTCGGGCAAGTCGAGAAAGCGAGCCAAGCCGGGCAGGAAATGCACGTAGCTGTGCGTGCCCACATGCTTCCTGATCATCGGCCGCAACGTGGACATCCATCCCACGGAGACCGCGCATTGAATGCGGTCGTCCAGGCCGGCGAGGTAGTCCGTGCGGTCACCGCCCATCGATATGCCCAGACAACCGATCCTGGTGGGATCCACTTCCGGGCGGGTCACCAGGAAATCCACTGTCCGGATGTCATCCCAGTGGACAATTCCCTGCCAGGTTGTGCCTGCCCAGATGAGGCTGCGGGCCAGGATGCCTTCTCCCTGGCTGGCGTGCCGGTTCAGCTCCTCCACAACCCTGACCGAGTACTGGGAGCGGTCTGGGCCGTGCTTCTCAAGGTCGTCCTTGAAGTGCGTGCGTCGCTCTCCGAAATAGAAGGCGTCAATGGAGATCACCACGTAGCCCCGGCGGCACAACTCGAGCGAAGTCGAGCGCCCTTCGTAGTTCTGTTTACGGTAGGGCGTGACGGCGGGATGTTCACCTTCGGGCATCGGCATCACTTTTTCTTTGCCGAAGACGAACATTCCACCATGCGAGTGGAGGTCAACGATGGCCGGCCGCCGGCCTCTCCTCCCCTTCGGGATTAGAATGTATGCTGGGACACGAAACCAGGGAGCCGTTGAAAACAGGATCTTCTCCTGGATGTAATCGGAATGTTCCCACCGCCCCACAACCTCCGGTGCGGGAGCAGCGGCCGGCGGCGCATAGTGGAACAACTCCAGCACTTTCTCCCTTGCGGTTCGCCGGTATTCCTCGACGCTCGCATTCGCTTGTTCCAGAAAGGAGAGTGGATACCGGCACTGATCCGCCAGTTTCTGAATTTCAGAGTAAATGGTACCGGCATCGGCGTCTGACTCGAAGGGAGTCGGGGCGCCTGATTGCATTGGTTCAGCGAGGAACGTCCCCAGGGCATGAAGATCCGTCGCGAGGAAGAACGCTCCCCATCCTGCCGACTCAAGAAACAACCTCCGGTCAAGCCCGCGGCAAGTGGAGTCTTTGGCCTCATTCACCTTTTTGATACGACTCATGACTCTCCTCTTCGATTCACCTCAGCATACAACGCGGGCCGATTATATTGTATTGGCCGTAAGCTTGGCATTCACGAGCCAGTCATCTGGGATCTCCAAGCTCCCTCCTGAGCGAACAAACACAGAGGGGTTCTCTGTCTTTCTGGCGGGACAGAATGATGGTAAACTCCACCGCGCGCGCTATGATCCGATCTCGCAGCATCATTTCTTTTGGCCAGCCATCACTTTCCGCCCGACTGGAGAACAATTCATGACCGAGCACTTCTGGCTAGGCATGGCCATCATCATTGTGAGCGGGGGCCTGAACGGGAGCTTCCCTCTGCCCATGAAGTACGCGCGCCAGTGGCGCTGGGAAAATACCTGGTTGGTGTTCTCCCTCACGGCGCTGCTGGTGCTGCCCTGGGTACTTGCTCTCGGATTCGTGCCGCAACTGGGTGAACTCTATCACGAGGCTCCGACCCGCGTGATTCTCATTCCGCTGATCTTCGGTTTCCTCTGGGGCATCGCCCAAGCCACTTTCGGACTAAGCATCAAAGCGGTCGGCATGGCCTTCGCCTTCGCGGGGGTCTCGGGCGTGGGATGTCTTCTCGGATCACTCATCCCGATTCTGATTTCTAATCCTGCCGGCCTGTTTCGTCCGCGCGGATTGCTCTTGATGGCGAGCTTGCCGATTCTTTTGCCTGGTCTGGTTCTCTATAGCATGGCGGGACGCCGCAGAGAAAAGGAGCAGGCCACGGGCGCCGGCCCGGCGGAGGCGCCCATAATGAGCTTCGCGGCGGGATTGGCCATCACGATCTTCACCGGCGTTTTCGGCGCGAATCTCAACCTGGGATTCCACTTTGGCCACGGGCTCGTCCAGCGAGGCTTGGAACTGGGCGCGAATCCCGCTACGTCCACGTATCCGGTCTGGGCACTGGTGCTGCCGGCCGGCGTCATTCCCAATGTGTTCTATTGCGTCTATCTGTTGTTCCGCAACGGCACTTGGTCGGCGTTTCGGACGAGCGGGTGGGCCAAGGAAGGCGCGCTGGCCGTCGCCATGGCGCTGCTCTGGTTGGGCGGCATGGTCTCGTACGGAATCGGAGCTACGTTGGTGGGCCGGTACGGAACCTCCGTGGGCTTTGCGCTGTTCAGCGCTTCCATCATCCTGGCTGCGAACGTGGGCGGGATTCTCTCCGGCGAATGGAAGTCCACCTCTGTGCGGACGAGGCGCTTGCTCGCCGTCGGGATGGCCGCAATTCTGATTGCCATCGTAGTGCTGAACCTCGGCGGACTCTTCTGAAAGTTCCGCCCTGGGTTCACTCCACTCTTTCGAGCAGCACCGAGGTGCTGTCGAAGTCGCCCTCCAGCCGCAAGTTCAAACCGTGGTTCATCAGGAATGCGCCGCTCACTACGTCCTGCTTTTCCACCAACTTGTCCTCCATCGGCTTGACGCGATACGCCGCACGTTCCTCGATACCACGAAGATAGATCGTGGGCGCCGGGCGGAGATACTGCTGGGAATGGAGGAACGCGAAGAGCACCACCTGCTTGCCATCCGCCGCGACGTATTGGTTCGCCGTCAGGCTTCCTTCGCCTGGCGAATACAGCCGGTAGAGTTTCCCCTCCTGCACAGTCCTGCGGATGCTCTTGTAGTACTCAATCATCTTTCCGGCCAACTCAAAATCCGCCGGCGACCAGTGGTTCAAATTGGAGCCGATGCCCAGCGACCCCTGCATGGCCACCAGGAAGCGATACTTGAGCGGCGTGCTGCGCCGGTTCAGGTTGGGCACGTCGGTGACCCAATCCATCATCACCTTGGGCGCGTAGGCAAACGTGAAGCCCTCCTGGATGCGCAGCCGGTCAAAAGCTTCCGTGTTGTCCGACGTCCACACCTGCTCGACGCGCGAGAGGATGCCGAGGTCCACGCGTCCGCCGCCGCCCGAGCAGGCTTCGATCTCGAGCTGCGGGTGCTTGGCCCGCAGCCGGTCGATGATTTCGTACAGGTTGGTCACATACTTCACCCAGATCTTCTTCTGCTCGGGCACGGGGACTTCCGGCCAGCCCGGCTCGGAGAAGTGGCGGTTCATGTCCCACTTGATGAACTTGATGTGGTTCTCCGCGAGCAATCGGTCGAGGACGGTGAAGATGTGTTCCTTCACGTCGCCGCGCGCCAGGTTGAGAATCAGTTGATTGCGCGCTTCGCTGCGTGGTCGCCCCGGAAAATTCATGGCCCAATCGGGATGCTGGCGATAAAGGTCGCTGTTGGGATTCACCATTTCCGGTTCGACCCACAACCCGAAATCCATGCCCAGGCTGTTCACATAACTGATGAGCGGCTTCAAGCCGTTGGGGAACTTCTGGGGATTGACCGTCCAATCGCCTAAGCCGGCGTGGTCATCGTTGCGCTGGCCGAACCAGCCGTCGTCCATGACGAAGAGTTCCACGCCGATCTTCGCGGCTTTGTCCGCCAGTTGCTTCTGCCCCGCTTCGTTCACATTGAACAGGGTCGCTTCCCAGGAGTTGTAAAGGACAGGCCGGAGGTGCGGCGCCGCGCGGTCGGGCAGGATTTCCTCGCGCTGGAAGCGATGCATCAGCCGCGAAGCTTCACCAAACCCCTGGTCGGTGAAACCTGCATAGAAAGACGGAGTGGACAGGCTTTCGCCCGGCTTCAGCGGATAGCTGAAATCAAAATCGTTGTATCCACCCACAACGCGAACTTGCTGAGCCGGCGTCTGTTCTACTACCAGCTTCCAGTTGCCACTCCACGCGAGCGCGCCAAACCAGACGCGGCCATGCTGCTCGTCCGCGCTGGCCTGCTCATCGATGGCAAACCACGGGTTCAACTGATGGCTGGTATTACCACGACGACTTTCCAGAACCTTCTTGCCCGGGTGAATCTCCTCGCGGATAAGCTGCGTCTCGCCCGCCCAGCGTCCCGCCAGGTAGCTCAGCCGGTAGCCATCGCCCGCGGGAACGTACCACACGCCTGACTGGGCGCTTTCCACCACCAGCGATTGGGACGTCCGGTTTCGAATCTCTGCCTGCTTGCGGATGATGTCCGTGCGCGGATAGACGCGATAGTTGAGGTCCACGAGCACATCGTCCTGGATATCTTTCAACTGGATTTCCAGCGTGTCGCCACGCACTTGATGCGAGACGTACTTGAGAACGAGGTCGCGGACTCCATCGGCGCGCGTCACCTTCAGACACGGCTCGCTGTAAAGCCGTCCGCCCCAGCCCGGATATTCCCCGTTCGTCATCGTTTCCGGCGAATCAAAGGAGGCGTGTTCCGGCCGGCTGTGCGCGGCGGTAAGGTCCTGGTCACGCAGGAGCTTCCTGCCCCAGTAAGCATTTTGGAGTTCGTTGCGCTCATTGACGCCCAGCACATAGAAGGTCCGATCGGTTTCCAGCACCCAGAGTTTCTGCTCTGGCAGGTAACGGATTGGCGCTCCATTCGCCGCAGGCGCGGGCCATGCGGTGCAGGCCGCAGCGAGTACCGCACAGAATATCGCAACCTTGAAATCTCTTCGGAAACTCAAGACTTCTCGCGACATGCTTCTTCCCTCCGCCGTGATTTCGGAATGGGACTCGAGCGAATCAACGGTGCTTCCGTGATGCCTATGAAATCTACCCGTCAGCGCCGGCCGAGCCCGGCCTGTGTCTTTAGGGCGCGGTGCCGCCCACGACGCGGAGGTTGTGTGAACCCTCGTGCCTGACCCGCAGGACGCGCTGGCGCTCATCGAACGTCCAGCCTGGAGCAGCGAGGTCACTCCGCTTCGCAAGCTCTTTCCCCTCGGCGGTGACGCGCCGGGGGACAAAGCTCAGCCGCAGCACTTCCGTCGAGTCAGCGTCAAACGTCTGGTAATTGACCTCCTCGGGCAGGTAGGACACGCTGCGGAGGGTTGAGGTCGAGCGCAACAGATGGCTTTCTCCGGGCGGCGCCCACTCAGGGACAGACCCGAGGCCCGCCATGAAATGCCGGATGTAGTCACCGTAACCGTCAGAGAACCAGACGCTCTGCTCGTTCGGCCCCACGTTGACGACCCCATTCTCATGGCACATGTAGGTGGCCCAGTTGAAGGACCTGAACGCCTTCTCCTTGGCTGCCGCATCGCCGGTTTTCTCGTACCACAAGGCGTTGATGGAAGCGTAGCGCGAGGTGTGGCTGCCCATCTTCGGCATGTAGTGGATCTGCTCGGAAACGGCATTCGCGCCGAACTGCACGGCGGGCTCTTTGGGAATGTCAACCACAAAGGTTTTCTCCACCCACTGGATGATTTTGGGGACGTGCGTTCGCCACTCGGGATCGTACTCAGGGTGGAGCATGATGTACCGTGCCGTCTCCAGCGCGCTGTACTGGTTGAAGTTTTCGGGTTTCTCAAAGATAGCCACATCCTCGAAGTACGTGGCCCAGAGGTTGTTCTGCATCGGACAGTCCATCATCCACTTCCAGGCTATGTAGCGGGCCTTGCGGTAGGCCGGCACATCGCCGAGGTTCAGGCGAACGAGTTCATCGAAGAGGCGAATGGGGCCAATAACGTTCGCGGAGTATTCCTCGCGCGCCACGTTCGTCTCGGCATAGACCCGGAAAGACCAGGGCGAGTGCGTCGCGTCGCCGGGCCGGACAAGCCGGGCCAAAGCGTCGGCGCAGGCGAGGGCGGCCTCGCGGTAGCGGGCCTCGCCTGTCAGCTCGTAGAACTTCAGGTACCCGTAACCGAGTTCGCCCACCTTGTCGGGCTCGATCACGCCGTAGCCGTCGCCGCGCCCGGGCATCTTGCGGTCGTAAAGAAAGTCATGAGCCCCACGATACTCAGTGGCGCTGTGGTCGGAACTCGCGTAAGGGACGCTGCCCCACACCCAGGGCGACGGTGTGGTTCCGTAGGCAAGCTGGTAATCGAGCAGCGCTTGGACCAGTTCCACCACCGCCCGGTCACCTGAATAGGCATAGTAGGCACTCGCCGAGTCCACCAGCATGGCATACACCCCGGCAGGATTGTGCGGCCAAGCCGTGCCACGAAAAGTCTTCTGGTCAATGCAACAGTAAGCAAAATACGACTTCAGGCCATTGGACTCCACCGGCACGGACTTGAGCAGGAAATCCCAAGCCAGACGCATTACGCGGTCGTAGGCCTTCTCCTGCGGGCTGACCCACGAGAGCAATTTGCCTTGCGTATCCAGCACGACGTGATGGCCGTTCAATGTCTCTTCGGCCCTCAGTGGGATCAGCATCGCGAGACCGACCAACAGAATCGTTGCCGTTCTGGAGATTTCTTTTCTCATCGTTGTCACCACCCTTTGCGACGGTTCTGTGGCCGCAGCGAATTCTGGCGGCCATTCTAACATCTCGGGAACTGTCACTGACGCGGCATCAGCCGCGGCCAGCGGATTTCGATCCCCTGCTTCTGGAGCACGTCTTGAAACTCCTCGAGCAACTTCCGGGTATTGCGGACCTGGCGCGGGATCGTCTTCCGCGCCAGGCAAAACGCCGTCAACATGCCAACGGATTCGCCGATGTTCCACTCCACGGGATGCAGCCGGAAGCACCCGTTCGTAATGTGCGTCGTACCGATGTTCTTCGCGGCGGGCAGGAGATTCTCCACCCGGCGGGGAATGAGCGCACCCAACGGGATCTGAAAGGGGAGCGAAGCAACGTCAAGGTAATTGTCTGCACCGGTCGAAGGATGAAGGTCAATCCGATAGCCTCCGACACCGACCGAATCGGCAAAGGGCTCCGCCTGCAATTCTTCCGTTTTCTTGCCCATGACTTGCGCCCGGGCCTGCGTACCGACGTGCTGCTCCAGGACGGTGAACTCTGCCTGGATGCGCCGCGACTCGCGGACGTAGGGACACTTGGCCAGCCCGTCTTCTGTCCCCACCACGTCCTTTCGCAGCCGCAGGCCGCGCCAGCCCGTGCCGCCATCCGGGCGCGGCGCCTCGGTCTGCATCCAATAGAGCAGGGACAAGCTCAACTGCTTGGCCTGCTGCGAGTGTTTTTCTGCTTCCGCCGCAGGGGCGTCAATCAAACTGCCCAGCCAGTAATCGTTCTGCGGCCAGTTGACCAACGAGATGTCGCCCGGATAAGTCCCTTCCACGAAGTTTCGCTTGTCGGCAATCCGCCGGTAGATCCAAAGATTGGACTCGCCTCGACGCGAGCCTTTGTCCAACGGATCCAAGTAGCCCCGGGCGACGCCCAGGGTCTGAGGCTCCGTCCATTGCCAATCGAGCAGCCGGCCCGGCCACGGTGGCGTCAACTGTGGCCGGTAGTTCTTCCAGAACTCGTACTCATCGGGCTTCGCGATCGTGTGCTCCTCGCCGTCAACGTAGTCCATGGCGAAGCAATAGGTGAAGGCCTGCTGGCTGGCCGGCTCGGCCACGGAGGGGGCATGGAGTTCGCCCGTTTCTCGCTGGGACTCTGCTCCCGTGACGTACTCGGTCTTGGCGAGCGACAGGAGGTCGCCCAGTTCGGTGGCATCGACGATGTACGGGGCTCGGAGCGTTACTTCCCTACCGGACCGCGGATTTCTTACCGTGACCGCGACAATGGAGTCTCGCTCGACGTCTGCGGCCACAGGCCGGTGCTCGCGAAGTATCGTCAGTCGGGCGCCGCTCAGGTACGGAGCCAGCATTGCTTCCAGGACGGCCAGCGCCACCCGTGGCTCGTGGCAGAGTCGGGACACGCTCCCGTTGCCGGGATTCAAATCAACCCGGGCTCGCGCTTCCGCGGTGAGCGGATAATTGTGGCGATAGTAGTCGCGTACCCGCGTGCGGAACTCTAGATAGGCACGCGTGGCTCCGAAGCGCTCAATCCAGGGATGCTCATCCGGCGGGACCGCCTGCGCCGTCAACTGCCCGCCGACCCAATCTGTCTCTTCCGTCAAGATCACGCGCAGGCCGTTTCGCGCGGCGGCCAGTGCCGCGGCACAGCCGCCAGTGCCGCCCCCAATCACCACGACGTCAGCTTTCATCTCCTGGGAATTGCCTGATAGCCCGGACCCACGAGCCGCGCGGCCGGCATTTCCTATCCGCGGGTGCAAGGCGAGCGCGCCCAGGGCCGCTTGCTGGATGAATGTGCGTCGCTTCATGAGATCTCTCGAAAAGACAGTGTCAGGATTCGAGACAACGCTCGAACGGTATGGAAACCCAGGTCCCTTCTCCCCGTGCCGTCTGCGTGAGAACGCGGCGCATCATGTTAACTCTCTTCCTTCCTCGTTGCCACGCGAGTAGAATGCAGCGGCTGTCAAGACGTAGGAGCAAACTGCTGGGCTGGAGTCCAGCGCTACGAGGGCCGGGCCACTGAAGGCAGACCCTAAAGACCGTGACAACTTCCCGATGCTGAAAGCGTTTCGCATTATGGCAGGAGCAGCCTTAGTGGGGCTCATTCTCTTCGCGGCCAGCCGCGCCGTACGCGACTGCCCAGCCGGGCCGTACGTCTACGACAACTGCCTCTGGCTCTGGGTGCGCGGGGCGTTGCATCTCCCGCCGAGCAAACTGCTGCGCGCTGCGGCACTGGAGTTTGTGGGGCTGGTGCTGCTGGCCGGCCTTTACGCGACAGCCCGCTTCGTTTTCTCGTTGGGCAGAGTCAAGGATGCGCCCGGGAGCGACAGCCCCCGCGATGCTTCAACTCATCCCGAGTCCAAGTCGTGTCCCGGCTCGTGAATCATTGCCGCGGTTCCGGCAAAGCGAGTCTGATAGAATGGCGCCGTCCGAGTTTCCCGTTGACTCGGGAAAGTCCGCCGGCGCCTTAGACCCTTCATTCCACCCCACGGGGAGGGACGATGCGAATCCCACGAATCAGCTTAAGTGCCACGCTGGCCGCGGTCACGTGCGCCAGCACTTTCGCTTGGGGACAAACCTACAAGTCCCACATCGAGAATCCTATCGTCCGCTACCAGATGTCGGCGCGGCTTGACCCGGCGGCGAAGACCGTCAAGGGGCACTACACCCTGGTCTGGCAGAACCACACCGACGAATCCATCCCCGATCTCTATTTCCACCTCTATCTCAACGCCTTCAAGAACGTGGACAGCACGTTCATGCGGGAAGGCATCGTCAGCCGGCGGCGGGAAGTGCTCAAGGAGTGGAGGACGACGCCCGAGAAGGATAAGTGGGGTTGGGTGGATGTGGACAAGATCCAGATCGTGGGCGGCGCGGACCTGACCCCCGCGAAATCCTTCGTCCATCCCGACGATGACAACGCGGCAGACCAGAGTGTGATGCGGGTGGCGCTGCCCCAGCCGATTCCACCGCAGGGGGCCATCGAGCTCGCGCTGGATTTCACCTCCAAACTGCCCAGAGGCCTGGCCCGTACCGGGTACGTGGACGACTACTTCTTCGTCGTGCAGTGGTTCCCGAAAATCGGCGTTTACGAAAGCGCCGCCGAGCAGGCCCATCATTACGGCCAAACTACTCCTCTACCGCAGGGCGGCTGGAACTGCCATCAGTTCCATGCCAACACAGAATTCTTCGCGGATTACGGCGTCTACGACGTGGAGTTGACCGTGCCGTCAAACTACGTCGTGGGCGCGACGGGATTTCTGCGCAATGAGCACCGAAATGCGGACGGAACAACGACCTACAACTTCTATCAGGAGGACGTCCATGACTTTGCCTGGACGGCCAGCCCGCACTTCGTCAAACTGACCCGAACCTTCGTGGCGGCGAACGAGGTGAAGCCGGACGAGATTTTCGCCTGGGCCAAGATTTTGAACCTGTCCACCGATCAAGTGGCGCTGCGCGATGTCAGCGTGACGTTACTGGTGCAACCGGACCACCAGAACCTCGCGGAGCGCTATTTCCGCGCCACCTTCTATGCGCTGAAGTATTACGGGCTGTGGTATGGGCAGTATCCCTACGATACCTTGACGGTGGTGGACCCCGCGCGCCACTCGAACTCCGGCGGCATGGAATACCCTACCCTATTCACCGGCGGGACGTACTTCTGGCCGGGCGAGCGTTCCTTCAGCCCGGAGGGCGTGACCGTCCACGAATTCGGGCACCAGTTCTGGTACGCCCTGGTGGGCAACAATGAATTCGAGGACGCGTGGCTCGACGAGGGGCTCAACACCTACTCGACCGGGAAGGTGCTCGAGACCGCCTACGGCTCCAGTTGCGGCTACGAGTACGTTCTAGGAATGCCTATCCAGGCCGTGCCCTGGCTGAACGTCCCGGTGCCGTCGTTTCCCTTCGCCGGAGTCAACAACATTCCTCTGGGCGCGTACTTCTCCTGCGTGGAGTACCCCGAGCGCACCGAAAGGCGCTACGGTTACCTCGAACACGCCAAGGACGACGAACTAGTTAGGAAAGGCTGGCAATACCTGACCGGCGCAAGTTATGCCGTCAATTCTTACGGTCGGACAGCGCTCACCTTGCGGACTCTGGAAAGCTACCTCGGCCTCGAGACGATGGCACGCGTCATGCGCACTTTTCACCAGCGGTGGCGCTATCGTCATCCCACTCCGCAGGATTTCTTTGCCACGGTCAACGAGGTCTGCGGCCAGAACATGGACTGGTTCTTCCAGCAGTTCTTCTACAGCTCGAACGTCGTGGACTACACGGTGGCCGACATCACGACCGCCCCGCTCGAAGGCAAAGTGGGGATTTACGACGAGGGTGGCAAGAAGGCACCCTATCTGGAAGAATCAGCCAGCGAGGCCTTTGAGAAGAGCAAGGACAAGCGCTACCGGTCGACCGTCGTCGTACGGCGACTGGGGGAAGCCATCGCGCCCGTGGACGTAGTGATTCGGTTCGAGAACGGCGAAACGGTGCGCGAGCAATGGGACGGAAAGTATCGCTGGATCAAATATGTTTTTGAAAAGCCCTCTAAGGTCGCGTCCGCCGAGGTTGATCCAGCAAGGAAGCTGGCGCTCGACGCGAACTTCACCAACAGCAGCCGCAGCCGCGAGCCGGACAATCGCGCTGCGGCCAAGTGGTACGTGCGTTGGATTTTCTGGTTGGAGAATCTGTTTTTTGCCGCGAGCTTCTTTAGCTAGTAGCGTCGTCCTTCAGGACGACACCCAGATGGCGGCCTAAAGGCCGCCGCTACGTCAGCCACGCGGAGGATCACGATGACCTCAAGAGCAGCTCTCAAGCAAGGGTTCAGCCTGGCCCGACGGGGGCGCGCGGCGGTCTGGGTACTTTTCCTCGCGAATCTCGGACTGGCCGCCCTGGCCGCTTTACCCATTTATCGCGGCATCCTGCAATTCACGGGGCAGAGCCTGATGAGCCAGAACCTTGTCCGGGGACTGCCGATTGACTGGCTGACGGATTTCTCCCTCAACAGCCCAGGATCGTTCGACCGCTATGCGGCGGTGATTGCCGTGTTCGGACTACTCTCGATTCCGGTGAATACTATCCTGGCGGGAGGTGTTCTCGGTCGCCTGCGAAATCTCGACACGCCCTTTTCCCTGGGCGAGTTCGTTCGCGACACGTGCCGCTACGCCTGGCGTCTGATTCGCCTGATGATTCTGGGCCTCATCTGTTACTGGATCGTCTTCCGCCTGCTGAACCAGGGACTGGGCAACGTCATCGACAAGTGGACCTACAACTGGCAGAGCGATCGCGCTGATTTCTGGGTGCGGCTGGGAGCATCCCTCTTGCTCTTGCTTGGCTTGGGTTTCGTGAACCTCATCATCGACTACGCACGAGTCAAGCTGGTGATGGAGGATGGTTTAAGCGCCGCAGGAGCATTTCTCTGCTCCCTGGGCTTCTGCCTGACGCGTCTCCGCCGGGCCGTGACAGTCTATGCCCTGCCTACACTTTGCGGCATCGTGCTGCTCGGGCTATATCGGCTGGTGGTGCCGTGGTCGCTGATCAACGCTCCGGTAGCCGAAACCGGGTGGACTCAATATCGCGGCCCGCTACTCGTTGCGTTACTCTTCCTTGTCCAGCAGGTCGTCATCTTCGGTCGCTACTGGTTTCGCGTCGCCACCTGGGCCAGCGAGTGGTCCTACTATTCCGGCTCCAAGTAGCGGCGGCCTTCAGGCCGCCATCGTCGCGCGCCCGGCTGAAGCCGGCCGCTACTTGAAGATATCCGCGAGCGGCGGCTGCGCGCCGAATCGCGGATTCTCAATCCCCAGCGCCTTCAAGATGGTTGGCCCGATGGCCGTCATGGGAATGTGGTGGAGGTTCACTCCCTTCTTGATTGACGGCCCCCAGGCGATGAACGAAGACTCCAGCCCCTTGCGGAAGGGCAGATAGCCGTGCGTGCCTCCGGGCTCCGCCTCCTTCCTGACGACCTCCCCCTTGGCGCCGTCGCCAAAACTCGCACCCGAAGGCGCCTCGAGAGCCATCTGCACGGCAGGCTCAGCCCCGATGTCCGCCAACGCTTCACGGTTCAACACACCCCAGACGACGCCCTCGTCACGCAGCGGTTTGAGTGCCGCGTCCACCTCCGCCCGCAGGTTCTGTGACTCCGGCCAGTAGATAAAGAACGTGCCGCCACTGGCGAGCGTCGCGATCTTCCCGCCTGTGATCTGTCCCTTGTCGTCTGCCTGAAGCAATCCGGCTTTCACCAGCAAGACGTTGGGTCGGATCTGACGCTCCACCGGCAGAAAGCCATGATCCGACACAATGAAAACGTCCGTGGAATTCTCGAGGCCTGCCGCCTGGACGGCTGCCAGCAGCTTGCCAATCCGCGTGTCCAGGCGCTCGAGTGTGGCCGCAGCCTGGGCGCTCGCCGGACCGTGGTTGTGCTCCGCTTCGTCCAACGCGGCGAGATGAACCAGCATGAGGTTCGGTTTGTACTTCTTCAGCAAGTAGGCCGCAATTCGCCCGCGTACCGTATCGTCGTCCGCGCCCGCTTCGGGCGGACCCAGTGCAGTCATCGCCTCCGAAATCAGGCCGGCGGTGGAGAACTTGGCGATGTACTGGTAGTCCACTGCCTCACCCGTCTTGGGATCCCAAACCTCGGGGACGTCCCAGTCGATGGCTGCGCCCACGGTCGCCGGCCAGGAGATGGCCGCGCTGGTCAGTCCGTGGCGGCGCACTTCGTCCCACAGCGCCGGTACCTTGATAGCGCTGGCGTTCCAGAACCAGTCGTCGGGATTCTTCCCTGGTTCGCGCGACGACAGATTCGAGTAGATACCGTGTTCCGCAGGCAGACGGCCCGTCACCAGCGTGGTGTGCGAAGGATAGGTCACCGAGGGATACACACCTACGACACCCTCGGCATAACTTCCCTCGGCCTGAAGCCGGCGAATATTCGGAATGCGCAGGTTCGGCGGGGGCGCAGTAAGCCAACTGGCGCCGAGCCCGTCCACGGAAATCACCAGAACATGCCGCGCAGTGGGTGGCGCCGGGCTCTGGCCGCGGGCCTGTGAGACCATGAGTCCCAAAACCGCGAGCACCGCCAGCAGCCCGGGTGCGAACCTGGTGATTCTTCTCCTTCTCCATCCCTGCCATTCTTGCCGTACAATGAACATCCACTGAACGATGAGCACGAAGACCTCGCAACTTGAAGTTTTATCTTCCGCCACTGCAACGCCCGCGGCACGACTGGCCACGGGAGTCGAACTGCTGCTCGTTTACGCCGGCATTCTACTGTACATTTGGCGCTGGCAGTTCACTTACCCGCGCGCTTGGATACCTCTGCTGGCTATGGTGCTGGCCAGTCACGTCCTGCACCGCGAAGGGCTCCATGACCTCGGACTCACTTGGCGCGGCCTGCGTGCCAGTGCGGGCGTTATCTTCCCCCTCGCCGTGGCGGTTTACCTTCCTCTCCTTTTTTACGGGTTTGCGAGCCGGACCTTGACTCTCACCATGCCCAACCGGCGATCGCTGATCATGCTGGCAACCTATGGGGTTTGGTGCCTCTTCCAGCAGTACCTGGCGCAATCGTACATTCACAACCGGCTGATGCGTGTCGTTCGTAACCGCCACCTGCGTTCGCTCCTGGTAGGACTGATGTTCGGCGCTGCGCATATTCCCAACCCCATTCTGCTCGTCGCCACAAGTTTGGGGGGATTTGTCCTGGCCGAAGTCTTTGCGCGGCACCGCAACATCTGGGCGCTGGCGTTGGCGCAGGCCGTGGGCGGGTTCTTGATCGCGGCGCTCTCGCCGCCCGCGCTCATCCACAACATGCGCGTGGGGCCGGGATACTTCACTTATGGGCTGCGGTAGCTACGGTACCGCTCTGCCGGATGCCGTGGATTTTTCCGTTTTCGGGCGGAAGAACCCACGGCAAGAGGAGCCCTTGCCGTGGCTACCAGTTCTCTAAACCATGCGGTCAGCGCCGTGGAGGGTTTCAACTTTCCGGCGCAAGGATTGGACGTCGCTTCGGGAGGGCAAGGCAGGTCTCTTGAACACACCGGCAATCTTGTAGCCGCAATACTGGCATGTCCCGTCTTCTTTGATGTGGACGTCGCCCAGTTGGTGCCAGGAACGCTTCACGACAGTCCGCTTGCAGCCCGGGCAAATGGTGTTGGCAGCCTCGGAGAGGATGTTGCCTTCGTACACGTACTTCAGTCCCATCTCCATGGCGATGCCGCGTGCCCGGTGAAGGGTGGCGGGCGGGGTGCTGGGCTTGGTGTGGAGTTTGAACGCCGGATGAAACGCCGTGAAGTGCAGAGGAACGTCGTCGCCCAGATTCTCCAAAATCCAGCCGCAGAGTTCCTTCACCTCCTCCGAAC
>Ga0315294_10003298_pt1 | contig 17571 bp, 15 predicted proteins | sample YL17G13_40_MG_FD_203626 | JGI IMG/M metagenome (GOLD analysis project Ga0315294, IMG submission 203626) | Sediment microbial communities from Yellowstone Lake, YNP, Wyoming, USA - YL17G13_40 | ecosystem: Environmental > Aquatic > Freshwater > Lake > Sediment | place: USA: Wyoming | collected... | reverse complement strand
GTTCATCTAAGGTTTCTGCCTGCGTATGAGCACCGGGTATAGCAGGGACGATAGCGACATAAAAACCCGTCTCCAAGTCCTTTTCAATGTATGCGGTCAATTTTTGCACCATAAAACTCCTTTAGATTTCATGATAAATCTGCATTAGGAAATGCCGATGCTGTAAAGCTTCGGCAATTGCTATTACCCAAGCATCAAAAAACTATTTCCAAAGAGATTTTATCCAATCCCATCCAGCATTCCCGAGTACACCCAATAATACCACTCCAAGAACATAGAAAAGCCACTTTTTGAATTTATGGAAAAAAACGAAAGTTTTCCAGTCCCGTAGTATCGGATCACGCGTTCCTTTATTGTCCATAAATTTTATCCAGACTATCAAGAGAAGACTCCACACACCAAGGGTCGATAGCCAAAATTCCCACTTGGTCCTGCTCACAGTTAATGAAGATGTAAACGGTCCTAACACCAATATTATAACAATTGGAATAATTACCCATTTGACAACAAACTGTCCGATTCGTTTCTTCTCTTTCTCTTTTATCTCTTTATCCTTCAAATTGGTCTCTATCCTATTCAACCGTTCTTCTAAAGGCTTTCGGGCTTCACGTTCTTCTGCCAGAGTCTTTTCTGATTCTTCTATTGTTCTTTTATCTTGTCTGATTTGGTCCTCTAACTTAGCTATTACTTCCTCCTTTTTGTTGGTCTCTACCTCAAGGTTACGCAACCTCGAGTGGGTATTCTCCAACTCACGTCGGACTTTCTGGTTCTCTTCAATTAGTGCTTCTTTGACCAATTCAATCTGTTTATCCACATCCACTTCTACCGATAGTTTTTGGCGAAGTGCATTATTTAAGATAATAGAAGATAAAACGTCTTGAGGTAAATCATCAACATTTTCGAACCTCGTCAAAGTTTGAAGGATTCGTATTGTTACCTTTTCAGCATCCGGATCGAATTCTTGAAAAAGGAAAGGCAAACGAAGATTTCCGAGAATCGCCTCTTCAAATTCTGTTGTTCTTGGAACCCAGAATTGCAGCATTTGAATAAGAGTGGCAGGATGCACGCAAACTGGAATTTTATGAGGAGTATCATTTCTCTTGTAGCCATCAAAACCGAGGAAACGAAAATCAACCGTAACAATCCAGCTGTTTGCCTCTAGCGGTGATTCGATCCTCTCTGGACGACGGTCTAGAACGAAATACCACAGTACTATATCATGTTTCAATTCCTTGTAACTCTTCGCTCTTTCTTTGAATCTCTTTTTCTCGAATTCCACTTGTTCATTTAAACTGGTTATTACGCGTTGATCAGTTAAGTAGTTTTCAATCTTCTGATTAAAGAGTTCTATGCCCTTTGTTTTAAGGATTCGGATTAAATCTGTTGTATAAGGTTTAAAATAATCTTCGGCTTTAAGTGGTCGACCTGCTTTCTTACATTCCTCCGCAAACTTTTGGGTAAATCCACTAAGATCACTTGCAGAAGCAACATTGGCGAGGTTTGGACCAAGCTGAAGATCACCGAGGAATTGCGTGTAGTATTCCAAAACCCCCCTAGTTTCATCTATTGTTGCGGGGGATACGTATAACTTCACCTTTACCTTGGCCGAGAGTAACTTAATAAGGTTTATTAGAGATTGAGCCGCCTCATTCGATGGATTTTCATGCAGTCCAAGCATAGAGAAAAGAAAGTTTGTATCAACAAATACTGTGAATGATGGAGTAGAACCCATTGTTTTGGTCAATGCTTGTAGTGTATCCTCTCCAAGATTACCTGCTTCTAAAAAGAAGTAAGCATTTAATTGACGTAATATATATGATCGAGTATCTTGATTCTTAGGATCTATGAATTCTATTATCGCTGCTCGAATGCCTTGGCAAATCTCTGGTGGATAGCTCTTAAGAAAGCTTTGAAACTTTTCGGTTGTATCCAAATTAATAGTAGTACCTGAGATAAGCTCGTATGTTCTTGCACCCATTTCTCTAATCAAAGGGGTTAGAAATCCTTCGCTAAAAGCTCGCCATATCTCTTCTTTTCTTATTGACGGGCAATATTTCTCGATTATATCAAAGAATCGTAGTTTCACTTTCTTTTCGATCTGCTCTGTTTCTTTCACCTTTTTCTCAAATTCTTTAAGACTACTCTCTGAGATTTTGAATTCTTCGTTACTTAGAGGTATTAATGTGCCTGTAGAACGTAGGCTTTCAATTTGTTTTTTAACTTTCTCTGCATCAAGTTTAACAGAGAAGTTTTCACTAAGTGTATTTATAATATCCTGTAATTTCATACTTTTACTCGACAACCACATGCTGGATATGATAAGCTGTTGAATTGCCTTGTCCCACCATCCTACTTGATTTAGTTCAATGTGGTGAATCAATGATATGAACTCTGGTGGAAGCGTTGACTTCCGCATATGTGAAACCTCCTTTAACACCTTTTCATGCGAGGATGCCTAGCAAAGCAGTAAGTCAGAATCATGTTGAGTATAGGATGATCTTATTTCAAAGCCGCATAGTTACTTCTGTCGCAAACGCTGTTTTATTTCTCCCACACCAACAGCGTATCTATCATCACTTCAATCTGCTCATCAGTGAAATGACGAGCTCCGATTGCACCGGTGGGGCAGTATGAGGCACAGGTGCCACAGCCCTTGCACAATGCCTCGTTTATTTCACAGACTAAAATGCCATCGCCTCTATCGACTAATTGAGGTGCATTAAATTGGCATATCTTCACGCAGATTCCACACGCTCTGCAAAGCTCTCTGTTGACCACCTGACATACGACCGGCTCTAAGTCGATATGATCTCTGGAGGTCAGAATAGAGGCCTTGCCTGCGGCTCCCTGGGCGGAGAACAAGCTGTCGGATATTCCCTTGGGAGAATGGGCACACCCACAGATGAATATTCCGGCGGTATTGGTCTCCACCGGACCCAGCTTGGAATGCCTCTCCATAAAGAAACCATCCAAACCTCGCGGGATTTTCAAAAGATTCTGCAATTCAGCAAAATCCTCTTTCTTTGGCACCATTCCCACTGAAAGGATGACTGCGTCTACTGGCAGGTCAAACTCAGTTTTGGACAGGGGTTGGTAAAGTTTTATTTGGGTGGCTTTATTCTCTCCTAACACTTCAGGCGGGACGCTTTCATCATATCTTAGGAAAACGACACCTAATCCTCTGGCTTCCCGATAAGCCTCTTCTGCCCCTTTATCGAAAGTTCGGATGTCCCGATAGAAGACGGTCACATGGATTCCCTGTTTTTCTAATTCGATTGCCTGCTTGATGGCAACCTGACAACAATATCTGGAACAGTATTGATTCCCTTCTTTTTCTCTCGAACCAACACATTGAATGAAAGCCACATGTTCAGGCTTTTTGCCAGCTATCTTCAATTCCTCATCTTTTGTCAAAAGCTTTTCCAGTTCCATATTGGTAAGGACATTAGGAAATTTTCCGTAGCCGAATTTCTCCTTGGGCGCATAAAGATCAGAGCCAACCGCCAAAATGATCGCTCCGACCTTTAACACTTCATCTTTGGATTTCTTTCCCTTTTCCTCGCCCAGTTTTTCTGCAGTGACCTCAAAATTGCCAACGAAGCCTTTTACCTCTTTGACTTTGGCTTTCGTGATAATTCTGACTTTTCTTTTCTTAAGCTCGTCTATTTTTCTTTTGATTAATTCTTTTCCAGTCAGTTCACTATTTAAAAGTTTGCCTAATTCTTTGACCCGACCACCCAACGCTTCGCTTTTTTCGATCAAAATTACCTTTTCGCCTTTAATCGCTAAATCTAAAGCGGCGGAAATTCCAGCGATACCTCCACCTATAATCAATATTTTGGAATCCATAGGAACTTGTCTGGTCTCCAATGGCTCAAGATGGCAAGCTCTAGCAACTGCCATTCGGAGCAAATCCTTTGCCTTTTGGGTTGCCGCTTCCGGCTCCGCCGCATGAACCCAGGAGCATTGATCCCGGATATTTGCCATCTCAAAAAGATAAGGATTAAGCCCTGCTCTTCGGCAGGTCTCCTGGAAAATGGGCTCGTGGGTTCTGGGAGTGCAAGCCGCCACCACCACCCGGTTTAATTTAAGCTCTTTAATTTTCTCCTGCATGAACCTTTGAGTTCCATCCGCACAGGTAAAAAGCTCCCGGCAAACGTAAGCCACCCCGGGAAGGGATTTAGCATATTCTTCAACCTCCGCCACATTCACCACCCCGGCGATGTTGATTCCGCAATGGCAGACGAATACCCCAATCCTTGGTTGTCCATCCAGGCTCAAAGACTCAACTTTGATCGGCTCTCTTTTGACCTGTTGACCCTTTAAGTGCTCCGAAACCTTCAAAGCTGAAGCAGACCCCAAAGCCACCGAATCGGTGATATCCTTAAGTCCAGCCGCACTTCCACAAAGATATATGCCTTCTTTTGTGGATTCCAAAAAGGAGGTGGAATCTCTCTGTTTAAAAAATCCACTCCCATCCAGCTCGATCCCCAAGATTTGGGCAAGTTTCTGTGTCCCTTCGGCGGGGACTCCGGCGGAAGAAAGTATCACTATGTCCGACCTGATCCTTTCCACCACTTTGGTGTCGGTGTTTTCAATATAAATCCAAAGGTCTTTAGTATTTGGATCTTCTTCAATCTTAGCAGGTTTGCCCTTATAAAAGACCACATTTGGATCCTCTTTGGCTCGCAGATAAAGCTCTTCATATCCTTTGCCAAATGCTCTTATATCATTGTAGAAAATATAAATCTTTTCGATATCTGGCTCATGAGTCTTTGCCAAAAGCGAATCCTTTATGGCGTTCATACAACAGAAATAGGAACAATAGGGATAGCCCCTCTCTCCCACCGACCTTGATCCCACGCATTGGACAAAAGCTAAGGTTTTGGGAACCTTCATATCGGCAGGACGAACCAGGTGCCCGCCACTGGGACCGGAAGCATTCAATATTCTTTCAAACTCCAAGGCGGTCAAAACATTCTCGTAGCGAGCATAGCCATAGTTGGTTAAGCCCCGGGGATCGTATTCATCAAAGCCAGTAGCAACTACAATAGCGCCCACCTTGAATTCTTTCTCCTCAGGAGGCATATCAAAATCTATACACTTGGGCTTGCATGTTCTGGCGCAGTTTTCACACACCAGGATGGTCCTATTCAGGCACGCATCTCGGTCAATCACATAGGTGCGAGGCGAGGCTTGAGGGAATGGGGAATAAATGGCTTTTCTTGCTCCCATGCCCAAGTCGAAAAGGTTGGGGACTATGACCGGGCATACCTTGGCACAATCACCACAGCCCACACAGGATTTTTCATCCACAAACCTTGAATTTTTCCTGACCCCGACCGTGAAGTTGCCCTTTTCACCTTCGACTTTCACCACTTCTGAATAGGTCAGAACCTCGATGTTGGGATGCCGACCGGCATCCAGCATACGCGGACCCAAAATTCAGATGGCGCAGTCCATGGTGGGAAAGGTCTTGTCTATCTGGGCCATCCTCCCCCCCAAAGTAGAGGATCTTTCAACCAGATAAACTTGAAAATCGGCGTCAGCCAGATCCAGCGCCGCCTGAATCCCAGCCACCCCTCCTCCGATCACCAAAGCACCTTTCTTTGTCAACAAAACCTCCTAAAAAAGCATAGAGTCTAAAGCGAAGAGCTTAGAGCAATCCATCTTGTTTTCATCTTTTCGCTTTAAGCTCTTCGCTTTAAGCTCTTCGCTCTAAACCGCTTTATTCAAAAGATTTTTTCCGTATTGGTATCCTTTATCGAAAGCTTTTAAGTTAAGCTCGATCAATCTCCCACTAAAGGAATCCTCAATCGCCTTTCTGGCGCAGTCCTCTTTAATCAGGTTAGTGACCGCGGTGAAGAAGCCAAACATCACAGTGTTTGCGGCTATTTTCGCTCCCATCTCCTCTGCCAGCCGGGTTGAGGGTATGGCAAAAAATTTTATTCCCTTCTTTACTTTGTCCGGCTTGACCAGATCCTCATCGATGATCAAAGTGCCATCGTCTGTTATGTTGTTTGCATGTTTGGAATACCCCTCTCGCGACATAGCCACCACGATCTGAGGAACAGTAACATAGGGATACAAAACTCGATCATCGGAGATCACCACCTGAGAACTGCAGGCTGACCCCCTGGCCTCGGGTCCAAAGCTTTGGGTCATGGTAGCTTGCTTTACGTCGAAGATGGAGGCGGCCTTTCCCAAAAGATACCCGAAGCGTATCACTCCCTGACCACCGAAACCGGTTATTCTTACCTCCGTCAGCACTGGGGACCTCCGTGTGGTATGAATTTATCTTTTAGCTTCTGCTTCATCCAATCATTATGAGCATCCAGGAAGGTGGGTCTTTCCCGGTCGATGAATTTGCCCACAATGATCTTTTTCTGAAATTCGATGTCCAGCTCCCGGGTATCCGCCCCATGCTTAATCACACTGTTGTCATGATAGAATTTCATCAGATCCAGACCCGTTCCCAGCTTATTTCTTCGGGCATAGATGGTGGAACAGGGACAGATTATCTCGATGAAAGAGAAGCCTTTTTTATTTAAAGCCTCGGTCATGGATTTGGCTAATCTTCGCACGTCTAAAGCAGTCCAGCGAGCTACGTATACCGCGCCGCAGGATGCGGCTAAATGCGGTAAACTAAAAGGTTGTTCAAAATTCCCATAAGGGGAGGTGGAGGTGTTAGCGGTCAAGGGAGTGGTAGCCGCCACCTGCCCTCCGGTCATGGCGTAAACGAAATTATTAATGCACAAGACTACTATGTCCATATTCCTTCGAGCCGCATGGATGAGATGATTGCCTCCGATTCCCACTATATCGCCGTCACCGCTGAAGACCACCACCTTCAACTCCGGATTGGCTAACTTCAAGCCCGTGGCAAAAGGTATGGCTCGGCCATGAGTGGAATGGAAGGAGTCTAACTTTACATAACCGGCAATTCTTCCGGAACAGCCTATTCCTGAGACCACACAGATCTTCTCCAGGGGGAACTCGACCTTTTTCACAGCCTCGGCAAAAGAAGTTAGAACCGTCCCAATGCCGCAGGTGGAACACCAGATATGCGGAATTCGATCCATCCGCAACAAGGATTCCAGGGGGTGTTCTACTACTTCAGGCGCTTCGACTGTTTCGACAGCTTTCATTTTACCGCCTCCTTAATAGCCTTATATATATCCTCTGGGTCATGCACCCAACCGCCCCCATGAGGAACCAAAATGGTTTTGCAGTTTCCCCCAGCACATCTTTCCACCTCATAATACATTTGTCCATAGTTCATCTCCACCACCACAAAAGCCTTTATCTTTTTGGCTAATTCCCTCACCTTTTTCTCCGGGAATGGCCAGACAATAATGGGGCGAAGAAGTCCTACTTTTATCCCCTCTTTTCGTGCCTTCTGAATAGCAGGGATGGAGACCCGTGAACTTATTCCGTAGGAGAAGATAACCACCTGGGCATCCTCCATCTCCATCTCTTCCACATCCACTAACTCATCCGCATGCAGTCTGATTTTTTCAACCAATCTTCGTACCAACTTCTCCTGCGCCTCCCAGCTCATCGCCGGGTAACCTTTCTCGTCGTGGGTCAAGCCGGTGATGTGGATTTTGTAGCCATCTCCCGCCTTCACCATTTCCGGGATCAGATCCTTTCCCGGTTTGAAGGGAAGGTATTCCCTGGGGGGTAGTTTAGTATATCGACGGGGATAAAGTTCTATTTCATCAGCCTCTGGGATTACCACTTTTTCGGTCATGTGCCCCACGCACTCATCTGCCATCACCAAAACTGGAACCCGGTACTTTTCAGAAAGATTAAATGCCTTTATAACCACTTCAAAACACTCCTGGGGGGAGTTGGGGGAAAGGGCAATGATTTCGTAATCTCCATGAGAGCCCCAGCGAGCTTGCATCATATCTGCTTGTCCCGGCAGGGTAGGCAGTCCAGTGGAGGGACCTCCTCTTTGAACGTTTATCACCACGCAAGGGGTCTCCATCATTGCCGCCAAGCCAATATTTTCCATCATCAACGAAAATCCGGGACCGGAGGTTACGGTCATGGATTTCACCCCTCCCCAGGCCGCTCCAACCACAGCCGCCATGGAAGCCATTTCATCCTCCATCTGAATGAAGATGCCTCCCACGTGTGGAAAACGTTCAGCCACCCTTTCCGCCACCTCCGTGGATGGAGTTATCGGGTAACCTGCTAAGAAACGACAGCCTGCGGCAATCGCTCCCTCAGAACAGGCATGGTCCCCATCCAAATAATGTGCTCCGGTTAGCACACCTTTAGGGTCAGCTTTCAACTTTCTTTACCTCCTCTTTTGGTTTCTCTGTAACGAATATAGCAAACTCAGGACAAAGCATCTCGCAAAGGCCACAGTGGACACAAGCCTCTCCTTTAACCACCTGGGGAGGATGATAACCCTTAGTATTGAATTCGGTGGAGAGTTCAAGCACATCTCTGGGGCAATACTCCACGCAGAAGCCGCACCCTTTGCACCTCTCCTTTATGATATGTATCTCCCCATGGGGGATCTCCAATTTATCGTAATCCAGTGGCTTTCGCCAGAATTTCCCATCAGTTCCTGATGGCATACTTTTTACCTCCAAAAGTTTTTTCATCTCCATCGCTTAAAAATAAAATTCGTATGAATGCATACGCATATCTTCCGCAAATATTAAGATACAATCCAAGACCTCTAAGTCAAGTTATTTTTTTCACAAAGTCCACCATGGAAGTTTCCGTCAAGGAAAGCATGATCACTGGTTTTCCTAAAAGAAAACCTTTTCAGTCTACTATAATACGCAGAAAAATTTGACCATGATGAATGAAGCCTTGATGCCTTTTTATGCGCAAAAAAGAGGCAGTTCACATAAACTCATCCATACAAGCTTCGGTTGGAGGACTTTTCTAAAATTAAATGGTGACTTCATCCATTTTTTGATAAAGCGTGACTGATATGCGGGCTTCTTTGGTGAGGAAAAGACAAAGAATTCTTTACATGGTTCACTGAAAAGTGAACACTCCAAAATTCTCGTCGAGGTTAGAGGTGAGTTCCAGATTACTACACGAAAGCTACTGCCTCGATCTCGATTTTCATCCCTTTGGGCAAACGAGAGACCTCCATGGTCGATCTAGCCGGTGGGTTAACGGTGAAATACTGAGTATAAACTTCGTTCATCACCCCGAAGTCATCCATGCTATGCATGAAAACGGTGGTCTTTACCACTTTGTCCAATCCTGAGCCAGCCGCCTCCAGTATAGCTTTGATATTTTCTATCACCTGTCGGGTCTCCTGAACAATCCCTCCAGAAATTCTTTCACCGGTCTTTGGGTCCAATGCGATCTGTCCGGAGACAAAAATCAGAGACTCCCCTTCCAGCTTGACTGCCTGTGAATACGGTCCCACTGCCCTGGGCGCATTTTCCGTCCGGATAATGGTTTTTGGCATATCCATCCTCCTCACTTATTGCTTTGATGAAGGATACTCTTATCCCTCCGCACGGGCCTCTTCCTCTAAATAAGGCATCCGTGAGGAAGTCGAGCTACCTTACTGGATTTCTCCTTGGTTATTCAATAAAACAACTTTTCCCTCCTCTGTCAACAAATTTCCGATGTCAAATGGTAATGAGCAAATCCATATCCACCACCCCAAAGGGGCTCTCGATAATATGGTTTTCCGCAAGACCCCTAACAAAGCTGGTTTTAATTTCAACTTTGATTTTGCATAGGTGTCATCTTGTCAATCTCCCCCGCCTTTGGTGGAGACGAAACGAAGGATGAATTCCAATGCCTTTGCATCAGAAAAAAAATTGTTGCAATTTTTCGAAAAATCTATAATATTGCACATCGCAAAATCCAAAGGTTCCCCCGCAAAGCGGGGGGAAAGGACAACCATGAAAAACGAAGTTATAGATTTACTTCCAGAGATAAATGATATTAAAGATGAGGGTTTGAAGAAAAAGGTGATCTCCGTCTGGCAGGAGGCCATAAAACAAGGTGGCTGGAAGATCGAAGATCTGGAGAAAATCCCTTTCACCTTGGTGATTCCCGATTGCAAGATAAATCTGATCGAGCACACCAGAGCAGTTACCCATACCGCTTTGGAGATTGCCAAAGTTATTTTGAAGTTTTATAAAGAACAAATTAAGATAGATTTTGATCTTTTGCTGGCTGGGGGAATTTTACATGATGTGGGGAAGCTTTTGGAATATGCTTCTATGGGAGGTAAGATCACCAAAAGCAAAACCGGAAAACTTTTGAGGCATCCTTTTTCCGGATCAGCTTTGGCATATAAACATGGATTACCTGAAGAGGTTGTGCATACCATTGCCACTCATGCTAAAGAAGGAGACGAAGGATACCGCTCCATCGAAGCGATGATCATCCACCACGCTGACTTCATAAATTTTGAGAGCCTGGGAGGTAAAGTTTAAAGTTCAAGATTCAAAGTTCAAAATTCGAAACTGCAATTCAAAACCAAAAGATGAAACCCAAGGACCTACCTTGCGCGTAAATAGTTTTTATTTTTTATCTGTAATTTTTAGTTTTGCATTTTCAATTTTTAGTTCATTCATAAGTTAAACAAACTGAATTTAGCATTAAGGAGAAAAGACATGTCCACTAAACAAAGACAGGTAAACTTGGACTTAAAAGAAATGCCCACCCGATGGTATAACATACTTCCCGATCTGCCGGAGCCGCTTCCCCCACCCCAGGACCCGGAAAAAGGGGAATCGAGAATAAAAAACCTTCCCCAAATACTGTTAGCTGAATGCCTGAAGCAGGAATTCTCAAATGATAGATGGATCGATATTCCAGAGGAACTTCAAGGGATGTATCATCAAGCCGGCAGACCCAGACCGTTGTTCCGTGCACTTAATCTGGAAAAAAAGCTGGACACGCCGGCGCGACTTTATTACAAGTCGGAATTTTACAGCCCCACTGGAAGCCATAAAGTAAATACGGCACTGGCACAGGCATTTTATGCCAAAAAAGAAGGATACGAAAGATTGACCACGGAGACCGGAGCAGGGCAGTGGGGGACAGCCTTGGCTTATGCGGCTTCCCTGGCAGAGGTTAAGTGCACGGTGTATTGGGTGAGGGCGGTTCATGACTGGAAGAGGGACCGAAGAAATTTAATGGAGCTTTTTGGGGCAGAAGTATACGCTTCCCCGAGCCCTAAGACAGAATTTGGAAAAACACTATACAATAAAGATCCGAAACATCCCGGATCTTTAGGAATAGCCATCTCCGAGGGGATGGAAGATGCCCAAAAAGATCCTAAAGCCATCTATTGCTTGGGTTCGGTTTTAAATCACGTGTTGATGCATCAAACCATCATCGGTCTTGAGACCAAAAAGCAGTTTGAGAAATTTGACGACTATCCGGATATGGTCATCTCCTGTCTGGGAGGAGGGAGTAATTTCGGCGGGTTTGCTTTGCCCTTCATGCATGACGTTCTAAAACAGGGCAAAAAGATCAAGTTCATCGCGGCGCAGAGCAAAGCGGCTCCTAATCTTCAGGGTGAATACAAATACGATTTTGCCGACTATGCGGAGATGACTCCACTCCTTAAAATGTATACTTTGGGACACAAAACCGACATGGCCCCCATAAAAGGCGATGGATTAAGATACCATGGCTGTTCACCTATCATAAGCCTTTTAAGGGACAAAGGATTGATTGACACTATCGCCTATCCTCAGGATGAAAAATACGTGTTTGAGCGGGCTAAGTGGTTCATCCAGGCGGAGGGGTTTTTGCCTGCTCCAGAGTCAGCCTACAGCGTTGCCTGTGCTATCGACCAGGCGCTTGAATGCAAGAAGAGTGGGGAAAAGAAAGCTATCGCCTTCAATATCAGCGGACATGGGTTTCTGGATATCCCCGGATATAGAGAAGTGTTGAATTTGAAATAGGTGAAAATTAGAAATTCAAAGTTCAAAATTCAGGATTAAGATCTCTAAACTTAAAATGGTATCTAATTAACCCTATTCGTGAGATGTCGTCCTGGAACTCATCCCCCAACTCCTTCTCTTAGGAAGAGAAGGAGAGTTGTTATCCCTCTCTTTTTAAGAGAGGGATAGAGGGTGAGTTCTTGCTCTTATTATGATATGGTTGAGAATTTGATATAAGAAGGAGAATAGCCATGCTTAGAATCGTGTCTTTTGTTTCGTTAATGGTGTTTGTTTCAATCGTATTCGTTAAGTTGCTTCCGGCACAAAATGAACCTGAACAGACGTCACCAGCCTCTACTATGACTGATACCTCAAAAGGAGCATCACCCCTAACTGTGCAGACGGAACTGGAGAAAAAAGAGCGTCTGGAAAAGGCTATCAAATATCAAAAGGCAAAGAATATCCATTATTTTGTAGATCAAGGCTACACTATCCTGTTCTTAGTCTTGTTTCTATTCTTAGGAATCTCTGCTTTTCTCCGGAGGCAAATTGAGAAAATCACCCAAAAACGATTTTGGGTTGTGGCAATCTATACGCTCCTTTTTCTTGTCATATTATTCATTGTCGGATTTCCATCCAGCTATTACGGATTTTCTTTGGAGCATAAGTATGAACTGTCCAATCAGACCTTCTCTCAGTGGTTGGGAGAAGGGCTTAAAAGTTTGCTTGTTCTCGTCATCATTGGTCTGGTTTCAGTGGAGGGGATATACTTGGCTTTGAAAAAAGCACCTCGAACCTGGTGGATCTATGTCTCAGTGGTCTTCATAATCTTTACTGTAATTTTGGTAAATTTAGCCCCGGTTCTGATTATGCCCCTTTTTAATAAGTTTACTCCTTTGCCGGAGGGCGAATTGAGAAACAAACTGGTGAATTTGTCCCATAAAGCGAATGTCAAGGTGGGGGATATTTTCACCATGGACGAAAGCAAGCAGACCAAGAAAGTAAACGCCATGTTTACTGGATTGAGCAACACCAAAAGAATCGTTTTGGGCGACAATTTGACAAATGAGTTTACTCCCGATGAGATCGAGGTGGTGATTGCGCATGAGATGGGACATAATCTTTTGCATCACCTCTGGTGGGGTATACTTTTTTCATCTATTGTGGCAGGCATAGGATTTTTTATAATTCATCTGACCGGACCAAAAATAATAACCAGATTGAAAAACAGGTTGAAGATTGAAAATATGGCGGATGTGGCAGGATTGCCTTTGATATTTTTGATATTCATGGTTTATGGAATAATTACCATGCCTGTTGGTCCAGCCTTTTCTAGACACATGGAAAGGCAGGCGGACAAGTTTGCTTTGGACATGACTCATAATAAGGAAGCCTTTATCTCCGCTATGAACGAATTAGCCTATATCAACCTATCGGACCCTAATCCCAGCCCGATAATTGAGTTATTATTATATGACCATCCACCCATATCGAAAAGGATAAAGTTTGCGGAGGACTATAGATTTTAGTTGTAGCGGAAGCCTTTAGGTTTCCATAATGGAAGGCTAAAGCCTTCTGCTGAGTTCTATGTTTTTGGTAACATGGACAAGGAATGGGAAGAACACATGAAGCGTGAGGTAAGAAAGGAATACCTCGAAATGCTATCCTCTCATTTAGATAAAGAAGTTATCGCTTATTTGGAAAGAGAGCCACAGATCACGAGTCTATTAACAGATTATCTGGTTCTTGTTGACACTATTGCAACACGTACACTGTCGGGGAAACCTCTTCATAATAGAGACACGGGAAGATATATAGGAACACCAAAGATTAACGCAGCCGAAGTCTTCAGTGACTACTCTTTTCTCATAGCACCGATTTATAAAGCATTTGAAGGATACCTGTTTTTACTTGCAAACTCAATCGGCTTAAAAACCAAAGACGAAATCATAAAGAACATTGGGGGCTGTTATGACGAGGAAAAGATAATTCAAATCAAAAGAGAAATTGTGACTGAAACTGGCAACCGAATAGACAAAGCGGATAAAGAAGGGATAGGTAGGCTTTCGGAGTTAAAGAGAGTGCTGGAACAATATCGTCACAATCCAGCTCATTTTCTGGGGAACACTCTGGACACTTTTCAAAAAGCTACAAATTATGGTGGTGCAATACTAACAGCCATCAATGAAACCACGAAGTTTTTTCTTGAGAGAGGAGACATCACGTCAAGATGAGCGCAAAGACTATTATTGAAAAAATTTTATCTAAGGCATCGGAGAAGGATGTTTATGCCAACGATCGAGTGTGGGCGGACGTGGAGCTTACGGTGATTCGGGATTTTGGGGGACCTAATGCCGTCCTCGAGTTCGATAAATTCACCAATAATGGCAAAGTAAAAGACCCAGATAAAATTGCCATCACCTTCGACTATCAAGCTCCCGCCAAAGATATGAAGGTGGCACAAAATCAAGCTTTGTGCAGAGAATTTGCCAAGAGGCAGGGGATAAAGAATCTCTTTGATGTCAACTGGGGAATCGGACAACATGTCCTGTTGGAAAGAGGCATGATCAAGCCCGGATCGGTGGTGATCGGGACAGATAGCCACATGAATCTTTTGGGATCAGTCGGATCGTTTGCCTCCGGAGTCGGAAATACGGACATCGTAGCCGCCTGGTATTTAGGAAAATTGTGGTTCAGAGTCCCTGAGACCATTAAGGTAATTTTCAAAGGCAAATACAAAGAGCCGGTCTCGGCAAAAGATTTGACCTTGAAATTTGTAAAGGAGATCGGGACGGACAAGCCTAATTATAAATCTTTGGAGTTTATGGGAGAGCCAATTGATAATCTTTCTTTGGCTGGAAGATTGACCTTAGGAAGCATGATGACCGAAGTGAATGCCAAAATCTCCTTCATAGAGCCAAGCGGTGAAACTCTGGAGTTTTTGAGACAAAGATGCGGGGATAAGCTGGATATTGTTACACCCGATCAAGATGCCAAATATTTAGATGAGATAGAGATTGATGTCAAAAAGCTTGTTCCGCAGGTTGCCTGTCCTCATAGCCCGGACAATGTTAAGCCGGTGGAAGAGGTAGAGGGAACGCCTTTTAATGAAGGGTTCATAGGGTCCTGCACCAACGGAAGATTGGAGGATTTCAAAGCCGCCGCAAGAATATTGAAAAAAGCCGGGAAAATTCACCCAGAGGTGAGATTGGTCATTGTCCCAGCCACTAAAGAGGTAGCTATGGAGATGCTTAAAGCCAGGTTTTATGAAACCTTCATGAGCGTGGGAGCAATGGTGGCCAACCCCGGATGCAGTCTTTGCACCGCTGGACATCATGGAGTTTTGGGGAAAGGGGATGTCCTTTTGTCCACCTCCAATAGGAATTTTTTGGGCAAACTGGGGAAAGGAGCAGAAGTCTATCTCTGCAGTCCAGCCACAGTAGCCGCTTCGGCGGTCGAAGGGAGAATCACTGATCCAAGAAAGTATTGGTAAAAAGGTTTCCGACATGATAGGAGGATTCATCAGTTATTTAAGAGATTCTAAACTGAGAGGAGAAAAGTTCAAACTAAAGCTTTAAATCTTGAATTTTGAACCTTGAATCTTGAATAATCTATGAAAGGTACGTTAGTCAACACCGCCACCGTGATCTTAGGAAGCACAGTAGGGCTTTTGATCGGGGCAAGATTTCCCGAAAGGATCAATACCATCGTTATGCACGCTTTGGGCTTGGCTACCCTTTTGATTGGTTTTAAGATGGCTTTTAAAACCGAAAATATTCTTTTGGTCATAGGGAGCTTGGCTATCGGGGGGATTATTGGAGAACTTTTAAAGTTAGAGGAAGGATTGGAGAGAATTGGTGAGTTCATCAAAAGAAAAGTGAGGTCCGAATCGGGGAGCTTTGTCTTAGGGTTTGTCACCTCCAGCCTGGTTTTCTGTCTTGGTCCTATGACCATTGTGGGCTCGATTCAGGATGGAGTGAGTGGGGATGCAAGCGTTTTGTATGCGAAATCGCTTTTAGATGGCTTCGCTTCTATGGTTTTTGCCTCCAGCCTGGGGGTGGGCGTATTTTTTTCTTCTCTTACTGTTCTTCTATTTCAGGGAAGTCTGACTCTCTTAGGTAGTCGCCTATCGTTTTTGTTAAAACCTGAAGTTTTGAATGAACTGACTGCCACCGGCGGACTGATCATCGTGGGGATCGGGATTTACCTTTTAGGGATAAAGAAAATAAAAGTCGGAAATTTTCTAACGGCTTTGGTGGTAGTGATTTTAGCCTTGATCTTTAAATAAAATAGATCCAGATTAAGAACCATATTTTCCATCCGACAAAACGTATAAACGAGAAACTTCAAAAGGGAGGGAGGCTTTATGTCACCGGTAACTGCAGAGGTAAAAGTTTTGGATTTAAGACCTAAACATGTCCTTAGGAATTTGGGGAGTAAAAGCAAAGTCTGTCTTTTGAACTCTCACGATATTTTCAAAGTGTTAAAAGATGAGAAGGTAATCGTTATGGCCTGCAATACCCGGATAAAACACGTGGTTCCGGGGATAATGCGAGCCGCCGAAGAGCTTGATTCTGTGGTGGCATTTGAATTGGCTAAAACCGAAGGTGGGGTGGATGGGGGATATACCGGACAGACTCCTCAAATCTTTTTTGAGACCGTGGTGGAATATGCGGAAGAAAGAAAATTTTCCAAGCCTTTTTTCATTCACGGCGACCATACCACCGTCAAAGACACCTCACCTGAAGCATTTCAATCTGCCAAAGAACAGATCGAGGCTGAACTTCAGGCGGGCTATACCTCAATTGCTATAGATGCTTCTTTTAATGAATTAGAGGATAACATAAGAATAACCGGTCAGCTTGCCACCTTCATTCTCCCTTATGAGTTAGGTTTGGAAGTGGAGGTAGGCGAAGTGAAATCAGCGGGACAGGAGGCAGTTATCACCACAGTTGAAGAAGCGATCGCTTTTATCAACGGATTAGAAGACAACGGAATTCATCCAGATCTTTTGGCGATCAATAACGGCTCCAAGCACGGAAATTACCTGGAGGGGGAAAAGATTTTCATAGATTTGGAAAAAACCGGTGAAATCTTCAATGTCATCAAACCCAAAGGTATTTGCATTGCCCAACACGGAATCACTGGGACGCCCCTTAATTTAGTAGGTAAATTTGCTGACTATGGAATTCGCAAGGGTAACGTGGGAACAGAATGGCAAAATATCGCACACGAATTTCTTCCCCAAGACCTAATGAATGAGATGAAAAAATGGGCCCAGGCAAACAAAAAAGATATAAAATTTGCCACCAGGGAGTTCAAAAGCGAAATAGATTCCATTCCTCAAAAGCATATTAAACAAATAGAACAAAAAGCTTATGAAACAGCCGGTTCTTTTATTACCGCTTTCAGAGCTAAAAACTTAGCCAGTCTGGTCAAAGAAAAGTTGCTAAATTAAGCTAAAGAAAAGAATTTTTCAAAAGATATTCAAAATAAGTGAACCGTGTGCACAGGTTGAACTTGGTTTGAACAACAAATAAAAAATGCTGTCTTCGCAATATAATAATGTCAGTAGTTTGCAAATAGGAAATGTCAGGTTATGATCATCCATATGGATGATAAGAGTGTTAAACCTGACCATGAAAGAGGCGGAGAGATATAAAGTAATATCAGA
>Ga0315294_10003297_pt1 | contig 17571 bp, 8 predicted proteins | sample YL17G13_40_MG_FD_203626 | JGI IMG/M metagenome (GOLD analysis project Ga0315294, IMG submission 203626) | Sediment microbial communities from Yellowstone Lake, YNP, Wyoming, USA - YL17G13_40 | ecosystem: Environmental > Aquatic > Freshwater > Lake > Sediment | place: USA: Wyoming | collected... | reverse complement strand
GCTTTGATTATCTAAGAACCATCCATGAGTTGAGTTATACATCCAAAAGTAAACAGTTACGTTCTCATTGTCTGTGCTAGTGACGTTAACAGTGAAGTTAAATGGTGAGTATCCATAAGAGCCACCGTCATTAGGCGACATACTAATGTTGTTAAGCAATATAGGACTTCTAAGATAGAAGGCGTTAACCTGAGTAGCTGCACTGTCATAGTAATTACTCTTAGTAGATTTCATTGTTACATTATACCAACCTGTAGCTTTGCCAGACGTATCCCAGTTAGAACAACTGTAATTGCCGTCGCCCTCTGCTGATGCAGAGCATTCGTAATAGCTTGTTCCATTAGTTATGTTGAACTTAACTGTAGCATCTGTCACAGCTCCACAATTAGAATCATCTTGAGTAACGTTTCCTCTGAATGTAATAAATTGGTTAACAGTGTAGTTTTGAGATCCTATAGGTTGAGAAATATTGTTGAATAACTTGCCCATTAGAGTAAACGTTAAACTAAAATCAGTTCCAGTAATGTTATCTTGCAATCCTGGTGGGCAATTAGAACCTTGAGTTCCACCTTTCCAATAATGGCTTCCTAATGCATAATCACCGCATCCCCATTGAGATGGTCCCATTGTTCTACTAAAGTGGCCAGTTGAGTTGGAGTAGATATAAGCTGAACTATCCCAGCTAACACCAGAGCTAGTAATCCATATTTTTCCTTGAGCACTATTCGGATAAGTCTGATTGTCTGTATCATAGATTCTAAGAACAAAGTTTGTTGTATCAGTCCTGTTGATAAGTGTACCAGTAGAGGGCGTGACATTTGTTATGTTTATGATGTCGTAACTAATACTGAATGAACCTTCAGCAACACTAACATTCCCATCCTTGTCAGTAGCATTGAACTTGTAATCAACGCTTCCGCCAGCAGAAGCAAACGAACAATTGTAATTAACACTTGTCCAATTAATGTTTGTGTTGGCACAGTTAGTGCACCATTTGTCACCATCTATTTGCTGCCACAAACTACCAGTTCCTCCAGCACTTCTGTGCCATAGCTTGATAGTCACGTTATCAGCCAAGTCATCAGTGACATTGACAGAGAAGTTTCTATTGTTTGCCCATCCGCTGCTAGAAGGAGTGACACTCTGACTGGTCAAAGTGGGAATAACATATAGATAGAACTGTCCTATTCCTTGCTCAGATTTGACTGTGTAGTTTGAATAGTAAAAATCTTTTGTGGCATTCATGCTTGCATTGTACCAGCCTTGCCTACCGCCAGTAGAATCCCATCCTTCAGAAGTATCAGAACACTTGTAATAACCTGTAACAGGGCTAGTAACTAAAAGACAACCACTTTTGTAGTTAGTGCTAGAGACATTAAAGATTACGTTAATTCCTCCTAACTCTACATGGCAGTCGTCAAATATAGAAGACTCGAAACTTATTTTACTACCAATCGTGCTATTGACAGCTAAAGGATTAATAAATGTTATGTTAAACTCGCCCATTACGGACATATTCAATGCAAACCCAGCAGTGTCAGTGTCGTTTACTTGATAACATGTATACTCGTCGGGCGATACTGCAACCTTCCAGTTCTGGTGCCCTACCTCGTATCTTGGACTTGAGCATGTTGGGTTGAAAGAACGATTAGCAAAACCACTAGAGTCTGCTGTAACATTGTTACCGTTATCAGGAGTCAGGCTGTTTGTTTCTATGTAATAAGTCAAGTTAAATCCAGCAAGCGGAGTGTTGTTGCCATCTCTAATCCTTACAGAAAGATTATTTGTCTGGTTGTATGAACGATTAGCAATAGTGTTGTTGCCTTGGACGTATTCGAATATAACGTTATCCTTGTTAAGGGTAAAGTTCTTTTGGGCAGATGCTGTTGTAGTGTTCGTGTTGTTAAACGTATCGCTGACATTGAACTTGTAGTACCAGGTTCCCTTATCATTACATGTGAAGTTTATCAAGAAACTAAGATTTTGCCAATTTCCAATGTTCGTATAATTCCTAGAACTTACATATATCCAAGCAGCACCAGATGGCAAAGTAGATTTCCATAAAGTAACATTGGCAGTATCGTTTTGATCATAAACGCTTACATTGAACGTTCTCGCATCTCCCCATCCTCCATTAATAGGATCAACAGTTTCATTCTCTATCCTTGGAGAGTGTGTTTGGGTAGTGACATTGTAGAATCCGGATTGGTTGAACTTGTAGCAACCTTCGCTTGCATAAGTGAATGCTGTCCAATTCTGCTTGACAGACTGGAAGCTGTTGTCAGGCAAGAAATAATAAACAACATAACCACTTGAATTGCTGTTATTGCTTCCAACAGTATAGTAACTACCTCCTAAACCTTGCTTAGTTACATTAAATGAAATGCTAATACTAGGATTAAGGTAATAATTACTAGAGTTGTCAATGTCATACACTCTAACAGCAAACAAGGCAGATTGCGTCAAAGAGGCGTTAGTCTCATTGCCTGAAACATACTCAATCATTATGTTGTTCTTTTCAATATTGAATGTATTACTTCCTCCAACATAGCTTCCATTCGAAAGAGTCGTTGTATAACTATTTTCCTCAGTATCAGTAGCATTGAACTTAAACACCCTGTTGTTGCCAATGTCATTGCATGTATACGTCTTGTTCCACCATAATGTCGTGTTCAAGCAGCTAGTGCAATTCTGATAAGAACCTATCTGTGCCCAGGGCTCATTACCATCAGGAGATTCCCACAAGTAAACAGTATCAGTGTCCCCGGCATTATCGCTAACGTTAACAGTAAAGTTAAAGTTCTTTACCCAACCTTCTGCCCTTGGATTAACATCTGTGACTGTCAAATCTGGTATAGACCTTAGCTGTGTTGCATTTATTTCGAAATCAGTTCCGTTGTTGTAAGAACTGTTCCAAGAAATCATAGTCACATTGTAATATCCAATATCATAGCTGTTCGAATACCAACTGCACGAGTAGTAATTGCCAGTAGTATTGCCTGTAGACGTACAGTAGTAAGAGCTTGTGTTATGGTCTAGTTTGAACTGGACGTTGGCATTGTTTATGTTACTGCCGCATTCATCCGAAAGATTCCCAAGCAAAGGAACATTATCATCTAAATCATAAATCTGTCCGTCTATTGGTGAAATATAATTAGCACTCAAATTACCAACAACAGTGACGTTATAGCTGTTGGATTGAACATTGACATAACAAGTTTCACCGCTTACATTAAATTTCCATTGTCTTTTTCCTGCGTTGAAATTACAGTCAGGATTGAATGTGACATTGTAGTGGGTCGCGTTGTTAGTAACGCTGCCCAAACTTCCTGTCAACTCCATCCAATCTGAATCACTCTTAGTAACGTAAGCATGCACGTTGCTTAATGAGACATCAGTTGTGTAGACATTCTTAACAGTATCTAACACTCTAACAACAAACGGTGTATCGTATGCTGGATTAGAATTACTTCTGTTGACAGATGATTCGTTACCAGAGCCATAGACAATAGAGATAGTATCAGCTGTTACGCTAAAACTATTTGGAGAAAAGCTATTGTTAGCAGCACCACTTATACTAGATGCGTTGAACTTGTACTGCCATGAATCTATGTTAGCACAAGTATAACTCTTAGAGAAGTTAAACACATAACTGTTGCAAGGGTAACAAGAGCTTTGATTATCTAAGAACCATCCATGAGTTGAGTTATACATCCAAAAGTAAACAGTTACGTTCTCATTGTCTGTGCTAGTGACGTTAACAGTGAAGTTAAATGGTGAGTATCCATAAGAGCCACCGCCATTAGGCGACATAGAGATATTATTAAGTAAGATACTACTTCTCAAATAAAATGCATTAACTCGAGTAGAGGTTCCATTATGATAATTTTCTTTATATGACGTCATCGTAACATTATACCATCCAGATGATTTGCCTGAGCTGTCCCAACTAGAACATGTATAATTACCGTCGCCATCTGGAGTGGCTGTGCATTCATAATAGTTAGTTCCATTGGTAATGTTGAATTTAACAGTTGCATCTGTTAAAAGACCACAGTTACTATCTTGTGTAACGTTGCCTTTGATTGTAATAAGGTCTCCTATAGTATAATTAGTTCCTGTTGGTTGAATGATGCTGTTAAACAATTCACCTTTAAGAGTAAATGCTAAACTAAAATCAGCTCCAGTAACATTATCTTGCAATCCTGGTGGGCAATTAGAACCTTGAGTTCCACCTTTCCAATAATGGTTACCTAAAGCGTATGTTCCACAGCTCCAGTCAGATGATCCCATTGATTTGTTCAAATAGCCTGATTCATTTGAATAAATGTAAGAAGGATTATCCCAAGTAGTTCCAGAGCTAGTAATCCATATTTTTCCTTGAGCACTATTAGGATAAGAATTATTTTCCATGTCTCGCAATCTAATGACAAAGTAAGTAGTGGCGCTTCTATTAACAGTATAGCCGTAGGAAGGTGTTACATTTGATACACTTACAGAATCGTAATTAACAGTGAATGTTCCAGAAGACTCGCTAACATTTCCGTCCAAATCAGTTGCATTGAATTTATATTCAACTGAACCTCCAGATGATGCAAATGAACAATTGTATTCAATGTTAGTCCAGTTGGTACTGGTGTTAACACAATTAATGCACCATTTATCTCCATTTATTTGTTCCCATAAGTTACCAGTCCCTCCGAAACTTTTATGCCATAACTTTACAGTAACATTATCAGCTATATCATCACTTACGTTTACTGAGAAATTTCTTTTAATTGCCCATCCACTAGAAGGTGGGGTAACATTCTTTCCAGTTAAACTAGGTCCTATATACAAATAGAAATGTCCAATGCCTTGGCCAGATAGAGTTGTTAAATTATTATAATAATAAGATTTTATTGCATTAAGGGTCGCGTTATACCACCCTTGTCTTGCTGCAACTGAGTTCCAACCTGCAGTTGGTTGATAATAGTTGCATGCGTAATAACCACCTGAAGGATTATCTGCCTTCCCGCCTCCTATTTGGCATGAATAATTACTGTACTGTCCAGTTGAGTTGAAATAAACATCTATTCCAGACAAATCCTGAGTACAATCATCTTTAATAGTTGCAGCAAATGGAACATAATCTCCTCGCGTCTTATTAACTGCTGTTGGTTGATCAAATGATATGTTAAATTCGCCCATAACTGTAAGATTCAAAACAAATCCAGCAGTATCAGTGTCGTTTGCATAATAACAAGTATATTCGTCAGGAGATGTTACAGCTTTCCAATTTTGTTCACCTACTTCATATCTTGGGCCACTGCATTTAGGATCGAATGATAAATTAGCAAAACCAGAACTGTCAGTTGTTACATTAGTTCCTGAATCTGGTTCAAAACTATTTTTTTCTATGTAGAATGTTATATTAAATCTAGACAATAAAGTGCCATTAAAATCTCTTAATCTTACTGATAATGAATCATTTTGACTTCCACTTCTATTTGCAATTGTATTATTACCGAACGTATATTCAAAACTTACGTTACTCTTTGTTATTGTGAATAATTGAGGCGATGTCATGTTTGCTGATGCATTGTAGTTTGTCGCGTTAAAGAAATAATATCTCATTCCGATATCACTACAATCGAATCTTTTACTGAAATTAAGTTTTTGCCAGTTGCCTGTGGGTATTGTATAGTTTTTCTGCTCTGCAAATGTCCAAGGGCCATTAGTGCTATTTCCATACCATAAGAACACAGTTACATTGTTTACTCCAGTAGTGTTCACAGTAACATTGAATGTGAAGTTGCCACCACCCCAACTGCCTGAGGGTGGATTCTGTGTCACATTCTCCAAGAATATTTTAATGTCACTTAATGCTACATAAAAACTATCTGTACCACTCGTATCCAAATCTATTCTATTCAAATCAGTATTATTCATTCTGAATCTGTAGAACCAAGTATTACCTCCATCTGATGTTGAAAAGTTAGCATACCAACGATATGTCACGTTCGTACAATGGGTACAATTTGTAGGCGTTACGTTTACGCATTCAGCCGCAGCTTGTTCGCAGTCTTGCCATTCTCCTGCACCTTTTTTCAGTTGCAATTTAATAGTTTGATTATAATCATCGCCGCTAGTAGCTATAACTGAGAAATTCCAATTGTTATGATCCCACATGGCAGATGATGGTGTAACGCTAAGGTTCCATAACTCTTTGAAAGCTGTTACATAAAACAACCATCCTCTTTCGGCATCACTAAATGTCTTATTAGAATAATAGTTTGTCTTGCTAACGAACATCGATGCATTGTATGCTTGGATCGATGTTGTCAAATTAGTCTGCCAATAGCATTGATAAGCATTAGCACCTATTGGAGTAGAATTACCACAGTCATAACCATTAGATGGAGTATTATTCGCATAATATTTTATCTCTTCATGTCCGTACGTATAGTTTAGAGTTAGCGAGTCTCCGCAATCATCATTGCTATAACCAAGAAACATCATATTGCTTCCTTGGGTCACATTAGAACTTCCATCTGGATTATTTAGATTTACAAGTATGTTACCCATTACAGTCAAGTTTCTTGGTAAGGAGTCATAAGAATTGTTTTGATAGTAACAGCTTAATTCCGAGTCATTTACTGTTATTTTCCATTGATGAGGTCCTACTAGGAACTTGGGTGCTCCTGTATAATCATTAGAACAAGTAGCATTGAAATTAAACTTCGCATAAGCACTTCCATTTGTTTTTATTTCATATATATGATCTGTTCCAGTTGGATAAAAGTTATTAGTATTATTGTCAGTTGTAATATAAAACTTTGTTGCGAAACTTGGCAAGTAAGTTCCATTCTTGTCCATCACAATGAAGCTTAGTAAGGTATTATCGTTTCCCATTCTATTTGAAATATTTCCATGTCCAGCCGTAGAGCTGTTGTATATCCATGCGACATAATCCTTTGTATGATTGAAGTATGTTTGGTTTTGATTTGAACTTGCTGTGTTGTTAAATTTAATAATAGAGAGTGCTTCACCTCCAGGTATATCTGCACATGAAGGGTCCCATTTATAAGTTAAATTCACTTCACTGCCAGCCGTATAGGGATAGTTTCCAATGCTAGTCCAAGTAACTCCATTATCTTTGCTTACCCACGCATATACATCAGTATTAGTGTTGGCATTGATTGTTATGTTAAAAGTCCAATTATATCCCCAGCTACCCGTGCTAGTTCCGGTTTCATTAGAGATTGCTAATGGATTTGTTAGACTAACGCTTACAGATGGCTGTTGAATTGCAATATCGTTGCAACTTGATACTAATGTTGAATTTTCTGTAGCATTGGCTTTTATACAAAATCTAAGAGTTCCTGTAGAAACCCCACTTGTATTTACAAGCCACATTACAGTGGTATTAGACTTCGAATCAATCGTTCCTAAATAAGTTACGTTGCTTACTTGCAAGGTTATGTTCTTTACTACTAGGTTTTCTAATCCTGTCATTGTTGACAAGTTAGTGTAATTTATTTCCGAGATAACAAAAGTCGCACTTCCTGGTCCATCATTAATAATCAAAGAACTTATGTTGAATGAAGTATTTTGGTCTATTGGAGAGGATGGAGTGAAAGATGGAGTATTAACTATTAAAGCAGCACCACATGAAGCATAAAAAGTATAATCTTGATCAAGGAAAGTAAGAGTCCCATTTAAAGTTCTTGCTTGAAAATTAAATGTGCCGTTAGTTCCGTAAGATACATTTATTGTATAATTATACAACTTTGCAGTGGTCTTTCCAGTTGGTAAAGTAAAGTTTATATTACCATTCCAAATCACATTATTACCAGAATTTATTATTGTTGGAGTTCCTTCACTAGACCAATTATTTTGGAAAATAATATCTCTTATATGCGTGACAGAAATATTCATTTTATTTTCTGTTATGTTAAAATTGTATGCAGGTTGGTTTCCTTTGTTCCAAACTTGGAAGGAAGTATTTAGAATGCCACAACTAAAACTTGAAGGAAGACCTGATGTCCATGTCGTTGCTGTGTCATTGTAAAATCTATCTGCTTTTATCCATGAACCATTTAAAGTTAAAGTAAACTTTTGTTTTCCATACCACATCAATTTGAGATTCGGGCCTGTTGCTCCTGTCTGGCCATAGCCTAAAAGAGTTTGATAAAACACCTTTCCGCCAGGAGTTAAGTTTCCTATATTTCCTGTTCTAAGAGTTATATTAGACAAAGACACGCTGTTTCCTTGTGTATCGGCTGTAACTAATTGATTATTAATAAATGTCCATTTAACAAGGAAACCTTCATCAATAGAGCCAAGCGGAAATCCTAGATCAGGAGTTCTGTCAAAATCATTACTACTAACGTTAAAACCGGGCGGTATAATTAATTCTACAAAATGTATCGCACCTGGTTGTGCGGTTGTTCCAGTTGATCTTTCGTCTAGAGCTAGTCCAAAGGTCGTTTCTGTATTTACGCTAGTAATGTTTGTTTTAGGACAAGGAGAGCCGCCCCACGCTGTGCCTGTAGTTCCAGCACAAATACCATTACTATCTGTTTTTGTAATGACCTGAGAAGAACCAGTTTCAGGATCCTTCCAGCTAACTTCTGTGGTTTCAAATCCTTCCATACCTACATCTTCTGGTCCACGTATTCTATATGTGGACATGAAACACGATGATGTAGAAATATTTCTATTTTCCCAGTATATTTGAGCATTAGCTGCTGATGATGATGTGGCAGTATCACCTTCCACATATGCGGGGTTGTTTGCAGTGCTTGTTCCAGTAAGAGTTGTTGTAATATTTACAGTTAAATTATAGTCGCCGTAATTACAAGTCTGAAGCTTATATTCAAAACCTCTTGTTGCAGCTTGATCGCAGGGATAAGAATAAGAAGGAGCTGTGTAAATTACTAATGGTACTGTGTTACTTTCTTCTGATTCTTGTAATTTGAAAGTTTTTGAATATGCTATACTTGGTGATGTGCCATTATGGTTTATTGTGGCATTTAATGTATATGTTTTTTGTTGTGCATTATCAGGAATTTCAAATCTCCATGTCAAAACATTTTCATTATAATTAGGATAGTTTGTTATGTATGTGAGATTTGATTTTGTTATGTTGGTGGAATTGCCTAGATACGTTATATTGACTATGCTGTTTGGATTGTTTATCCAGCTAACTGACACGTTGGTGAAAGTATAGCTCGTATCCGCTGTAGCTAACGGCAGATTTCCCAAGAAGTTGCCGTTTATAGTTACGTTGGCAGTTTGGGTATTTGGTGTTGTGTTTGTATAATTTATAGTTAAATTTGCATAGTTTTCGATTGGTATGTAACTTCTTTTATTTAAGGTATAGTTCATCGTAAGACCTGCTGTCGTGTTAAGAATTCTCGAGGTCGTGTTGACATTTGAGTAGGTTGCATTAGCAAGTGGCGAAGCACTTAAAGAAAAGTTTTGGGTTTTATTATCCCAAAAAAACCATCCAAGTTCCGTTGAAGTATCGTCCAATAAAGTGACTGTAACATTTCCGGAAATTCCGTTTATAGGTCCATAATTTGCTATTGGGACTGCAATCTTTCCCAAATGACCTGTTATAACTGTTCCATCTTCGCCTGATGGAGAATAAATCTTTATATCTCTTCTAACGTTTGCATCCGTACAGTTTATTATTCTTATATTAATTATGTTAGTGTCGTCTTGCCAAGCTCCGTTATTTCTATTTGAAACTAATTTAAGTTTATAATTCCCAAGGCTTGTATTTGTAGTTATATTTAGAGTTCTATTATGATACCAACATTGGTCTTCTCCTGGGGCATTATTACACGAATTAGTTACACCTAGTTCATCCATAAAACTAATACTATTACTTTGACCGCCCCAATATGTCCAATTATATGCAGGCAAATCCGAGTACACTACTTTACCTTCTGGTAATATTTGTAATTTGGCATTTGTTGCAGCACCTCCAGCTCCATCTGTACCATCTGAAGCTGTATCATCAGCTTCATCAGTCATGAGTATTGAGACATTGTAATATTCTCCCCAACAAAGTGTTAATGAATCAGTTACATTACTCTTATCTTTCCATCTCCATGTCCATTTGGCATAATAAAGAAAAGCTGCATCTACACTAACTGTCCATTGTCTTGCTTCCTTGAAAACTTGGTCATCATATTTTACTTCTAATGGTCCTAGTAAATCAAGCATTGGAGAAACTCTTGGAGGAACAAACAAGTAATTAACATAAAATGTTTTATCTTTTTCAATGTTTTCAAAATCCCAAGTTATAGTTTGAATGTTTTCATTTTCAATGATTAGACCATCAGTTGCTATTTCCCAATCCTTTGGAACATATTCAACAACCCTAACATTCTTTGCATCTACTCTTGGCGTTATAGAAATTTTTACTTTATCTCCTTCAAGATATGTGACAGTTGGTGCAATTCTTTCTATGTCAAAATCTACAGAATTTCTTACTTCAAACGTCGTCTGATAGTCTGCAGATACATTTTCTACATCATTCTTAGCAATTGCATAGATGCTGTACGTTCCTATATCCCTGGTTGCATATTGTAAGGTGTAGGTTCCATCTTTGTTATTTTTAATATTTCCAGAATCAAATATAGGATCATAATTAAATGTTTCTTCGTTTCCAGGAGGTGAAGTTATTTTAACTAAAAGATTTGCATCAGTTACTCTTGAACCTGAAGAACTTAAGACACCTACAATAACAGTGGCATTTTCTTCAGGAAGGTAAATGCTTTTTTTGGTGTTGATATTAACCAAACCTAGACCAAATTCAGTTTCGCTAACAACTTCATTTTCACTGCCTTCAAAAAGAACAACCTTTATTTTATACAAACCAGGTTTAAAGCTTCTACCAGTATCTATCAAGGCTTTTTTATTTTTACCTAAATCTGAAAAAGAAATTTCTTTTTCATTATTATCAGGGTCGATTAACAATATTTTGAAATCCCTTTTGATAAGGCCTAGCAATTTAGGCTTACCCTTTACTTTTTCTAGCAAATTAATAATTTTATCGTCTAGAAGAACACCAACATCAATTTTTTCACCAAGCTTGAAGAACTTTTTAGGTAATTTAATTTCTATTTCATTTTTAGATATCTTCTCAGTTTCAAGTACAATTTCTTTAATCTCAGTTGTTATTTCAGTTGGGTTCAAGAATAAAGAGGAGTTACCTTCAAAAACTGCCTTTAGAGTAGAATTGCTTAAATTCAAATTAATTTCAACGTAGCCTTGTGAATCTGTTAATTTAGAATCAATAAAACTATCATTTAAATAGAATTTTATTTCTTGTCCAGCTAAAACATTTCCATTATCAAGCGAGAGTAAAGCTTTAGCAGTGTTATTAACATCTAAGCTTAGAGACGTGTTCGCCCAAACTTCTATTGAAAAACTCTTTTCTTCAGTTTGAGTTATTCCTAAAAAGTTTCCTGTTAGGGTCGAATTTGTAATGTTTATGTAAGTATTTGTGGCTAAAACTGCAACAGAGGTTAAAACTATCAATATCGGTATAAGCAACTGACTTTGACCTCTTACATTACTTTTCATAGTTAACCACAATTTTTATATCATTAATTCCAAGCATTGCTGAGGTTTCAGTTTTAAGGATAATTTCACTAACGCAAGCATTGTTTGGTTCCAAATCTCCACAGTTTTCTACAAGGTTTCCAGAAACTATTTCAAATCCGTTTGGTAACTGCCAATTAAGAACAACGTTTTTAGCTTTTGAAGAATCGATATTGTTTACGTAAGATTTTACGTTAAATTCTTCACCTCTTGTTATTTTCTGCGGATAATCAAAATTTATATCAAATTTAGAACTTTCTGAAAGAACATAATCAGCAGGAACTAAACTGTCGTTAGTTTCGACAGTTGCATTTGAAGTATTCTCAATTGCATTTTCGATTATTTCGCTTATGTTCGAGTCGTTTAATGAGAGAGAAGATGTCATAGGACTGGTATTTATTGATATGTTGTCAGTCAATGTTTCATTCAAAGAGTTATTCTCATATGCGAGTATGACAACCTCGCTCAAAAGAAAAGTAATTAAAACAACCGAGAATATCAACTTAAGGCTATACTTTTCAGCAGATCTCCTTCTTTCTAATTTCTCTAGAAGCTTCTTTTCCTCATCTTCGCTTATCTTGTTTTCTAGATAGCAAAGCTTTGCAACGCCGACATTTCTCTGGATTATGGCTCCTGCACCAATTAACTCATGAATGTATTTGGTGCAGGTATGCCTATGCAAACCAGTTATTTTCGATATAGAAGCTATTGTCAAGCCCTCTGGATGAATTTTCAAGAGCTCGATAATCAGTTTCCTAGGATCTTCTCTACTCATTAAAACACTTTTGTACAATATTGTACAACAATACAGTCTAGACTTGTTACAAATAATTTTTGTCGAAGCAAATAAGCTTTAAAACAAGAAGAAATGTCGAGAATCGACAGTTCAAAAGTCGAGAATAGTTTTATATAAAGGCAAAATCAAGATTATTATTGTGTTCGATACTATTTTTAAGCTAAAAAGAAATGAAAAAGACGTTCTAAGCGAAACCATCAGACAGATGGATGTCAATTACGTCAAGATGGTGTACGAACTTGAAAAAGTAAAAAATTTAAACCACAAAATCGACACTTTAAACTCAAAAATGAGGGCATTTGAAGAAGTGGCTTCTACAAGCGGAATAGAGATAAAACCACAGACCATGACAGTGAAAACAAAGGATGCGATAAAGCTAATACTGCAAAAACATCAAGAGTTAACATCTTCTGAATTAAGCAGGATAATCAAACTGTCGAGGACTCGATGCAACGAATATCTAAAAGACATGGAAAATGAAGGAATTTTGGTATCAAGGATCAACTGTCGAAAAAAGCTATATTCTCTCCGACAGTGATTAAAGTTTGTTTAGCCACTCGATAATTTCTCTTTTTCCTCTGTTTATTTTATCTTTTATTCGACTGTCAGAATCTATCTTTTGAACTGCTCCACTAATAGATTTTTCTATATTTTCAATCTTAGAGCTTAAAAAACCTTTTAAACTCTCTTTTTCCTTTATTTCCTCTATTTCTAATGATAAACCTATAATAAAAAGGTAAAATACGGAAATTGCTAGAAAAGCATCTAATCCAATATAATTATAATTTCTTAGTAGGGCCAGTACAATAATTAATATTAACAGCAATGGCAGCTTTGACATAAAACTACTTTATCTGTAAAAGATAAAAAACTTCTTAAACTATGGAAATTTCATCTTATTTATGGATAATGCCAAAAAAATTCTTAACTTTCTTGAAAGAAGATATGGCAAATATATTGATAATTCTTCCATGAGAAACCAAGGTATTTTTGAACTTTTAATAGAAACTATATTGTCTCAGAGAACTAGGGACGAAAGTTCAGAAAAGGCTGCCCAACAGCTCTTTGCTGTTGCTAGAACACCAAAACAGATATTGAAATTGCCTATGAAAAAACTGCAAAAATTAATAAGAATATCAGGTCCTTACAAACAGAAGGCCAAAAGAATAAAACAAGTTTCTAAGGTAATTTTAGAAGAATACTATGGAAAAGTTCCTAAAACTAGGGAAGAATTGATAGAATTGCCTGGAGTAGGCTTTAAAACAGCAGATATAGTTCTAATGTACGGGTTTAACAAGCCTGCTATAGCAGTTGACACTCATGTCTTTAAAGTATCAAAAAGAATAGGACTTGCTTACTTGAAAGATAATGTAGAGGAAGTAAGGGAAAAATTAGAAGAATTATTTCCCAATAACAAATGGTACTTGATAAACTTAGGATTTGTTAGTTTTGGAAAAGAAATTTGTAAGCCTGTAAATCCCTTGTGCATTAAGGATTCAAAAAACTGTCCGTTTTCAAGCTTTTGTCAGGCTTACAAAACTAAAAAATTCAAGATGGTATAACTGTTATTCTGAAAGAATAGTTGCCTAGGTTTGCATTTGGTTTTATTTCATGCTTTAAATAAAATCTGAAATCAGCTGATGAGACTGCTACTGGATTTGATAGGGTTTCGTTTTTGAACTCGTTTACCAAAGATATCTTAACATCGTTTTCATTTCCAGCGCTTTCAGGTAGAATCTCTGCTGTTATATTTGCATGAATGGAGGCATTTGCTGAATTATCTATTTTTATTTGAGGTGAATACTCTGTTTCTCCTTGCTTTGCATCTATTGTATAGTTCACATCATTTGAAGAACCTATTATATCAAGTTTTATTGCTTGCTCTACTATTACAAATCCTGTTATTGTTCCATAGCTGGAGATAACAGCTGCTGCAACTATTCCTAGTGTCAATAAGCCCGCTAATACAAAATATTTTTTGTTCATGTCACTTCTAAGAATAAACCTCAGTAAATTATTCTCTTACTACTTTAGGTAGTAAAGTTCACATGGTTATATGAAAATAATCCCAACAACATCTATATCATATTTAAGCCAATTTTTCTAAATTAGGTGTATGAAGAAAATCATGCTATTTTGTTTATTATCTGTTATAACTTTAATTAGTGGTTGCATTCAACAAGAAATAGGAACAACATCACATCCAAGAGCAATACCAAATAACAGTATCATGTACAATGAAGAAAATAAAATTCTTTATTCTGGATATTGCACAACGGATGATTACGGAACATGCGAAACCAACCCTGTTAATTGGACTGGACAAAGCAATGCACCAAAGATTGAAAGTTTCAACTCTTCATTTAATTACAGCATTTTCCTTCAAAATCCAAGTATCAAGAAATATCACAAGTACCTTTACAAATATGCTATGATGAATGATGATAGATTAGCTATTTCAGAAGGTTATGTGAGTTCTGATGCTGAAACGCTGACAGTGAATGAGGTTCTGTGTACTCATCATGTTGCATTAGTCGTTACATGCCCTATAGCTGAGAATACAACATATAAACTAGTCAATGTAACAGTGGTAAACTATACCATTCCTTATGATGTACTTGCAGATGCTATTGTAAATATCACAATTATAAATTCAAATGAAAATGTTTTATATTCAAACAGTTGTAATCTTTTACAAAGTAAAGAAGGATTTCCAGGAGACTGTTTGTTACCATTAAATTCTTCTGTAGCGTCAAAAGTATCTGCTTCAAGGATTGTTTTTGATATAAAGAGTATAGATGGTTCTCCAATGAAAAATGCATATGAGCCTATAGAAATAAGCGGTAGAGCACTCTTCCCAAAATGTAGATTAGTTATTTTAAATAATAGCCAAGAATGTATACCAGTTTAATTAACTTTATTTATTATCTTATAGATGTTTGTACCGCTTATATGAAAATAACCCCTTGAATCTACTAGTTTAGATTTTCAATAAGCTTAAGCATAAGTTATGTGGGGATTTCTTTCCCATTTTTTGATTGTTCCACCACATTCGCTGCAGGTAAATTCTTCTACCATGGCCATTCTATCGCCCTTTTCTTCTGGATGCACACGTTGATGCACAACATAAGGTCTTCCTGTTTGTGGGCATATTCGGTCGATACCGGATATGTTATAGATGTCACTGCTGTGTGTCTTGGGTCTTTTAGGTTCAGAACTGCAAAGTGTTATTTGTCCTTGACTACTCATAACGTAAATTATTACAGAAAGATATTTAAGGTTAATTCAAGCTTAAATCTTTTAGCATTCTTTTACATTTTATGATGCGAAAAGAAGATGCAGAAAAGTTGGTTGGAAGAAAAATTCCCAAAGAGAATCTGAATTTGGGACCGTATGTTTCTGTATTTAATGCTTCAGGATTGACTCCCGAGGCTTCGGAGGAGATTGGAAGAAAAGTTGCAGAAAAGAACTCAAGTTGGAAGGGTTACATTCCTATTTTTAGCGTTCCTGGATTAGCTCCCATAGTTTTAAGAGATAATGCTATTATAGCTGTTCATCCGGGTTTCAAATATTATGGCGAAGATTTTGATGGCTATATGGAAAAATTCAGCGGATATGAGGAATATTTGGACAAGCTTAAAGCCAAGTTACAGGAAGCCAACAGGAACGGCAGGACAGTGATTGTTTATTCATCTCCTGAAAATATTACCCAAACGCTTCAGTCTGCTGGGCCTTTAAACAATCCGGTTCTTTTCCCAACCGACGGACCTCACGGATGGGTAGATTCCGAAGCCATAAAAATGTCAAAGTCTGAATTTTTTGAAAAACTAACGAAGTATGTTAAACAGGCCGAGCTATGTGGGGAGTGGAACGAGGGTTGCGTAGACGATGCTGAAATCGAACTCGGAAAATATATTGACCTGAAGATGCTGCACAATCATATTTTCCCTTCTGATGAACGACTAGACAAATGGAGATGCAGGTTTCCAATTGATAAGTTGTTGACAGTCCCCCAAGATGACTATGTGGTATTGATTGGGGGCGGAGACGAATTTATGGCAAGGGTTCAAAAAACCAAAAAACTGTTGCGAAGTCACTTGGCAAAAGAACATAATATAAGGGAGAATACTTGCTCTGCTGCTTTATTAGATCAAATAGTTGACAACGCTGGGATAGACGACAGTTATGAAAAAGTTCCGTACACTTTCTTTTATAAGGGAACGGAAAAATGGTCCAAGCCTACTGTAAGGAAAAATCTTAGGAAGATGGAAAGAAACGGATTAATCGATATTCAATACATCGACCCTCAATCAAGGAAACTCTATGAGGCATTTCAAAAAGCAGTAAAAGATTTGGGTGTTGATTATAGATTTAGAAAAGTTGTCATTCTTAAGATGAGTGTCAAGTCCTCTGAGTTAGATTTTGACGAAAAGGATTTAGGGGTGACATTCATTAAAGATTGTATTGTAAGCGTTTCTGCTGACAAGCTCAAGCAGATGGAAGATTTAGGTTACAGGATTTCCAAATCAGTGGACATTAGAGGTATGAGTGAAAGTGAAAGAGGAAACGCTGCATTAGGATTATATCAAAGTATGAAAAAAGACAGAAGAGAAACAGCAACAAAAGAGAAAAGAGTTGAGCTAATTACGCAAGCAGCAACAAAACTTAGAAGTATTCCTAACATAAAGGAGGCTTACATAACAGGATCGGTTGCTAGACAAACGGATAGCAAAGGCAGTGATGTAGATTTGCTATTGGTAAGAGAATCTTGCCCAGGGACGAATGAATGTCTAAGTAGTTTCGAAGAAAATTCTATGGATGTGTTCTGCTTCACTGGGGATGAAATGAAAGGATTGAAAGAAAGAAAAGCTTTGGTTACATCTTCTCTCGGTCGTTTGAAATAAATCATTATCAAATTAAGGCAGTTAGTCATATACTTAATCAAAATCCATAATCTTAAACATATTTGTTATGATTATAGGATAATCTTAAACAATTTTGTTAAGATTAAAGATTTATTGTTTTTGATAGGTTTTTTATCTACAAATTTCTAATTGTTTTTATGAAAACCATAGGCATTATCGGTGGAATGAGTTGGAAATCTTCTTTAGAATACTATCGTATTATTAATGAATTGATTCAGAAAAAACTGGGTGGTTGGCATTCTGCTAAAA
>Ga0315294_10003296_pt1 | contig 17574 bp, 15 predicted proteins | sample YL17G13_40_MG_FD_203626 | JGI IMG/M metagenome (GOLD analysis project Ga0315294, IMG submission 203626) | Sediment microbial communities from Yellowstone Lake, YNP, Wyoming, USA - YL17G13_40 | ecosystem: Environmental > Aquatic > Freshwater > Lake > Sediment | place: USA: Wyoming | collected... | reverse complement strand
TCTACCTCCAGTGTTGTGCGTGCCCCGGCACGCTGTCTTCGGCCTCAAGCCGGTCCAGGGCGGGTGCCTGAACGGGGAGGCTTTGTGACAATTATACTCGGAATAGTCAGAAACCGGGTTTCAGCCACAAACCCGGTTTCTCGAGACTGCGAACCGTCGCCCTACGGTCCGAACGTGCGGCGCCTTTTGCGCTGGTGGCGGCGGTTCCACAGTGCCTCGATCTCGCGGATGGCCCAACTGGTGGCGCTGCGGTAGTAGCCGTCGGGCTCAACCAGGACGGCCAGGATCAGTTCCTCGCCATCGGCGATGAAATAGCGGCAGGCCAGCCGCGTTCGGTCGCGGGCCAGGACAGTGACCTCATCCAGGTCGCCCATGCCCAACTGTGCGCGTGCCTGCGTGCTGACGCTCTGCAGCAAGGCCACAATGGCGGCCGTGGCCTCGGGGTCGCTGCGGGAGCGTGCCGTGGCGATGGGCAGGCCATCCGTGCTGGCCAGGACCGACACCTGGAAGCGCCCCAGGTCGTTCATGCGGTCCAGGATCCCATCTAGAGGGGTCAGCGGGGCGGCAGTCCCCTCGGGACGGTCATCACGCACCAGGAATCGTCCTTGCGCGTCTGTCTGAGCGTCCGCGCTCTTGCCGGCCACGCCAAGCTGCTCGGTGTACTGCGCGTTTCCTAAAGTAGTGGGGGTGCGAGTGTCCATCGGCAACCTACTTGGCTCTCATCAGGGCCATGAAGACCATGTAGAACATGACATAGCCTGCCATCAATACGACTTCGGCCAGGGCCAGGTTGATCACGTTGCCACCCACCAACGTGCCTCCCACGGTGATGAGCAGGAGTGCCGCGGCCATGATCAGATAGCCAACGATCTTCAACCTCACGGTCAGGTACAGCAAGGTGGCTGTGGAGAATAGACCTGCGATCATCACGAGAGCCACATACGCCACACGGAAGAAGCCAACGTAGCTCCAGGCCTCGCGTGGCGGCCCGGACAGAAGCGGGCTGAAGAGCAGGAACGCGCCCGAGACGATGAACAGGCCCAGCGGGAGGTATAGCGAGAGCCGGTCCGCCCACTCGGATGGTATGGGCAGCAGCAGGATCGTGGCGGCCAGCGCTCCGGGGAAGACCGCTGCGGCGGCTGCGAGATAGTGCAGGCGGGTCAGTGTGGCCGGGTTCCCGCGGCCCAGAATGATCAGTGCGCCCAACAGGTAGCCCATCGCAGACAGGACCATGACGGCCCAGTGCAGGATCACCCGGCTGCCTGTCTGTCGCCATCTTTGCAGCAGCATCTCCCCAAAAACCAGTCCGGTGAACGCCACCGACGTCTTCCCGACTGCCTCAACCATCAACTCAAGCGGCATGCGTCAACGCTCCTTTTTCATCTCCCGAAGGGCCTCAGGAAGCTGCTCATGCGGCCCGCCTTCTCTGGCCTGGGTGTGTCCTCGCGCTGCACTGCCGGTGCAGGTGCGGGTGCGACCTGTGCCTGCGGTCTGCTCTCAGGCTCGGCCTGCCCCTGCGCCTTCTCGTGCAGCCGGGCGGCGATCTTCTTGGCCGCCACGTCCGCCGTCAGGTTGAGCAGCGGCACGTTGACGCGCTGCGCGCACAGGATGCACAGGCTACCGCCGCGCAGGCCTCTAACGATGACACGCCCTTCGGCAAAGAGCAGGTCGATGTCCTTGATCTTGCGCTTGCGCACGGTTTGCAGGCCCGCCATGGTCTGAGCTGCCGTGCGGGCGACCACCGACAGCATCGCGTGGTCCAGGGTGCCGGGTAGCACGCTGGCCAGCACCTCCCCGTCTGTGCTGCAAACAAAGGAGCCGCTCACGCCGACCACTGCGTTGATGTTTCTCAGCAGTTCTTGCATCGGTCGTGTCTGCCTTCCTACCTCAGGAGACCCGCGACGGATGTGGCAACGAGCGCCGGCGACGCTCGCTCGGCCAACAGCAGCCCAACATAATAGTCCGGCCGGTTCAGCACCAGCATCTTGGATTGGTCGGTGCTGCTCTGCACCACACCGCTCTGAAAGGCGCCCAGTGCCAGGGCCTCACCGATCTGTCTGGCTGCGTTGCCCACGAACACGGCAATCGCTCCTTCCTGATCCGGATCGACGCCATCGGCACGGTTGGTTAGGTCACCCACCGACTCTCCGTCCAGATCATGCGCCAGAACGGTGCCATCCGTGGCCACGATGACCACTCCCGTCACCCCCTCGGCACAGCGTCGCGTGACGATCAAGTCCTGTGCGCTGACCGGACCGTGCGGCTCCTCGACCGGCGCGATGAACTCCGGCACTGCGCTGGCCCTTTCGTCGATGCGACGCGCGCCTTCCATGACGAGGCCAGACCAGCCCGTCGTGACCGTGTGTTGGGGCGATGCGACGCCATCTTGAAGCTCGAATTCGCCCTCCTCCCAAGTCAGCACTTCGTAGATGGGCTCTTCGCCTACCTGGGTGCCCAGCACGGCGTGCACCACGTTGCCGCCGTCGAAGAACAGGGACGCTTGCTGGCCCTCGTGCATGACGCGCAGGCGGGCCTGCTTCATCTCGTTGCAGTTGATCGAGATGAGACTCGCCAGGCTGATGTCCTTTAAGTCTCCCTTAACAGCCATGGCATCCTCTTTGGCGCTAAGCCTGCGCCTGAACCTGACGTACCACCTGGCGGACGATCGCCTTGAGCGTGTCGAAAACGCCAGAGCCCTGGGTGGCCACCGCACCAAAGCAGGGCACGTTCGCCCAACCCAGGCGCACCTGCAATGCCTCTGGCTGCAGCGCCTTTGGCAGGTCCTGCTTGTTGCACTGCAACACCGCGGGGAAGCGTCTCAGGTTGTAGCCCGCTTCCTTGAGATACTTTTCCAAGCTGGCCAGGCTCCACAGGTCTTTGGAGACCTGGTCAGACCGGGAATCGGCCACAAAGACGACGCCGTCGGCCCCCTGCAGCACCAGTCTGCGGCTGGCGGCGTACTGCGTCTGTCCGGGCACGGTGTACAGGCTGAACCTCGGCTTCAAACCCCTGATCTCGCCCAGCTCCAACTGTATATAGTCAAAGAAGATGGTGCGATCCTCGCGCGTCTTGAGCGAGATCAGCCCGCTGCGCATCTGCGGATTGGTGCGGTCGTGGATGTACTGCAGGTTCGTAGTCTTGCCGGCCATCGCTGGCCCGTAGTAGACCACCTTCAGATTCAGTTCGCGCAGCTTCCAGTTGATGAACACGGTTTCCTCTGCGACCCAGGATCCTGGTACGCGTTCCTGTTCCATCCGCCCGTATCGACCACAAACGACCATCAGGATGCTGCAGACGCCCCATCCGCTTCCATGGACTGCTCACCGCCACCGTCAAACAGTTGGCTCAGCTCGGCATCAAACGCCGGCATCAGGTCCTCGCCTGGCTCCAAGTGGGTTGCCTGCGTCGGCCTCGGTCCCAGGGCAGCCCACGCTGCGGCCGCGCGTTTGGCGAAAAGCCACACCGCCCCGGACTTGGCCTGGGTCCCGAATACAACCGCCAGGAGCAGATCGGGCATCACCTCGTAGGTGTAGATGCTGCTGTCCGGGCCGTCGTGGTGGCTGGCCCGGAAGTCAGAGACATTGCCCAGTTGGCGCGAGAGCTCGGCTGCGGCCGCGAACGTGGCCGCGATCAGCGCGCCCAGAGTGGGGAGGTGCAGGTTGCGGGTCTGGCCTGCGACGTCGATCGGATAGCCGGACGCGGTCGTCAGCAGGACGCAGTGCGCGCCGGTGTCCACCACCAGGTCCTCGAGCAGCCTGTGCCCCGAGAGGTCCGCTGTAGGCTGGCCCGCCTGCCCGAGGCGGTTCGTCTCATGAGGACGCTGCTCAGTCGGCATGGGCCGCGTTGGGGAGCGCGGCGCAAGCGGCTCGCCCGCCTGCTCCGACGCGCGCTCGACGATCTCACGCATGTGGTCCATGGTGAAGGGCTTGAATACGTACCCGTCCGCCTCGAATCGCGTGGCGACGTCGGGCAGTTCGGAAGCGCCATCTTCATCCATCAGAACCACCGGCAGGCCTGGTGTTGGCTGGCGCAGCGCCTCCACAAACTCGTGCCCATAGTCGCCCAGAATGTGCACGGCGACCAGTGCCAGCACGTAGGGCGCCTGTTGGACCCGTTCCAGCGCTTGGTCGGCGCTCCTGGCGGCGTCGATGACGTAGGCGCCGCCCGAGTCCTGCAGGCTCTCCGCCACAGCCAGTCTCGTAACCGACGAATCGTCCAACACCAGAATCCGTCTTTGTGCAGTGTTGGTCATATCTGCCCCACCCTCTGGTACTCGCGACCTTGCGGAGAATGCCGCTCATGCGTGCCCACACACAACGGCCTCACCACGACCATCATAGTTTTTCCCCATTTCAATACTACAAGGTAATGCACAGCTTGTCAACCAGTGAAACACATCTGTAACGCATTGACTACGTAGCTGTGTCCTTCATGGAGAGACAGGGGGCTGGAGTGCCGCGGCTCCGTATGAAAGGCAACGCCGCCCGTGGGTTCTGGCGAACCTTTGGCGGTGGATGTGCGTTGGCTGGCGACCGGCGCAGGGTGCAGCAAATGTTTATGAGGTCTTTACCGAAAAGCCCAGCCCGCGTTCTTTCAGGCTGACGTAGCGTTGGCGGCCGATCACCAGGTGGTCGAGCACCTCGATGTCCAGCAGGCGGCCGGCCTGCACGATTTGCTCGGTGATCTTGACGTCCTCGGGTGAGGGGGTGGGGTCACCAGAGGGATGGTTGTGCACCACAATCAGCGCGGCGCAGTTGAGCTTGACGGCCTCGCGAAAGAGCTCGGCCACGCGGATGACGGAGGTGTTCACGTTGCCCACGTAGACCGTGGGCGAGGCCAGCACGTGGTGCTTGGTGTCCAGCAGGAGGGTGCGCAATTGCTCCTGCTGCAGGAGGCTCATCTCGGGCATCACCAGGTTGGCGGCGTCGGCGGGCGACATAACCTGCGGACGCTCGTCCGGCGCGGCCACGAGCAGGCGGCGCCCCAGCTCAAAGGCGGCCTGCAGCTGTGCGGTCTTGGCCGTGCCCATGCCCTTTTCGCGTGCCAGCTCGCCAAAACTGGCCTGCGCCAGCCCCGCCAGCCCGCGATAGTCACTGAGCAGACGCCGTGCCATGTCGAGCACGTTCTGGCCCTTGATCCCCGTGCGCAACAGGATCGCCAACAGTTCCGTGGTTGAGAGCGCGCTGGCACCCCGCTGTGCCAGCCGCTCGCGCGGCCGCTCGCTTTCGAGCAGGTCCTGTATGGTATAGTGGTCCACTGTCTGCGGTTCCTGGCTCATGTTCTGCTCCTCTGTCTGCAACGAGACGACTGTGCCAGCAACTGATCTGGAGTCGTCGCCATCCGCGGATTGTGCGGCGAGAGCCTGCTTTCCCCTGCGCTCACCGTGCCTGCAACTACACCGCACTGCCGAATGTCAATCTGCGAAATCTGCGCCATCCCTGAAACAGATCAGGGACGAACGGTCTGCGGATCTTTACCTACCCAGTGCTAGCACGCGGTATAGCGCTACGCGCCCGCCCGTGCTGCCGCCACCGGTATGGTAGAAGGGAATGTCGTAGCGCCCCACCAGCCGCAGCTCGTAGCGCTGGCGCGCGGCCGCCACGGGCGGGCCCATTTCCAGCCCGTCCTCCAGCAGGTAGAGCGGCACACCACGCCCCAGCGCGTCGTCCACGAACGTGTAGAGCTCCCCCGTGCGCCACACGGCGGGGCGGAAGGCCGCGCGCCCACTGTGCAGCTCTAGCGCGCCGCTGTTGAGCGAGGCGCCGATTACGGCCTGCGGCTCGGTGTCGCGCCCGATCTGTAAAAAGCCCGCGCGCTGTTTGGCGTTGAGGTGCCCAAAGGCATCGAAATCGGTCGCGCGCGCCAGCGCCAGCGTGCGTCCCGTGCGCAGCCACAGCAGCGCTGCCAGCAGCCAGGCCAGAGCCAGTCCCGTCAGGAAGGGCCGTGCGCCCGCCCGCTCCCAGCGCGGTGCGAGCGAGTGCCATAGGCCCACCAAGCCCTCGCTCGCCCACAGGCACAGCACCGGGAAGATTGAGAGCAGGTCGCGCAGCCGCAGCGCCTCGTAGGGCAGGTGCACCAGCAGAATGGCCCCGACCCACGTGCAGAGCACGGCCCAGCGCACCCGGTCTGCGCGCCACTGCCGCCAGCAGCCGTAGGCCACCAGCGGCGCGACGTAGAGGAACTCCCGCGCGGCGAGCAGGTCGCGCAGCACGCGCCCGAGCATGGGCCCCATGAACGCCAGGGAAAAGTGGCGCAGCTCCAGCGACTCGGGCCGCAGCCACGCGCCCATCACCCAGCGATGGTAGAGCAGGTCCGGCAGGCCCAGGAGCAACCCGCCGCCGGCAAACGTGGCCAACAGGCCCAGGCGTTGCCGGCGCGTCGACGGCGAGAGCCATACCACGAGCAGCACGCTGGCCGCCAGCACGAGCTGCGTGTGGCGCACCAGGTAGGCCATGCCAAACGCCAGCCCGGACCCCAGCTCCCACAGGTAGCGTGGCCCCGCACTGGCCACGCGCGCGGCCCGCAGGCAGCACCACACCGTCAGCGTGGTGAACAGCACCGCCGCGGCGTCGGCCATGGGCACCACCAGGCGCTCGATCTGCGCGTAGGACGTGGCCAGCAAGAATACGGCCAGCGCCATCACCCATAGCCGCTCGCCCGCCTCGCGCCCGCGCGTCAGCTCCCAGCCCAGCGCCGCCAGCGCCAGCAGGCACAGCCAGCCCAGCACCGGCGTGACGGCGCACAGGCCGCGTTCACCGTCCAGCAGGTAGCCCAGTGCCTCGAAGAGGGCCTGGCCTGCCGGCCACACCGTGGCCGACTGACCGCTGGCGTCGAACGGCAGGTGGTAGCCCAGGTGCACACCCGCCTCCGGAAAGACGCCCAGCTCCTGCATGCGCACGGCCAGCGGAAAGCGGTGCGTGGGCAGCCCGCTCTGGACCACGTCCACGCCCATCTGCGCGTAGCAGTAGGGGTCGCTGCCGGTCACGCCGTGCGTCATGTTGTGGACGTACGTGTACGCCGACCAGACCAACGTCAAGGCCAGCAGGCCCACGGCCAGCGCGGGCAACAGGATCTGCTCGCGACGCTGCGCGCGCAGCAGGGCATAGGTCTGCGTGGCTAGCGTCCACGTGCAGGCGATGGCCAGCGTCAGGTCGACGCTGAGCCACGCGCTCCACGGCGCGGGCAGGGAGAAGCCAGGGTAGGTGAAAAAGAGCTTGGCCGCGATGAGCACGACCCAGCGCGCCAGCAGCACGGCGTAGAGCAGGAAAAGCGGGGCCAGGCCCTCGACGTGCACCCAACGCCCACGCAGGCGGCGGTCCCACTGCGGCCCGAGCAGCGCGAGCAGCAGCAGCGCCCCGGCGCGTGGGTCCCAGTGGTAGTAGCCCGCCACGAGCGTCATGCCCGCCAGGTGCGCGGCGGTCAGTAGCAGGGTGCTACCCACGGGAATGGCTGCCTCGCCGAAACCGATTTCGCCGCCCAGCGCGCGCCAGTGTGAGCGCCACACGTCTGCGCGCTCCGCGTGCACGATCCACGCCGCCGGGGGCAGCGCCAGCGCCGCCAGGCACGCGCCAAAGACCAGCACGCGCATCGAGAGGTAGGGCACGGCCGCCAGCGAGCAGGCGATCAAGGTCCACGCCAGCACGGCTAGCGCCGCCTCGCTGACCACGATGCCCCACCCGAGGCCACGCGGCCTGCGCCATAGCGTGATGCTCAACAGCAGCCCACCCAGCGCGCCGACGCCCAACAACAGCAGCAGGATGCGGAACTGCCCGGGAGGTCCCGGATTGGGCTCCAACAGGTATTCGGGCTGCAGCAGTGTCTGCCACATGGCCGCGATTATATCACGCGGGTAGAGATTCCTCCAAGTGCAGGGCGGCGTGCGCAGGACGGGCCACCCGTCCCGAACCTAGCGCGCCCACGCCGGCGCGTTGTCGTTGGACCCGGGAGACTGCGTCAGATTCGCCATGGTCGGACCGCCCGCGGCCGGCGCCACGTAGATCTCCTGGTCACCGCCGGCCTCGGACACGAAGACCATCCAGCGCCCATTGGGCGAGCTGTCCGGGTAGCCATTCAACGCCTGGCCTGGTTGGCTGACGGTCAACCTGCGCGGATTCCACGGATTGCGGACGTTCAACACCCCGATCTCGCGCAGCAAGGTGTAGCCCTCGGGCAGCACCATGGTGTAGAGGATCTGATCCGTGCGCGGCACCCAGGCCGGGTGCGCATCCGAGTAGACGTTGTTGGTGAGCTGGGTCTCCTGACCCGTGGCCGTGTCCACCAGAAAGAGGTCATAGTTGCCTGTGCGTTTCGAGGTGAAGGCCACACTGAGGCCATCGCGCGACCAGGCTGGGAAGCTGTCCCATCCGTCATTGAAGGTGAGCTGGCGGATCGTCCCGCTGTTCAACTCCAGCATGTAGATCTCCCAGTCACCATCGCGGTCGGACGCAAACGCAACGCGCGTGCCATCAGGTGACCAGACCGGATGGATGTCGTTGGCTGGCCCCAACAGCAACGGACTCCACACGCCGCCATCGGCATTCATGGTGGAGATGTCGGAATTGCCGTTCACGCCGTGGACGAACACGATGCGCCTGCGGTCGGGCGACCAACTGGCGTCGCCCTCGTCTCCTGCCGCCAAGGTCAGTCGCTGCAACCCCTGCCCGTCGGGGTAGATGCGATAGAGGTCATAGTCCCCCGCGCGGTTAGACGAGAACACTATCGGCGTTCTGGCCTCAGACCAGCTACCCAGGAACACCTCACTGGCCCAGCCCACCATTCCGCTATCCACAATCCGTACGTGGTACCAGTTGCGCTCGCCGTCCCAGGTAGGCTGTTGCAGCACGTCGAGCCCCGTTCCCAGAGGCATTTCGGTGAGCTTGGAATAGTTCATGCCAGGGCCATCTCGTAGATTGAGACGCGGGGTGCCCAGCACAACCATCCGCTCTGCCGTGAATGGTGCCTGGGTGGGCGCTGCGGACGGCGTGCGGTTCCACCCTGTCGCGCCCGCAACCAGCCGGGCTGCCTTGTGGATGGGCACTGCCAGACAGAGCTCACCGCCCACACCCACTCTCTGGACCTTGACGGGGACGCCAATCAGCAGGCCGTCCTTGTTGACCAGCATGCCGCCACTATGGCCGTAGCTCGCCACGGCGCTGGTCTTGATCCATTCGTCGGTCAGCGCGGCCACTTCCCCCTGCGTCCACGAGAGGGTGCCCTCAGCATAGTCGGGGTAACCCAACAACAGTACACTATCGCCCAGAACCACTGGCTCGGCATCTCCGAGTCCGATGGCTGGCAGGTCGAGAGGACCCTCGACTGGCGAGTTGTCCACACCGCGATGTGTGATTCGCAGCATGGCCAGGTCGGCGTCTGGGTCCGAGTAGTCGGTCAGCACCTGCGCCCAATACGCAAAGCGCGGGAGTCCGCCCGGATGGTCCGCGAGATAGACCGCCACCCAGTCGGCTGCCCGGTTTGACTCGTCCGAGCCGTCCTGGACCACGTGCCAGGCGGTCAGAATCAGACCCCGAATGGCATCCACGACGGAGCCCGATCCGGACGAACTCTTGTAGTTGGTCTCTACCTGCAGACGCACCAGGGATCGCGCCGCGTTGCGCCCGACCTGCTGCATGTCTGGGCGAGGCGTGGGGCTGGGCGCCGGCGGCGTGGGGGTGGGCGCCAGCACGCTAAAGGTCGCAACCTGCACCTGGCGCAGGCCAATGTACAGCTCCAGCCGGTAGTTGCCTGGCGGCAGGCCCTCGGCGCGAGGCGCGCTGATCTGTGCGTGGTGACACGGGCCGCTGGTTCCATAGACGTCGGCGTCCCACGGCAGCGACTCGCGCTGCCACGGAAGGTCGTCCAGAAGCCACGCCACGGTGTAGGGCGTGCCGGCGTGCATGTTGCGGTAGCTCCACACTGCATACACCGTCTGGGTGCCGGCGGGGAAGACACTTCCGGGCTGTTGCACCTGATCTCCGCTGACCCCGATCCCAAACGTGATCGAGCCGAACTGAGGCACGGGCGTGGGGGAGGGTGTGAGCGTCGGTGTGGGTGATGGCGAAGCCGTCGGGATGGGTGTGTGCGTCGCCGTGGCGGTGGGAAGTGGCGTAGGAGAACTGGGCATGAGTCGCTCAATCAGCCATGGGGGCTGCACGACCAAAGCGACTAGAAACACCGCCGAAGCCACAACGCACAGGACGGCGACAGCTGCCATCATGCGAGGATAGGCGGTTCTCATGTTGGCTCTCTCCCTTCTTCCGCTCGCCCTACAGCCGCTGCAGACAACGCGTCTGTTCTCAGCCTCTTCAGTAGTATAGATGCGCCAGCAATGATTGTCCTGCCATGATGCTGACAAGATGTCGACAGAATCATGAGTCCGGCCAAGGAGGGTGAGGAACAACCTTCCCGACCGGGTCCTGGCACGCGCCACCAGGCACGCAGCGCCACCCTTCGGGAGGCCTTTCAACACCCTCGGTCGGGTGCGTTTGACAAACCTGTTCCTTCTGCGGTAATATGCCTTGAAGTTGGCGGGAAGCACATCCCAGGCGCAGGCATGGAGGCGCGACAAGCGTGGATCAAGACCTACTCTCCTATTACGGCTATCGCGTTTTGGGCACCATCGTGCCCTGGCTGCCCCCTCGCGTCGGCTATGCGCTTTTCGGCGGACTGGGCGACCTGGCCTACAGTCACTCGACCGCCTCGCGCGAGAACGTCTACGACAACCTGCGCCACGTGCTGGGCCCACAGGCCGACCCGGCGCGGCTGGCCCGCACGGCACGCGCCATCTTCCGCAACCAGGCCCGCAACTACTTTGACCTGTTCCGCCTGCCGCGCCTGCGGCCAGAGCAGATCGAGCGTTTGGTGACAGTGCGCGGCTGGGAACACCTGGAGCAGGCGCTGGCGTCGGGCAAGGGCGTCGTGCTCGTGACGGCGCACTTTGGCAACCTGGACGTGGTGGTGCAAGGCTTTGCCGTGCGCCAGTACCGCGTCACGGCCGCGGCAGAGCACCTCAAGCCCGAAAGGCTGTTTCAGTATGTGACCTCGTTGCGTGCCAGCAAGGGCGTGCAACTCGTGCCGGCCGACGGCTTTCTGCGGCCACTCTTCCGCGCGCTGCAGCAAAACGAGATCGTGGGCATTGCCGCCGACCGCAACCTGATCGGCGATGGCAGCGTGGTCAGTCTCTTCGGCGCGCCCGCGTTGCTGCCCGATGGGCATGTGCGCCTGGCCCTGCGCACGGGGGCCAAGCTGATGACGGCCTTTGGCCTGCGCAAGCCCGACAACATGCTCGAAGCGTATGTGGAGCCGCCTTTGGCACTCGAAGACTCCGGCGACCCGGAGAGGGATGTGGCTCTCGGCATGGCCCGTCTGGTGGCCGTCCTGGAAAAGTACATCGGACGCTTCCCGGAGCAGTGGGTCATGTTCCAGCCCGTCTGGAAGGTGCCCGCGACCACTCCGACTGCGCCACGGACAAGCGGCGCATGAAAATCGCGCTCGTCACGCCCTACGAATACCCTTACCCTGGCGGCGTCACCGAGCACGTCTATCACCTCGACCGTTGCTTCCGCGCCGCGGGCCACGACGTCAAAATCATCGCACCCTGTGACGAAGACGAGGTGGACCTGCAGGACAACGTGATCCGCATCGGCGGATCCATCGTGTCGTTGCCATTCAGCGGCTCGGTCTCGCGCATCACGCTCTCACCGAGTATCTACCGGCCCGTCAAGAAGCTCTTGAAGAAAGAGCAGTTCGACGTGATTCACCTGCAGGAGCCGCTCATGCCGGCCCTGCCGCTGATCGTGCTGCGCCATTCCCAGACCATCAACGTGGGCACCTTCCACGCCTACCGCGAGAGCCGCCACTGGGCCATGGAGACCATGCAAGGTCTGCTGCAGCCCTTCATGGACAAGCTGGCGGCCAAGGTATGCGTCTCAGACGCGGCGTGGGAGCAGATCAGCCGCTACTTCCCTGGCGAGTATCGCATCATCCCCAACGGGATTGACGCGCAAGAGTTTGGCGGGTCACACATCGAGCCCATCGAACGCTTCAACGACGGCCGACCCAACGTCCTGTTCGTAGGTCGTCTGGAGAAACGCAAGGGCTTTCGTTACCTGCTGGAGGCCTTCCCGCGCATCGTGGAGGCCTTTCCCGACGTGCGCCTGATCGTGGCGGGGGCCTATAGCAAAGAGGACAAGGAGCCGTTCGTGCTCCACGCGCACGAGCATCACCTGCACAGCGTCAAGTTCGTGGGGCAGATCTCGTCCGAGGACCTCCCGCGCTACTACAAGACCTGCGACGTCTTTTGCGCGCCCTCGACCGGCTTTGAGAGCTTTGGCATCGTGTTGTTGGAGGCCATGGCGGCGGGCAAGCCCATCGTCGCCACCGACATCGCGGGCTACCGCAGCGTGGTAGAGGATGGGCAGGATGGGCTGCTGGTCGAGCCGGAGAACGAACAGGCCTTGGCCGAGGCCATCATTCGCCTGCTGCGCGACCCGGCGCTGCGCGCGCAGATGGGCGAGCATGGCCGGCAGAAGGCGGCCAGCTACGACTGGCCTATCATCGCGGGCCGCGTGCTCGCACTGTACGAACAACTCCGACGGAAAGCGCAGGACTCGTCCCATGCTGAGTGATTGGGCCCGCAAGGTGACGCACGAGTTGCGGGCGTCCATCGCCCGCGCGCTGGGTGGATGGGGCGTCACGCCGAACGTGTTGACTGTTCTGGGATACCTGTTGCACCTGCCCGTGCTGTGGGCGTTGGCAGGGGGACGCCTGCGGCTGGGTGGCCTGCTCGTGGCTCTGGCCAGCCTGTTCGACAGCCTCGACGGCGCCGTGGCGCGCGAGATGGGCCAGTCCAGCACCTTTGGGGCCTTTCTCGATTCCACCATCGACCGCTATTCCGAGGCGACCATCTTGCTGGGCCTGTTGCTGTGGTTTGCGCGTATCGGCGGGCGGGTTGAAACCGTCTTGATCTATATTGCGCTATTCGGGTCGTTGATGGTCAGCTACACCCGTGCACGCGCCGAGGCAGTGGGCATGCAGTGCAAGGAAGGCCTGCTCACACGCCTGGAGCGCGTGATTCTGATCGTGATCGGGCTGCTGGCGGGGCAGGTGCGGCTCTTGCTGTGGGTGCTGGCCATTCTGACCAACGTCACTGCCCTGCAGCGCGTCTATCACGTCTGGCGCGCCACGCAGGCCAATCGCAATCCGTAGTGTAACCCCTTGCCGCTCGCCTCGCGCAGACGAGGTGGGCCTTGTGTGGGAGGTGAGGAATCGCAACGCGGCTGACATTCCTCGGTACATCGGCAGCCGTGCCGACGATCGGGCACGACAATGCCTACCTGGTTCTGCAGGGCGAGCAGACGACGCTGCTGGTTGACTGCGCGAGCAGCCCGTTGCTCAAGCTGCAAGAGGCGGGCATCGATCCCTTGCGCGTGGACTACCTGATCCTGACGCACGCACATCCCGACCACATGTACGGGTTCCCCATGTTGATGCTGGGGCTGTGGCTGCTGGGCCGCAGGACTCCTCTGCCCGTCCTGGCCGAGGCTCAGACACTGCAGGCCGCGCAGGCTCTGCTAACTCTCTTCCACACCGAGGATTGGCCCGGCTTTCGCGCCCCGCTGTACCGCAGCCTCAACCTGCGCCTCGACGGGCGTGTGCTGGACCTGCCCGACCTGACCATCACGGGCTGCCCCGCTGAGCACATTCTGCCCAGTTTTGCGCTCAGGTTCGTGGACAAGTCGAGCCAGCAGAGCCTGGTCTACTCCAGCGACACCAGCCCCTGTGAGCGCGTGGCGCGCTTTGCGCGCGGCGCAGAGGTGCTGATCCACGAGGCCAGCGGCAAGGCCAACGGGCACTCGTCGGCCACCGAGGCCGGCTGGGTGGCCGCCCGCGCCCGAGTTGACCGGCTCTACCTGGTTCACTATGACGCCCGCGTGCCCGACCTCAGCGCGCTCGTGACTGAGGCGCGCACCGCCTTTGCCGGCCCGGTCGAGCTCGCGCAGGACATGCAGAGCCTCACGTTTTGACAGCCACCGGTAGCCAGTTTCCAGTTACCGGTCACCAGCGGCATGTTATCCCCACTGGCTACTGGAGACCGGAAACCGGCAACCGACGCATTCCTGGAGGCGAAGCAGCATGGTTTCGAAGAGTCAAACCAGAGAGAACGTAGTCGAGGTTACATACGGTCGAGGGAGCGTGCCACTGCGCATGGACGCGGCGCTGGCCGAGTGGACCGTGATCCGTCCCAAGCACGCCCAGCCCATGCCGGACGCCGAGGCGGCCTTCCATGCTGCCTGCCAGAAGCCAACCGGCACGCCGCCGCTGCGCGAGATCGTGCGCCCCACCGAGCGCGTGGTGATCGTGACCTCGGACGGCACGCGCGCAGTGCCCAACCGCCTGCTGATCCCCTGGATCCTGAGCGAACTGCCTGTCCCGGACGAGCAGGTGACGGTGCTCCTGGGCAACGGCAGCCACCGTGCCAATACACCGACCGAAATCGAGGCCATGTTCGGTGCGGATGTGGTTGAACGCGTTCGCATCCTCAACCATGATGCGTTTGACCCCGCCAAGAACGTCTACGTCGGGACGACCAAGAACGGCGGAAAAGGCTCGCTTGACAAGGTCTATGTGGAGGCAGACAGACGCATCGTAGTGGGCTTTATCGAGCCGCACTTTTTCGCCGGGTTCTCGGGCGGCGCCAAGGGCATCGTGCCGGCCATTGCCTCGATTGACGCCATCCTGCACATCCACGGCTTTGATCTGATCGCGCATCCGCTCAGCACCTGGGGCGAGGTGGACAGCAACCCCATCCGGCGTGAGCTCGAGGAGATGGTCGGTTTCTGCCCGCCGGACCTGATGGTCAACGTCACGTTGAACTCGGAGAAAAAGATCACCGGCGTCTTCATGGGTCACTACCTAGAAGCGCACCGCATTGGCTGCGCGCAGTCCAAGAAGGAGGCCATGCAGCCCGTGGCGCAGCCCTTCCCCATTGTGGTCACTTCGAACAGCGGCTACCCGCTCGACCAGAACCTGTACCAGACAGTCAAGGGCATTTCTTCTGCCGCCCTCATCACCCAGCCGGGTGGGAGCATCCTGATCGCCAGTGAATGCAGCGATGGTATCCCTGACCACGGCAACTTTGGCGCATTGATAAAGGTTGGTAGAACGCCCGACGACATTCTACAGAATGTGATCGACCTGCCTGAGCCTATCCTGGATCAGTGGGAGGCACAGGTCTACGCATACCTGATGCAGAAGTACGAGATTGGCTTGCTGTGCTCGATGGACCCAGGGACGGTGCAGGCCTGCAAGCTCAACCCGGTCGCCGACCTGCAGTCCGCGGTCGAGGCGCGCATCCATGCCTTGGGCGGGCGCCCGCGCGTGGCGGTTCTGCCGGATGGGCCGCTCACGATTCCATACGTCGGGTAGCAGGGTGATGCGCCGTGTGAAACAGGGTCCTGAAGACCGAACCCCGGTTTTCCGTGTCTGAGGCCGGGTTTCCGTGCTTTCTGCGCTCTCCGACGGTATTTGACCGCCGACGTCTTTGGTGCTACAATGACGGGCGTTCCTAGGCGTTGGCATACAACACACCCCACATCCAGACGCACACGTAGCCGCATACCTCGGCCGCAACGATGGGAGTTCCTGCCGCATGTCAAAGACGACGTTCAGATGCAGGGCAGTCCGTTCCGTGGCCCTGGGGCTAGGCCTTGCGGAGTATCTTCCCGAAGGCTCAGTCGCAGGGCGTCAGCCGGCATGCAAGCGAAATCCTTCGGCAGGATACTGTGCACCCTGGTGATCCGGTCTCGTCAGGAGACCGGGTCACCAGGGCTTTTGTTTGACGGAAGGAGGTGATCGCCACAGGCAAAGCGATCTTGAGTGTAGGTCGGTATGGCAACTAGACCAGCATTAGAGGAGGGAAACCCCATGTTGAAGAAAGTCGCGCTGTTGTTGCTCGTCCTGCTCCTGATTGCGGCGTCCACCGCGTGCGGGCCGGCCAAGCCCGCAGAGATCAAGATCGGCGTCAACGCCGAACTGACCGGCAGCATCCCCGTGGTCGGAGCTTCCTGCAAGAACGCGGCCGAGATGGCTGCCAAGGAAGTCAATGATGCGGGCGGACTGGAGGTCGGCGGCAAAAAGTACAAGATCGTGCTGATGGTGGAGGACAACGAGGACAAGGCCGAGTCCGCGGCGTCCGTCGCCCAGAAGCTGAACACCGCCGGTGTGCTGGTGCACATTGGCGCCAACGCCAGCCGCAACGCTATCCCCGCCTCCACCGTGTGCGAGGATGCCAAGCTGCCCATGATCAGCCCCTGGTCCACCAACCCCAAGACCACCGCTGGGAAGAAGTTCGTCTTCCGCGCCTGCTTCATCGACGATTTCCAGGGCGTGGTGGCGGCCAAGTTCGCCATCAACAATCTGAAGGCCGAGACAGCCGCCGTGCTGTACGACGTGGCCAGCGAATACAACAAGGGCATCGCCGAGATCTTCAAGAAGACGTTCGAGGCCGACGGCAAGAAGGTGGTGGCTTTCGAGACCTACACGGGCGGCGACAAGGACTTTTCCGCCCAACTGACCAAGATCAAGGTCTCGGGCGCCGCCGTGCTGTTCCTGCCCAACTACTACAACGAAGTGCCGCTGCAGGTGCAGCAGGCCCACAGGTTGGGTTACACCGGCGTGGCCTTTGGCAGCGATAGCTGGGGCAACCTGGAGATCGTCTCGCTGTGCGGCGCGGACTGCGAAGGCTTGTACTTTACCACGCACTATGCGCCGGACATCGCCACACCCAAGGCGCAAAAGTTCATCAAGGGCTACGAAGCCGCCTATGGCAAGACGCCGGACGACGTCGCCGCTCTGACCTACGACGCCTTGGGACTGGCCTTCCAGGCCATCCAGACTGCGGGCAAGCTCGACCGCCAGGCGGTGCGCGATGCATTGGCCGCCATCACCAAGTACGAGGGCGTCACCGGCGACATGCAGTTCAAGGGCACTGGCGACCCGGTCAAGAGCGCCGTGGTGATCCAGATCAAGGGTGGCAAGTTCACCTACTTTACCTCCGCTGCACCGTAGGATCGAAACACGGAGAGCACGGAGAGCACAGAGAAGGAAAAGACACACAAACATATCCAAGCCTTCTCTGTGTCTTTCTCCGCGCCTCCGTGTCTAGTCTCTGGGTTGTCTCAGCGGAGCCATTTCACATCCGCTGGCAGTCCCTCAAGAAAGGATATGCCGTGCAATTCATCATGCAACAGGTCCTCAACGCGCTGCAATTGGGCAGCGTCTACGCGCTGATCGCCCTGGGCTACACGATGGTATATGGCATCTTGCGCATGATCAACTTTGCCCATGGCGACATCTTCATGGTCAGTACCTACGTTGGCTTCTTTGCCGCCTCGTTCCTGCTGGGGCGCTCCTTGCACCTGCCAAACGCGGTGGTCTTTGTGCTCACGCTACTGGTGGCCATGGCTGGCACCTCGCTTCTGGCCGTGTTCATCGAGAGAGTGGCCTACAAGCCCTTGCGCAACGCGCCCCGCATCTCGGCTGTCATCACGGCGTTGGGAGTGGGACTGGTGTTGGAGA
>Ga0315294_10003293_pt1 | contig 17579 bp, 13 predicted proteins | sample YL17G13_40_MG_FD_203626 | JGI IMG/M metagenome (GOLD analysis project Ga0315294, IMG submission 203626) | Sediment microbial communities from Yellowstone Lake, YNP, Wyoming, USA - YL17G13_40 | ecosystem: Environmental > Aquatic > Freshwater > Lake > Sediment | place: USA: Wyoming | collected... | reverse complement strand
ATCTGGAACAGCTCGCGTCCCACATCGCTCAGACCGTGGATTTCGAGCTTCCCGCCATGCTCCTGCATGCGCTGAATGATGGAGATGATTATCCCGACTCCTCCCGAGTCCATGTACGTCACCCCATCCATCAGGAGCTTCAGTTTCGGCGGCAGCGGAGAGACAAACAACGGCTCCACGGCGCGTTTCAGCATGAAAACCCCGTCGCCCGCAAGATGCCCGTTCAGCTTCAGGCACATCGCCTTCTGATCGTCCACTGGGGCGACGGTCTGAATTGTGAAACTCATGTTCAGTTGTTGCATCACTTGCCGATGTCCTCCTACAAATATCATCCCCGCATCCCCCCGATCTTGATTTATCGGGTTTAGTTGAATCACATCGCTCTTCCGGCTCCCCGAACCCCCTGTCGCATGATCAGAAAAGCCCTCCAATGCAAAAACCCGTCTTGAGGACGGGTCTGCATTGACGACACAACCTGGCCGGCTGCTTGAGTCAGGGTCCGCTGTGCTCCGATGACCGCCAACGGTAGTCGTCCGAATCCAGAACGAAATTGACACCGGTCGTCTGGTTCGCTTGCACAACCACAACCGCAGTCTTCAACGCGTACCCCGAATGAGTGCAGATGACTGTGTAGGTTCCCGGAGGAATATGGGTGAGAATGTAGGCCTGCCCCGACAGCGTCTCCTCCTGCGCGACCATGTAGAGCGACGGCACCGTGGATTGGGGGAAGATCCCCACATAGCTGTCCTCGAGCACATCCCCGTCCGCGTTCTTAACACTGCCCATCACACTGCCCCACTCGAAGTCCGGGATAACGTCCATGTCGATGTCGAGCTTGGTGACTCCCTCGAAACCGATGGAAACATCTTTCACAACAATCATCTGATGATCCCGGGCCGTCGCGACGATAGTCGTGCTTCCGTCCGGAAGGTTCTCGAAACGGTATTCGCCGCTCTCGTTGGAAGTCGTGTACGCCACGCCTCCGTCGGCATAAATCACCCACACCTCGGCATCGGCGATGATGTCCTCCTGATCCTCGACCGTGCCCGACAGGTCGTTGACCCCTGCGTCAAGCTCGGGCAGTTCCACAACAAACGTGGTGTCATCTTCCGTAATTGCCAGTTCTGTCGACCACAGCTTCACGCCGAACCTTGCGAACGTAACCGTGTAGACCCCGACCGGCACATGGTACATGGCGAACGTCCCAGCTGAATCGGTCACCTGCAGCCTCAAGGCATTCTCGCCGTTGACCAGTACCCGGATAAAAGGCACTCCGGTGCCCAACGGGAATCGTAGAGCCCGACCCGTCACCGTCGACCCGCTGTCGCGCGCGTTCCGGCATCCGATGAATCCCGCCAGAACAATGCACAGAACGATCAGACAGGTCATCGCCCGACTCGTCAGGCTCCATTTCTCCCCAAGTGTAGGTGCTTTTCCAGTCATCGCTCGATCCTGAGAATGCGGTCAGTCAATCCACCCACCAATAAGGCCGATTCCTTTTGTAGCCTTTAGATATATTTTGTAACATTTCGGTTCATTTATCAAGACCCTGGGGGCGAAATATCCCCAAAAAATCCCTCCCTCATCTTACCCCCAAGACATTGAAGGGGGCAAAGAAATACGGGTGGACCCGCGATTTCGAGAGCAATGACACAATCGATGCCCTCAGGGCATCAGACGCCTGCGCTCCAGAGGTGTACCCTCGGTAGAATTCCGGCATAAGAGCGGCCGTGGCTTCATCGGACACCTTCCACAAGCTCACAAGTATCGCCGACGCTCCTGCGGCCAGGAATGCACGCGCAACGCTGATCACTTCATCGCCCGGCACGACCTCGCCCAGACCCGTCTCGCAGGCCGACAGAGCCACAAGCCGTACCCGGCTGAGGTCCATCCCGCCGCTCATCAGGTCGGACGCGCTCAGACGTCCGCCGCCCTCCAGCAATAGAGCGCTCGAGTAGGGATCGCTTCGGTCAAACTCAGCGTGACCCGCGAAATGGACGATTTCCGCCCCCGCCAGCATCCTGCCGAACTCAGCGGCCTCCGTGGCGGCGTCCAATATGCCGCAGGATTCGGCGAACACTGCCTTCAATGCTTCGATCTCCCGGTCCGCTCCCGCTAGACCCTCTCTGCTCCCTCTTACGACAATTGCACGGGACTTCCCGGATCCGGCCGGCGGGCGCACATCCATCACAAGGTCGCTCGCGGGCAAAAGGGACAGCGCATGGGTCTCGACAAGATAGCGTCCCTTCTCATCCGGAAGTGCGAGGAATGGGACCTGGTGCAGAACCCCCTGAGGAACGACGATGAGATGATTGGCGCTTCCGATACGTTCTCCGACCGGCCCGATCAGGATTCTCCCCAGCTCGACAAGCGCATCGGACGGTCCTGTCTCGACTCCCCACTGCCCTTCCCTGTACCCCCTGCTCGCTATGAAAAGGTTGATCTCTTTCGCAAACTCAGCCACCGACTCCTTGATGTCCTTCTCCGAACCCCGCGACTCGTGCACCGTGACCGATTTCGCATCGCAGGCGAAAATCGTGAGACGACCCTTGTGCAGGAAATAGTCCAGCACCATCGTACCCGGCATGTCGGCAAGGGTCTGTTGAACACGATCGAGAAGCTCTCTTTCATCGAGGCCCTGGTCCGCGCGCGACAGGGCCTCGTTTCCCATGGCCTGCACAAGCGCCCGACTCTTGCTTCGCGCGAGACGTGCGAACGCGATTTCCCCACCCCGGCTTTCCAGGCCGAATTCCACAAACTCGCCCTGAAGGTCCATCAGGTTCCTCTGGAACTCGCTGCGATCTCTGTCGGAGACGAGGCTCCGTCGGATCGCGTCGAAATCGAGAAGAGCGTCTTTGAAGTACCCGTCCGCCTTGTCGAACTCACCGAGGTCCCTGTGCGCTCTCGCCAGGTTCGCTTTCGCCCGCCAGACACCTTCGGGGTCATTCCCTTTCAGAGCCTCTTCCAGGCTTTTGGCGGATTCCCTCATCGATTCTTCGAACTTCCCGAGCTTCAGAAGCGCAAGCGCCAGGTTCGATCGCGCGATCGAACCCACCTGCTCCGCGCCGATCTCGCCCGCATCGCTGATAACCTTCCTGAAAATCCCGGCCGCACGGCCCGGATCATCACCCTTCATGAGAATCAGTGTCCCCATGTTCAGCCTGCCCCTGACCTCCTCGCGCGATTCTCCCAGCTTCGCCGCCAGGTCGATCCCCTTCTGAAGCGCGTTCATCCCCTCGTTCCATCGCTCGAGATCCTTGTAGATATTGCCTACATTCAGGTAGCACGAAAGAAGCGAGCGGTCATCCCCAACGGTTCGAGCCAGCCTGAGAGCCTCCCTGTAGTGCCCGGCCGCGTCCTCCAGAAGACCCATCTCCTTCAGAACAAGGCCCAGGTTGATGCGGGCACGCGCCCTTGTCCGATCATTGCCGACGCGCTCGGCAAGACGAAGACTCTCCTCGAGGTCGGCTTTCGCGCGTGGATATTTCGCCAGCCGATAGAGACAGACCCCTCTGTAGTTAAGGACGATAGCCAGTTCCTCGGTCGCACCGACCCCTCTCGCGACCTGCACGAGCTCGTCCAACCTCGGGACACACTCCTCCCATCGCTCGGCAAGAATAAGGAAATCTATCGCGATCTCCCCAAGAAGCAATCGATTGTGGGCGGGCAGCTCGGACTTCGATGCGGAGTCGAGCGCTTTCACGATTGTATCGACCGGCACACGCTCCCCCAGGAGCCCGGGGAGCCGGCCGGCCACCTTTTCCAGCTTGCCGATAGAGAGCCCTGCAAGCCCCCGGCTGAGCTCCGCAAGGAAACGCTCCAGCGCATCGGGATCCGACGGTACATTCGGGAAGTCCTCGGGACTGGCCCCTGACCGAAGCCATGTTGTCGGGGAGTTTGCCTGCATGTGTTGACGGGTCGCCGGAACCGATGATCTCCACCGGAAATCATATCATCGCTGCGCCGCTTTGTGTAATCCGCACGCTCACGGCCGGCGGTGGGCATCCCATCCGGGCACACAAAAGCCCTGACCGTTTGGTCGGCCAGGGCCGGTAGGTATTTCACTTTTCAACCAGAAGTTTTTTGAACCGGTCAGATTTCGAACTCGAACTTGTCGTCTGCGGCACCAATCGTCACCGGCTGGAACTTGTCCTCGGCAAGAAGCACATACTCGCCTTCCTCGAGGTCCTTGAACACGAACCGACCGCTCCGGCCCGCCACGGTGGAGTCGATTTTCTCGCCGTCGCGAACCAGATGCACGAGCGCGTTCGAACATTTCTTCCCGGTGTGGTCGATCAGGAATCCCTCGATTCGCGCTTCGCGAACCGCCACGCTTCCCGATGCGCCTCCGCGGACTCCTGCCGCCGCCATCGTTCCGTTCACAACAGCGATCCCCATGATGTTCGAGGCAAGCACCGGTGCCAGCGGTATTGCGCTTGAGACATCCTGCCCGGGGAATACCTCTGCGACGCTCCTCCCGAGGGCGTCCGCGATCTTCTGCCTGCTCAGCCCGCTCGGAACCGTCTCCCCACGCTCAATCTTGGAGATAGTCGGCCTCGCAAGCTCCGATTTCTCGGACAGCTCTTCCTGGCTCATGTGTGCTCTCAGTCTGGCTTCTCGGACTCGATTCAAGGTGTTCACCTCATTTCAAAAAGTTACATTCCGGGTTACACAAAGTGACACCCAAGCTGTGTATACCACACTCAAACCGTCGTGTCAAGCTTTTTCCTGTCAGACAAGAGCCATTTTTGTAACCTTTTGTAGCCCTCCCGGAGTACCTGAGCCGGCGCTTCCCAGGCGGACTTCGGTATTTTGTACCCGGCACTTAAACGCTCATTAAGCCAAAACCGCAACCCCGCAAAGACAATATTGTGAGCCTTTCAAAGGACGGATCCATCCGTCCGGCTGCTCTCCGTCAAGCCGGTGATACAATGATGCTGAATAAACTCTTTAATCGATTCAACAAGAAGAGGGCTTCTGAAGTCAAGACTATGGAGGCTTTTCTTGTTGACGCCATCGATGCGTACGAGACCGGGGATTTCGAAAGCGCCGCAAGATGGTTTGCGGTCATAACCGATGCGTATCCCGACCATCCTCTGGCTTACCTGATGCTCGGGAGGTCGCTGATCGAGCTTAAAGACTACGAGTCTGCGCTTGAGGCGCTGTTCGATCACATCAAAATAGTCCCCGACTCGGTGGAAGCTCTCATTTACATCGGCATGACCTATTATGAGTGCGGCGAGCTCGACAGAGCCCAGGAACGCTACGAGCAGGCCCTGAGACTTCGCCGGGAGAGCATCCTCGTCCGCGAGAACATAGCCATCACTCACATATCCGCGGGCAATTTCGACAATGCCCTGGATCAACTGGTCGCCCTGCACGAAGAAAGACCCGACGATGCCGAAATCACCGAGCTTCTGATTGTCACGCTCGGACGTCTCGGAAGGTGGGAGGCAGCCAAGCACTACGTCCGCAAGCTGGGCTCGGCATTCTCGGCACCACCAGGCACAAAGACGTGAACAACTGAGCACCCTCGGTCCGACCAAACAGACTGCGACGACATTTCTTCCCTCGGGTCTTAGAAACCCCCGATCTCCGTTATCTCCTCGATGTGGATCATCTGAGATCCTCCCCTGTGATCATGGAACGTGAACGTGCCTTCTTCGTACACGTAGTAGGTCGAGAGCCCTCTCACCTCGTCCTTCAGGATGAGCACCTTCCCCCCGCCTAGCCCGATCCATGCCCGCGAGCAAAGCTGCATGTGAGCCGCGATCTCTCTCATCACAGCCACCACGTCTTTCGCGCGGTACTTCGGCGACGGGGTCTGGAATTCCTCGATATCTGCCATATCCGAACTTGCCCGACTAAGCCTTCCCACTCTCCAGCAGAGACATCGCGATCTGCACCGCGTTCAATGCAGCTCCCTTCCGGAGATTATCCGCGACCACCCAGAACGCAAGATCGTTTTCGAAAACGCACGCGCGACGGATCCGACCGACCCACACGGGGTCTGTCCCCGCCGCCTGTCTCGGCGTCGGAAACGACCCGCTGCCGGGATCATCCAGAATCCCGATCCCTCTCGCGCTCTCCAGCACCCGCCTCGCCTCCTCAGGCTCCACAGGACGCTCAGTCTCCGCTACAACGGTCTCCGCGTGACCCACAAGAGTGGGAACTCTCACCGCGCTTGCGCACACTTTCAGATCGTCAAGCTCCAGGATTTTTCTCAGCTCGTTCTCAAGCTTGGTCTCCTCCCCGAATCTCCCGCCCTCGCCCGGCGATCCCACCGCAGGCAGGCAATTGAACGCCAGGGATTCCCTGCCGACAGCGTCCTCGCCTTTTTCCAGAATGCCTCTCGTGTCCTCCAGAAGCCCGTTCAGATATTCGCCGCCCGCTCCCGATGAAGACTGGTAGGTGCTCACGATGACACGCTTGAGTCCGAAGTTATCCCGGATCGGCGCCAGCGCGACCGCGAGCTGGATCGTGGAGCAATTCGGATTGGCGATTATCCCAGGATTCTCGCCGACCGCGTGCATGTTTATTTCCGGAACCACCAGGGGTATTCCGTTTTTCATGCGGAACACCGCCGAGTTGTCGATCACCCATGCTCCCTCATCAGCGGCAACCGGACAGAACTCCTCGCTCATACCGTCCTTCCCCGAAAAAAACACCCATTTCGCGCCTTTGAACGCAATCGGATCGAATAGCTCCACCAGGTGTTCCTCCCCCCGGAACACGGCGGTAGTTCCCGCGGAGCGCTCCCCGGCAAGCAGAATCAGCGAATCGATGGGAATCGGGAAACGCTCGAGGCAGCGGACAATCGCCGACCCGACAAGCCCCGTGGCCCCGACTACTACCGCACAATTGCGTCTTGTTGCTGAGTGCATGGCTTTTCTTGACGATATGTCCTTTAGCGAGATTCAGTATATCACGGCCGGTATCCTAATTGCCGCGTTGCGATTCGTGTGTTAAAATGCGGCGTTAGGTCAGGATACTTTATCGGGAGGACACGAGCATGACCCGTTCCATTCTTGCGACTTTCATTGCTGTTCTCTTTCTTCTGATATTCGGCGGCGTCGCCAATTCCCAGGACTTCCTTCTCATCCCGAGCGATCCTGAAGTGGTCGCCGCCAGTCTTCGGAATGCCTCGATCATCAACGTGTTCGAGGACACGAACGGAGACGGAATTTTCGACGCGATCACGATCAACGGGAAGCGTCTCACCAGCCAGCTCAGAATCGGCGATGCCCAGGGATTCCAGTATGAGGACGAGCGAAACATCGTCCTGTACCCCGCCAACTGGACCGGTCTCCCCAAGCCCGGCGAGTCCGCTATCCTCGGCTTCATCCATTACTTCGACGAAAAGAACCTGTCAACGTACCTGGCGATTGTCGGGGAGCAGGCGCCGGGCGACGATACCACGAACGGGTTCGCGGTCTTCTTCTACGATTCGGCGGGTCTTCGCGTGGGCGCACCCACCACGATGTTCATGGAAAAAGCGCGCCTGCGAGCCATACCCATCTACCAGGAGTGGGTCCAGCTCGGAAAGGACTTCGGGATCGGCTCCAATCCGATCAACAGCCAGTTCTTCGTGATGGCGAAAGACCTCGGACTCACCGACGATATCCTCGTCGTGCTCTACCAGCTTTATCAGTAGAACACCCGAGAATCTGCGGCAGAAAGTACACAGGCAGCCTCATCAGGCTGCCCTTTTCTTGACACACTCGCTCCACTTTCTCCATCCGACCTCTGAAGTGCGATTATTTACGTCTGCGTATGAACACCCAGGTCCGTCCGAGGATCTGGACATCCAAAAACAGGTAGGCCGCCATGAGCAGGACCCACCATCCTCCTACTGATGCGTCAAGGCTCCCGGGCTCAGCATTGACGAGATGGAATATGAGCGCGCTCGCGGCGCCGACCCATGCCCCGATCGCGCTGAGCCTCAGGACAGCTCCGTGCACGAGATACGCAGGCAGGCCCTGAAACGCGCTGGAGCCTATGGTCCAGAGTCCCAGTACCGTCGCGCCCGCGAGCGTCGCAAGGCTGGAAATTTTCATCATCGCGCCCAGCCCTTCCGGCACCCAGACCCCCGTTCCCGCCTTCGCCGCAACGAGAAAGACCAGCAGACCCATCACGAAAGCTCTTAGCGCGAAAAATGCGAGCACCACAAGCGCGCCAGGGTACGATGTAAGTATCCACCCGATAATTGCTCCCAAAACGGACAGGATCACCGTACCCCAGAAACCGGCATGCGACGCACCGATGATCAGTCCCGCGATTGCTCCCAGAGCCGCTCCGCCAACGTGCCACATCGCGAGAACCCTCGGGTATTGAATCCAGTTCGGGCGACTCAGATTCGTGGGCACGCCTCCCTGCACCAGAATGACTTCCGATCCGCCATTCTGAAAACCTGTCCCGTCGACGCCCTCGACCGCGCGCTCGCCCCGCGCTCCCCCGACCGCATCGCGCGACGGTCTCGCAGCCCGATGAACGCTCTCCTTCCACACCGGCAGTATCCGTGCAAAATATGCGGAGTCATAGTCCCGACGCAGGGACGGATCGAGAAGGATCTCCTTCGCCCGAATCACCTGCTTCAGACGATCCGATGCGTGCGGGTCGTCAGGATTCCTGTCAGGATGGTGCTGGATTATCTTCGCCCTGACTGCTCGCTTGACCTCTGATTCATCGGCATGCGGGGAGACTCCCAAAAGATCGTAGAAATCCATGAACGAAAGGTGGGCAAGCAGGCGCCCGTCGACTTTGAATCGCGAGTTGCACACAGGGCAGCGTACCGGCGGCCCCGGCGAACCGTCAGGGAATTCAAGAATCGTCTTGCATACAGGACATTGCGAAGGAAACGACATCGATTCGGTCCCGGACCTCGCGGATCATTTTCGTCTCGCGATTCCAAGCCAGCTGAAAACACCGACATCCGGCGCCAGGTAAATCGCGAATGCTGCAAACCAGCGCCAATGCATCTGATGAAGTAAAGATTGAGGCGTCAGCACAACCGCGATGAGCGCGCCGAGGATCGCTCCGGCAGCCGCGGTCCTGTGCACCTTCAGCGCTGCTGCGTACGGACTTCGCCAGAGGAAATATCCCGTCCCTATGATGCCGAACAACAGCGCCCCCAGCTCGGCGCGACCGTTCAGCATCGTGAACGCATCGGCGATATTCGTCCGCAGACCCGGTCTCACGGCTTCATCCATGCTGCGCCCCATCAGCGCGAAAAACAGGAATGAAAATGAATAAATTCTCGCGACGAAAAACGCAAGCGCCGCGAGCCCTCCCGGCCTTGAGCCCCAGAACCATCCGAGCAGACATGCGCAAGCCACGACGAAAGCTCCGCCCGCCGACCAGCCATGCCCGAGCGCAAACAACAGCCATGCGATCCCAAGCGAAATCGCGCCAAGCCACCGATACAGCGCGCTCAGCTTTCCGAGATCGACTGTCTCGTCCCGACCGGTCATCGCCGACGTCAACGCGCCGTCCGGGTCCATGCCGTCTATCTCATTTCTGAGATGATCGATGTCCGGATCCCGCCCACTACCCCCAGCCTGCCGGCTGCCGTTCGAGTCGGTCTGAATGACATCCCATGCCCCCCACTTTTTGAGGATAACAGCGCGATGCACCGAATCGTACTCCCTGCGCTTCGATTCGTCGGTAAGAACTTCCCTTGCGCTGAGCACCTCCTTCAGAATCTCCGACGATTGAGGATTCCCCGGGTTTCGATCGGGATGGTGCTTCCGTATCTGGACCCTGATCGCCTGCTTGATTCTCGACGCCGATGCGTTGGGCGGAACCCCGACCGCCCTGTAATGGTCAATGAATCGAATCTGCTCGGGAGTGCGTCCCACGATTCTGAACCGCGTTTCGCACCCCGGGCAGCGTACCGGCTCCGCCGTTGAGACGTCGGGAAACGCCAGCATGGCCTTACACGATGGGCACTGTCCGGGATAGGGCATAGATATCGCGGGGTATTATAGCAATTGCGGACTTCCCCGCCGGAAGCGACGCACAAAAAACCTCCCGATTGCCGGGAGGAGTCGGACACATCATTATGTCATCAGGTGCGGGCAGGGAAAAATCGCCTTGTGGGGCAGGCTTTCCAGCCTGTCACTTGCTCTGATCGACCGATGCGGACGGGAGCGCGGGCGCGACGGACTCGGGAATGGCCGCCGTCTCCTTCCGCTCGAACACAATCGTCTGCTCGTCCCCCTCGCCCTTGACATCGACAAGAACCGCGTCGCCCGGCAGAAACTCCGCCCTCAGAATATGCTCGCAGAGCGGATCCTCGATCTCCTTCTGTATGACTCGCCTTAGCGGCCTTGCGCCCTGTGCCTTGGAGAATCCCCTCTTCGCAAGATACTTCATCAGGTTCATCGTATACTCGAGCTTGAGGTCATGCTCGCGAGAGGATATGGCCACCCGATCCAGGAACTTCTCCGCGATCTCGATGATGTCTTCCTCGGTGAGAGCGCGGAACAGGATTATCTCGTCCAGCCTGTTAAGGAACTCCGGACGGAACGCCCGCTTCAGGGCCTCCTTCACCTTCGGCTCCATCTGCTTGTATATCTGGTCCGGCGTCATGTCGTCGACCGTTTTCGTCCGGAACCCCAGCGGCTCGTCCACGCCGATCGAGTCGGTTCCCAGGTTCGAGGTGAGAATGATAATGCAGTTCTTGAGATCGACATGGCGGCCGTGAGAGTCGGTCACCACGCCGTCCTCCATAATTTGCAGGAGGATATTGAACACTTCGTAGTGCGCTTTCTCGATCTCATCCATGAGGATGACCGAGTATGGTCGGCGCTTGACCGCTTCCGTGAGCTGCCCGCCTTCATCGTAGCCCACATACCCCGGGGGCGCTCCCACCAGCCGGCTGACCGAATGCCGCTCCATGTACTCCGACATGTCGAATCGAATCAGGGCCTTCTCGTCGCCGAACAGAAACTCCGCGAGCGCCTTCGCAAGCTCCGTCTTGCCCACACCGGTCGGTCCGGTGAACAGGAACGATCCGGTCGGACGTTTCGGGTCCTTCAGCCCCACCCTCGCGCGTCTCAGCGCCCTCGCGAGAGTCTCGATCGCTTTTTCCTGGCCCTTCACACGGATCCTGAGAATCTCCTCCGTCCTGAGGAGCTTTCGGGTTTCCTCTTCCGCGATCGCGGAGACCGGGATCCCGGTCCACGCATGTACCACCTGCGCGATATCTTCCTCGCTCACTCTCGGACGCACGCCTTCGACCTTCTCCTCTTCCTCCTCGGGATGATACTCGACCGCTCTCTCAACCGATTCCTCGTACTCCGCATCGCCCTCGAACGGCTCGTCCTCCGGCACCTCGACCCGCGTCGGAACCTCGACCGTGCTCTCGCTCCCGGCCGATGCGCCCGCGGACCCGATCGCCGCTTCGCGCTCGATTTCGTCCAGCGTCCGGAAAATCGCCACCTTGCTGCACGCTTCGTCGAGAAGATCGATCGCCTTGTCGGGAAGAGAACGACTGGTTATGAATCTCTGCGAGTAATGCGCCGCTGCGTGTATCGATTCGTCGGTTATCTCAACGCCATGGTGCTCCTCGTAACGCTCCTTAAGGCCGTAGAGAATGTTGATGGTCTCATCGACCGTCGGCTCCTCCACATTCACAGGCTGGAATCGCCTTTCAAGAGCGCCGTTGCGCTCGATGTATTTCTTGTACTCGTTGTTGGTCGTGGCGCCGATGCATCTGAGCTCGCCTCGCGACAGAGCCGGCTTCAGAATATTCGAGGCGTCGATCGCGCCCTCCGCCGCCCCGGCCCCGATCACCGTGTGCAGCTCATCGATGAACAGAATGATCGGCTCCTCATCGTCGGCCGACGTGATCTCCTTCATCACGCGCTTCAGACGATCCTCGAACTCGCCGCGGAACTTGGTCCCGGCGACAAGCCCGGCCAGATCGAGCGAGACCATCCTTGCTTTCTTGAGAGTGCCCGGCACCTTGTCCTGCACGATGAGCTGGGCGAGACCCTCGACTATCGCGGTTTTGCCCACGCCGGGCTCGCCGATCAGAACCGGGTTGTTCTTGGTTCGCTTGGACAATATCTGGATCAGCCGCTTGATCTCCATCTTGCGGCCCACGACCGGATCGAGCTTCCCCTCTCGCGCAAGGACGTTCAGGTCGGTCCCGAATTCGTCCAGCGTCGGCGTCTTGCTCCGCGCCTTTTTCGCGGGCGGAGTCTGCTGGATCATCCCCATGATGATCTTCTTGGCGTTCTGGTAGGTCACCCCGTGGTTGTTCAGTATCTCGCACGCCTTCGAGTCCCCCACCTTGAGAAGACCGAGAAGAAGATGCTCCGACCCGATGAAAGTGTGCCTGAGCTGCCTTGCCTCCTTGTACGCAAGCTCCAGCACTTCCTTGGAATCCTTGGAGAAGTTGAGGCTCTCGAAATCGTAAGTGCCTATGGGGATTTCCTGTATGACGGCGGAGCGCACCTTCTCGATGTTCACGTCCATCTGCTGAAGCGCCTTGACCGCGAACGAGTTCTCGTCCTTCAGAAGCCCGAGCAGGAGATGCTCCGTGTCGACCGCGTCGTTACGGAAATGTTTGGCCTCTTCGTGCGCGTATTTGATCACGCGTTTCGAAGATGATGTAAATCGTTCCCACATGATAACGCTCCTTGCCGGCTGGGCCGACATCGGATCAATACTATTATACCCTCTTTTTCCCTTACTCCGCCCCGGAAGGCTTCTCCGGGTCCTCCTTTTCCTCAGGCGGCTTCTTCTTCTCGAAGAATTCCCTGGCCGATTCGTAGGTGATCCCGTGGTCGGAGAGAAAGGCGTGAACATCGGACTCCCAGAGCAGAATCATGCCGAGCAGAAGATGCTCCGGCTCGACTATGTCCCTGCCCAACCGTTGAGCGACATCCGTTGCGAAGTCAAGAAGTGCCATGCTCTCATCGGACACCGGCATCTTCATGCGGATAAGCTGGTCACCTTCAGGGGCAGGGGCACGAGACGGCATCAGATGCTGAAGGGCCTGCAAATCGGGTCCGGCCACTCCGGCAACCCCACTCTCAGTCAAGTCCCTGATCATGCCGAGCATGGCAAACTTCGCCGACTGGTAGGTGACTCCGTAATTCTTGAGCACTTCGTATGCGGGGGACACGCCAGATCGGAGAATCCCGAGAAGCAGGTGCTCAGCGCCGATGAAAGTATGCCTGAACATGCTCGCCTCGATATAGCTTGCCTCCAGGACTTTCTTGGCCGTGTTCGACCAAGTCATGTCGCCGGTCCATCCGCTCCCCACGGGACTGGCCTTTGCTGCCTCGGGCAGGAGTTTGTCGAAGTTCACATCAAGGCGTCGGAGGATCTCCAAAACGGGAGATTTCTTTTCACCCAGCAAGCCAATAAGGAGGTGCTCAGGCGTGACCTCTCCGCACCCGCGCGCTTTGGCCTCGTCGTACGCGCGCTTTATGACGCGCTTCGCAGATGTACCGAATTTCACCCACATGATCCGATTCCTGCCGCTATCTAACTTGTAGCCGATTGCCCCCGGTAGCAGCTACTTTTTCGAAGACGAAAAAGATAGCAGCTACCGGGCTGTCTGACTTATTATCGCCCTCAGGGTCTGCAAAAAGGCATTAGAGATGATTGGGCCAAGAGCCACGGGACATGCTCAGCACATAGTAAGAGATGAAACTCACGGAAAAGGTTGTGACAGGCCGCTCGATCCGGCGTGCCGGTTTCGACCCATGCTCATCCCAGAGGGACATGGCGCGAGTAGTCGGCTGTTCCGGAGTCATCCTTCGCCAACGCGCCTGCGAGCAGCAGAAGATCGAATCCTTCCTTGCGGATACGCAGGTCGTAATAGAGAAGGGTCGCGGCGATTATGCTCAGCGGCTGAATGAAAAGCACGATCACGGCCAGCAGAAGTCCGCTGATCGCGGAAAGCGCTATCTCGGAGATATTGGGGATCAGCCTCAGCCCCATGGTGACGAGTCCGACCCCGCCGCCGAGCAGGTAGACTATCGTCGACACAATCAGGCTGACCAGCAGGAATATGCCGAACGTTCTCCACCAGTACCCGCTCGACAGTCTGTACGAGCGCCCGAATCCGTCAATGGCCCCGGTGTCGTCAAGCACCATCGCGTGCGGGATGAATAGAAACTTCACGGACAGGTAGATAAGCAGAATGTAGACGAAAAAAAGGAGAGGGAACACGAAAACGAGCAGCCATAGCCTGTCGAAGTCGCTCACCGCGACCATCGTGAGCACGATAACCGGCGCGAGCAGGCCGAGATAGATCATTCCGACGAGGAAATAGGCGAGGATGAGATGGCCCGTCTTGGGGAGGATCGCCCGGATGCTGGTGCCCATGTCGGCGGAACGACCCAGTATGGTCTCGCTCACGGCGTGCACTGTCGCGGCCTGAGATATCGGCATGAAGAAAAACATCAGGATCGTCCCGACAGCCAGCACAGCCACCGCGGCGTAGAAATCGTAGCTCTGCAACACATTCAGCATCTCCGGTCCTGCATCGGTCGCCCCAAGGAGATTCGAGACCTCCTGCAGCTTCCCGGTGAAATGCTGCGAGGCGCTTTGCTGGATCACAAGCGGTATTCCCGCTACCAGGGCCATTATCCCGATGAAAACCCACGGGTTCCGCCGGTAAACCCGTATCGTCCCGTCCAGAATATCCCCCAGGTCCATCGGCCTCAGGTCGATGAGACTCAACGGCTGGCCTGTGCTGTCGTATCCGACTGTCATGGTCGCCAAGGCTAACATATCGAGCATCCCATGAAAAGCTGGAATATCCAGATATTCATTCCATCCCTTCCGACTCGAACGCCGGTTTCGTGTTATCATTTCCGCCCGTTTGAACCAGACAGGCATGTCCGACACTGCGACCGGAAGACGACTGCCGCTCTACCAGGCCATCATCTACGCCTCGGGATACTTCGGCGTGCAGATCATCGGCTTCTCGGTGGGCCAGATACCCCAGATTTTCTACATTCCCGAGGAAGGCGTCGCAAGGATAGCCGCGATGACGATCGGGGGGCTGGTGCTCCTGGGGGGCTACCTCTTCGGCATGATCAATGCGGTCGGGAGGGTCATCGACGCGGTTGTCGATCCGGTGATCGCCAACAGGTCGGACCATCTGCGCAGCCGGTTCGGACGTCGCAAGCCGTTCCTGGTCGCCGGCGCTCCGCTCATGGGCCTGATGCTGGTGCTTTTCACCCTGCCGCCTACACAGGATCCATCGATAGCTAATTTCGTATATCTCGCTGTAATCTACCCGGTCTTCTTCATTTTCTTCACCGTCACCGTCACACCTTACCTCGCGATACTCCCGGAGGTCACCCCCACACCCTCCGACCGGCTTCTCGTCACAACCCTGCAGTCGATCTTCCTCATCGCAGGTACCCTGACCGGCGTGGTGCTCATCGGGCTGATCCCGCACGTGCTCTCGTTCACCCTGGGAGCCGTGATAATCGCGTGCCTGACGTGCATCCCTTTCTTTCTCATCGCGGCCTTCGTGAATCCGCCCAATGAGCCGGACCTCGACTCCATCCCCCCGAGGCCGTCCACGTTCTCGCAGGTGAAGGAGGCCCTCGCGTTCAAGCCGTTTCGAATCTACCTCTTCGTCCAGGTCTTCTTCTGGTTCGGATTCAAGATGGTGGAGTCGAGCGCCCGGTATGTCGCAACCTTCCTCTTCGGAAACAGCCATGCGTTCACGATCATACTGGGCCTTGCGCTGCTGGTCGCCGCGGTCGCGGGCGCAGGCTCTTACTGGGTCGGTCGCAAAATCGGGAAGAAGCGCTCCATGATGCTCATGGCCGGACTTTTCGCCGTACTGATGCCCTTCATCGGACTCATCGGCACCGGCATTTTCCAGTACCGGGCCGTCTCATATGTGCTTTTCGGCCTCATAGGATTGCCGCTGTCGCTGCTTTTCGTCATACCCAACAGCCTTCTTGCGGACATAATCGATCGGGACCGCGAGAATACCGGCAAGCAGCGACAGGCGCTTTTCTTCGCGGCGCAGGCTCTTCTCGACAAGACCGGCATCGCGTTCTCCCAACTGGTGCTCAACTTTTTGCTCCCGATCGGGGCGATTGCCACCGAAGCCGGGACAAGGGCGGTCGGCGAGACGGGGGTACGTCTCGTCGGCCCCGCGGCATCCGTCTTCATTTTGATCGGTCTCCTCATCCTGACGAAACTGCCCGACGTGGAAAAAAGGTAGACTGTGGCGGAGCCGGATGCTCGCTGCCTTGATTAACGGTCGACAATCGACTATATATTGCATGCCCCCTCCGGGCTTCGAATCCACCAACGCGGAGAGATGGCCGAGTGGATTAAGGCGCACGCCTGGAGAGCGTGTGTACGTCTACAAGACGTACCGTGGGTTCGAATCCCACTCTCTCCGCCACCCCAGCCTGCTGGTTTCGCGAGAACGCCCTCCCTCACGGTCAGGCCCCTGAATGAGGGAAGAATTCTCCATTCCGAACGCCCTCCCTCACGGTCAGGCCCCTGAGTACGGGAAGGCCCCTGAGCAAGGGGAAGGCCCCTGAATGAGGGAAGAATTCTCCATTCCGAACGCCCTCCCTTACGGTCAGGCCCCTGAGTATACGGTCAGGCCCCTGAGTACGGGAAGGCCCCTCATTCCGGGGCCTGACCGTAAGGGAGGGCGTCCGGACCCAGTAAAAAATACACTCTCAGAGATTGGCCCCCTGTGTGCTCTCGCATCTGTCACTTCACGGGAATATATCGAGTTTCCGGCCGTGATAATGATATAGGGGTCTTTCGTCGGTCGAGGTGATGCCAAATGGCCGAGAAGTTTCACTTTGAGGAAACGTTGCGAAGGTCAATCGGCGAAGCCGACCTGGCTCGTCTGGATGCCAATCTCAACATCTGGACCGTTTCCTCCGCTTCTCCCGACGGCGAGGGGATTAACAACAGGGTATCGAATTTTGTTGCGCAGATTCTGGATGAGTTCCCGTATTCGTTTGTGGCGTGCAGAGAGGGACTTGACAACTGGAAACAGGCCGGCGATAACACGTGGCTGGTCTCAGCGGACCTGACAGGCGAGAATCTCTACTCGCTGTTGCGGGATGAAGGTTGGATTCTCTACGTTTCGAGTCGACCGCTGGACATAGGTTTCGATCCGCCGGTCGACAAGGGGAGGATCGCGGCCTGGATGGCGGACACGGACCTGGCGATTCTGGTCTACTCGTGTCCGCAGGAAGAGCGCTGGTTCTTCGCGATCAATCCCGACTCACCCCTCCTGCAGACCCGCAAAGCCTACAGGGACAACTACCTCTACAGCATCTATCCCGATCTCATCGAGTTCCTCGGGAGGTGGTTCGAGGGGTTGTACCGGGAGTGTTTCAAGGACGAGTATGAGCTGGCGTTCTGGCTCACGTACGGCCAGGACGAGGCACAGCGCAATGCCATTCTCAAGCAGTCCGACAGGCTTCTTGCCGAGATCCCGTTTCCGCTGGATCAAATACAGGTCGTCGCGAACAGGCAGTTCAAGTCGCCGGACGACGCCAAGGGATGGGTGAAGCGGATTCTGCACGAATGCATAGTGCACATGCAGAACGAGGATA
>Ga0315294_10003292_pt1 | contig 17581 bp, 16 predicted proteins | sample YL17G13_40_MG_FD_203626 | JGI IMG/M metagenome (GOLD analysis project Ga0315294, IMG submission 203626) | Sediment microbial communities from Yellowstone Lake, YNP, Wyoming, USA - YL17G13_40 | ecosystem: Environmental > Aquatic > Freshwater > Lake > Sediment | place: USA: Wyoming | collected... | reverse complement strand
GCCCCATCCACGGCGATGCTGTCGCCGATCCGGCACGCCTGCAGGACGGGCCCCGCAACGATCTCGAGGCGGGCGTATCCCCGCTTCTGCGTCAGGGCGCGCACGCTGCCCACGGCCTCGATGATCCCGGTGAACATAGATCCTCTGGTCGCCTCGGGGAGGGTCGGGGTTAGTGCAGATACCCCTCGATCAGGATATCCTCGGCAAAGCGTTCGATGCGCACGTCGCGAAGGCGGATCGCCTGCTCCAGCAGTTCGATTCCGTCCCCACCCACCGCCGTCGGGGCGGCCTTCCCCCCGATGAGGATGGGGGCCAGGAAGAGGAGCACCTTGTCCACCACGCCCTCCCGCAGGGCGGAGGCGTTGATCTCGGCTCCGCCTTCGATCATCACCGACAGGAAGCCGAGCTTCCCCAGTGCCTCCATCAGGTTCCGGAGGGAGACGCGGCGCGGGCTGCCCGGCACGACGATGATCTGCACCCCCTCGCGCTCGAGCGCCTCCAGGCGGGACCGCGGGGCCGTCTCCGAGACCGCCAGGATGGTGGGGGCCGTGGAGGACCGGTTGATCACCTTGGCTCGCAGGGGCAGCCGGGCCAGGTTGTCCACGATCACCCGGGTGGGGTCCCGCTGATCCGGGATGCCGAGCCGCGTGGTGAGCAGGGGATCATCCCGCAGGACGGTCCCGATGCCCACCAGGACCGCGTCCACCTCGTTGCGCAGATGGTGGACGTGCTGGCGCGCGCTCTCCCCGGTGATCCAGCGGGAGTCCCCCGTTCGCGTCGAGATCTTTCCGTCCAGGCTGGCGGCAGCCTTGAGAATCCCGAAGGGGCGGCCCAGTCGGATGAAGGAGAAGAAGGCCTCGTTGAGGCGGCGCGCCTCCTCGGCACAAAGCCCCACGTCCACCTGGATGCCGGCCGCCCGCAGGGCCGCGAAGCCCTTCCCGCGGACGGCCGGGTTCGGGTCATCGCACGACGCCACCACGCGCCGAATGCCCGCGCGGACGATCTGGTCCACGCACGGGGGCGTCCGGCCGTAGTGGCAGCAGGGCTCCAGGTTCACATAGAGCGTCGCTCCCGCCGCGTCCCCCTCGGCCTCGCGGAGGGCGATCGCCTCCGCGTGGTCGGAGCCCGCGAAGGCATGCAAGCCCTCGCCGATGACGGCCCCGTCTCGGACCAGGACGGCCCCGACCATCGGGTTCGGGCTGGTGTGCCCCCGGGCGCGCGCCGCCAGTTCCAGCGCCCGCCGCATATGCCTCCGGTCAATCTCGGTCGGATCGGCCATGTGCGCGGAACCTTGCGTCATTCCTCGGTTTAATCCGTGAAAGATAGCACCGTGGACGGAGGAAGGTCAAGGTGAAAGCCGGCAGCGTCGCTTACGAGAAGAGGGCGGCGGCGAACTCGTGCGGATCGAAGGGCTGGAGGTCGTCGGAGGACTCGCCCACGCCCACGTAGCGGACGGGGATCCCGAGGTCGCGCGCGATGGCCACGACCGCCCCGCCCTTGGCCGTGCCGTCCAGCTTGGTCATCACCAGGCCCGACACCCCGACCGCTTGATGGAATTTCCGGGCCTGGGCGATGGCGTTGAGGCCGGTGATCGCGTCCAGGACCAGAAGGGTCTCATGGGGGGCACCCGGGATCTCGCGGGCGATGACGCGGTGCACCTTCTTCAGCTCCTCCATCAGGTTGCTCTTGGTGTGCAGCCGCCCGGCGGTGTCGATGAGCAGGCGGTCCACGCGCCGGGCCGCGGCCGCCTTGCAGGCGTCGAACACCACCGCGGCGGGATCGGCGCCCTGCTGGTGGGCGATGACGTCCGCCCCGATGCGCTCCCCCCAGATCGTGAGCTGCTCGATGGCGGCGGCACGGAAGGTGTCCCCGGCGGCCAAGAGGACGCTCTCGCCGGCGTCGCGATACCGCTTGGCGAGCTTGGCGATGGTGGTGGTCTTGCCCGAGCCGTTCGTCCCCACGAACAGGGTCACGTGCGGGGGCGCAGCCGGTTGGGGCCGCAGCGGGGCGGGGAGGGTGAGCAGCTCGGCGATGCGGGCCGCCAGGAGGGCCCGCATGGTCTCGGAGGTCGTCGCCCCCTCGCGCCGGAAGGCCGCCCGCGCGGCCTCCATGACGGCCGCGGTCACCGCGGGCCCGAGGTCGGCGGCGAGGAGGGCCTCCTCCAGCCCGTCCAGGGCGGCCTCGTCCAGGGCGGGCCCGGCGAGAATCGTTTCGATCTTTCCGATCAGGCCGTCTCGGGTCTTCTTGAGGCCGTCGCGGAGGCGTGTGAAGAATCCTGAGACCATCGTCAATCGACAATCTGCAATCGTCAATTCGCTCAGGCGGCGGCCTTCATGCGAACCGACATGATGTTGGAGACGCCTTCCTCCTGCATGGTGATTCCGTACAGGATGCTGGCCGCCTCCATGGTGCGCTTGTTGTGGGTGATGGCGATGAACTGGGACTGCTCGGCCATCTCCCGGATGACGGTGACGAAGCGCTCCACGTTGGCGTCATCCAGCGGCGCGTCCACCTCGTCCAGGACGCAGAAGGGGCTGGGCCGGACGGCAAACAGGGCCAGGAGCAGGGCCATGGCCGCCAGGGCGCACTCGCCGCCCGAGAGCAGGGAGAGCACCGTCGGCCGCTTCCCCGGGAAGCGGACCAGCATCTCCACGCCCGGCTCCGCCTCGGGCGTGCCGTCCCCCTCGTCCACGACCGGCTCGACCAGGCGCAACTGCGCGCTGCCGCCGCCGATGAGTCGGCGCCAGAAGCGGTCGAACTGCTGGTTGACCGCCTCCAGCGTCGAGCTGAACAGCGTCTGGATCGTCTTGTTGATCTCGGCGATGGCCTGGCGCAGCGCCGTCAGGGAGCGGGTGAGGTCTTCCGCCTGGGACGTGAGGAACTCGTGCCGCTGGCAGAGGGCCTCATATTCCTCCAGGGCGCCCAGGTTGGCCGGGCCCATCTCCTGAAGCTTGACCCGGAGCTCCTCCAGTTCGGCCTGGGCCGCCTCCACCTCCATCTCGAAGGAGGCGAAGCGCTCGGAAAGGTCGGCCGTGCTGAGGGCGTGGTCCTGCCAGAGGTCCTGCTCCAGGTGGGTGAGGGAGATCTTCAGTTCGCCCCGCCGAGCCTCCAGGCTGGCGAGGGCGGCCGTGAGGTCCGCCTCGTCGTGGCGCTTCGTCCGCAGGGCCTCCTCCTGTTCCTGGATCGCGGCCTGCGTGGCGGCCCGTGCCTCCTGCGCCTGGACCAGGGCCGTCTCGCGCCCGGCCTCCGTCTCGCGCAGGCGCGCCAACTCCCCGCGCAGCCGCTCCTGCTCGGCCCCTCGCTCGGTCCGCAGGCGCGCCAGTTCCGCCACCTCGGCCGTGAGGTCCGCCACGGCCGCCTCGGCCTCGCCGAGCTCGTCCCGCATCCGGGTCAAGTCGCGGAGCGTCTCGTCCCGGCTGGCGAGCTGCGCGGTGAGGGTGACCCGGTGATCGGACAGGCGGGCGGCCGCCTGCTCGCGCTCTCCGCGCAGGCCGCTCACGGCCGCCTCCGCCGCGGCCACCTGGGCGGAGAGTTCGGCGGCGCGCGCCTCCCGCCCGCCGAGGGCGCCGCGCAGCGCCTCCGCCTCGTGCTCGAGGTGGGCTAGGTCGGCCTCCACGCCCTGCAGCTCGATCCCGAAGAGTTCGAGCTGCTGGCTGAGCCGCGCCTCCTCGGCGCGTCGCGCCTCCAGGTCTTTCTCGATGGCCAGGAGGTCCAGCTCGGCCTGCCGCTCGGCCTTGCCGGCCGCCTCCGCGGCGGCCTCGGCCATTCTCAGCTCGTCGCTCACGATGGCCAGGGCCTCGCGCAGGCCGGACAGGCCGACCTCGCTGATGGCCAGGGCCTCCTCCAGCTCGCGGAGTTCGCGCCGTTTCCCGAGCAAGCCCTGGGGTGCCGGCGTGCCCCCCGTGAGCGCCCCGCGATGGGTCAGGACCTCGCCCGCCAGCGTGGCCAGCGTGAAGGGCCCGGGCAGCTCGCGGGCGACGGCGAGAGCGGCATCCAGGCTGCTCACGATGGCGGCGTCTGCCAGGAGGTTCGCCACCCAGGGCTCGGTCCCGGCCGGGATCCGCACGAGGTCGAGGGCCAAGCCCTCGACCTGGGCGGAGAGCTCCTTCGGCAGGTCGGCGAGGCCAGCGGCCAAGTCGTCCCGCACGCGGCGTCCCCAGGCACCCTCGCCCGTGGGCACGGGGCCGACGAGGGTCGCGCGGCCCTCGGCCGAGCGGAACAGGTGCGCCAGGGCCTCCTGCGCCTCGGCCCAGGTCTGCACGCGGACCCCCTGCAGGTGGATCCCGAGGATGGCCTCCAGCGCCTTCTCGTGGCGCGGGGCGCTCTCCACGGCCTCGGCCAGCGGGCCCAGAATCCCGCGGAGGCGCCGGTCGCGTGCCGCCTGGAGCAGGAGCTTGCTCCCCTCGGAGAAGTCCGCGAACTGCACCTGCAGCTCCCGGAGGGAGCCGAGGCGGCCGCGCTGGCGATCGACGTCCGAGGTGAGCCCGGCGATCTCGCCCTCCAGGTGCCGTCGGGCCTCCCGTGCGTGGGACGCCTCGCACTGCGCGGTCTCGCGCGCAACTTGCGCCTGCGCCTTCCGCTCGCGCACCGCGTCGCGGCGGGCCAGGTCGGCCGAAGAGGAGGCCTCGGCCCCCTTGCGCGCGCTGGCAGCATCCGCCCGCTCCGACCGCAGGCGGTCCGCGCGGGCGAGCATCTGGAGCCGCCGCTCCTGCAGGCGCGCCAGCTCCGTCCGCTGGAGCGCCAGCTGGCCGGCCTCATGGCCGGCCTCGGCCCGCAGCCGCTCCAGAGCCGCTTCGCTCGTCCCCAGGGTGGCCTGGATCTCACCCACGCGCCGCCGCTCGTCCTCCAGCGCGGCCTCGAGTCCCGCAACCTCCTGCTCCTGGTCCGCGGCGCGGGTGGAGGCCGTCTGGATCTCGACCAAGAGACGCTGGCTCTTGTCACCCAGCATTCCCAGGCTGTTCTCGGCCTCGGTAGATCGGCGCACGGCTGCTTCGATCTGCTGCGTGAGGTTCCGCAGGTCCGCCTCATCCCGATCGATCTGCCCCCGCACGGTGAACAGGGATTCCTGGGCGGCGGAGACCGCCTGCTCGTCGGTGAGAGCCTGCAGGCGGCGCTCCTCCAGGGTCGCCTCGAGGGCGGCGACGCCGGCCCGGAGGCCGCTCAAGAATTCCTGCCGGGGCCCCAGCTCCCCCAGGACCGTCTGCAGCTCCCGCCAGAGCGCCGCGTGCTCGCGGTGCTTGAGGAAGAGCTTCAGTTCGGTGGCCCGGAGATCGAGTTGCTTGTAGCGCTCGGCCTTGTTGGCCTGGCGCTTCAGGGAGTTGCGCTGGCGCTCCACCTCGGCCACGACGTCGCGAATCCGGAGGAGGTTCTGCGCGGTGGCCTCCAGCTTACTGACGGCCGCCCGCTTCTTGGTCTTGTACTTCATGATGCCGGCCGCCTCCTCGATGAGGACGCGGCGGTCGACGGGCCGGGCGTTGATGATGCCCCCGATACTGCCCTGCTCGATCAGGGCGTAGGGCTCGCCTGCCAGACCGGTGTCGATGAACAGATCCGTGATGTCCCGCAGGCGGCAGGGAACCTTGTTGAGGAGATACTCGCTCTCCCCCGAGCGGTAGAGCCGGCGCGTGACGTTGACCTCCTCGTAGTCGGTGGGCAGCGCGCCGGAGACGCGCGTGAAGGTCAACGACACTTCCGCCAGGCCGAGCGGCTTTCGCTTGCCGTTGCCGGCGAAGATCAGGTCGTCCATCCGGTCACCGCGGAGCAGTTTGGCACTCTGCTCACCCAGGGCCCACCGGATGGCGTCCGCGATGTTGCTCTTGCCGCAGCCATTTGGTCCGACGACCACGGTGATGCCGGACTCGAAGGACAAGTCGACTTTATCCGCAAAGGATTTAAAACCGAAAAGGGAGATTTTGGACAACTGCATAGAATACGTCCACCTGTGTCGAGGGGGAGCGGGGGAGTCAGCGCATTCGTTCCGGGTTTTGTTGTGTCACGCTACCACGCACACATTTTGGCTGTCAAGCCGGAAATACAATGCGTGGGGCCATGCGATCCGACAGGCACGAGATATTGTATGCCTTCGGATTCAAGGGGTGAGGTGGCCGAGCAGCTGCAGCAGGAGTCGCGCCGCCTCTTGCTCGGCGGATTGGCGACTGGTCCCCTCGGCCTCCGCGTGCACGTCCCCATCCGGTCCGGGCGCGGTGACCTGCACGCGGAAGGTCGGATGGTGCGGTGGGCCCCACCGCCCGATCAGGCGGTACGTCGGCAGCCTCCCGGCGCGGGACTGGGTGAGCATCTGGAGCGTGGATTTTGCATCCACGACGGGGCGGCCCGGCACCGCGCCGTCCTCCGCGATCAGGCGGGCGGCGAGGGGCCGGACGGCCTCGAATCCCCCATCTTGGACGACGGCACCCAGCACCGCCTCGAGCAGTTCGGCGAGGGCGCGGTCGCTCGGGCCCAGGGGGGGTGGCTCGTCTGCGGTCGGGATGCCGAGCCGCCTGGCCAGTTGCGCCAAACCGGTGCTGCTCGACCAGAGGGCCCGAAGGCGGGTGAGGTCGCCCGGGGACGCCTCGGGATGCTCCTCGAAGGCCGCGACGGCGAGCGCATAATTCCAGGCGGCGTCCCCGAGGAATTCCAGGCGTTGCCGGGCGACCGCCGTCTCGGGCGTCAGTGGAGGGTAGAGCAGGCTGAGGGCGAGCCGGAGGAGTTCGATCCGGGCGAATCGGTGGCCCAAGGCCTCTTGCAGGGCGGCGAGGTCGTCCTCGGGGAGCGATGGGAGGGACGCCTCCGCGCCCGTCATGCGATCATCCTTTCCGATTCAGGTGCTCTGGGCCGGGCCTGCTCACGACTTCAACATACACCGTCGCAGGGTGGTTGGCACATCTTCTTTGCGGTCCGGAGTGGGGGAAGCGGACAAAGTGCTTGACAGCCTCCGGCGCGATTCTCTAGACTGCGTTCCACCTGCTCGCTGCCGGTTCGACTGGAGGCCCCATGGGGAATGCCGAGATCCTGATGCTCACGGACGCCGACCTCGACCAAGAGGCCAAGGCCCAGCCGCTGCTCCTGGTGGATTTCTGGGCCGAGTGGTGCGGCCCCTGCAAGATGATCGCGCCGCTGCTCGCGGAGCTGGCCGCGGAATACCAGGGGCGCCTCGCCGTGGGCAAGCTGAACGTGGACGAGAACCGCCAGTCGGCGGCGCGCTTCGGCATCCGGAGCATCCCGACGCTCCTGTTCCTGCGGGACGGCGTTTGGGTGGACCAGATCGTCGGGGCGCACCCCAAGAGCGCCATCAAGGCCAAGATCGATCAACTGCTGAGCACGTAACGAGTCGTCGCGTAGGCACATGATCCGCAGACTGCATACCTGTCCTGGCTTGATCCCTTCGCACCGCTGGTGACCCCAGCGCGCGTTCCCATCCGACCGCTGTTTCTGGTTTCCGTCTGTCCCCTGCGTTTTCCGAGTCCCGCGCGCTCCCCGGCCTTGGCGGGGGCTCGGGGCTCCTAGCTTGTGTGAGGCGATGCCGTGTACACGCCAAGCTTGGAAGAGTTTCGAGCCTTCGCCACCCAAGGCAACGTCATTCCCGTCGCCCGCCAGATCCTGGCGGACATGGAGACCCCCGTCTCCGCCTTCCGGAAGATCGACAGTGGGAATTACGCATTCCTGCTCGAGAGCGTGGAGGGGGGAGAGCAGTGGGGCCGCTACAGCTTCCTGGGTGGCAATCCCAGCCTGGTCCTGCGGAATCAGGGTGGGCGCATCGACCTCCTCGGGGGGGAGGGGGCGAAGCTCCTGGCGGGGGTGCGCGATCCCTTCAGTGCCTTGGAGCGGCTCCTGGGCGAGTATCGGGCCGTCCGGGTGCCCGGCCTCCCGCGATTCACGGGGGGGTGGGTGGGGTACCTGGGGTACGATGCCGTGCGGCATCTCGAGCGGCTGCCCTCGACCGCACCCGATGATCTGGGGCTGCCGGACGCGATCTTCCTCCTCACCGATACCCTCCTCATCTTCGACAATGTGACCCACCGGATCACGGTGGTGTCCAACGCCTTCATCCGGGAGCAGAGCGCGGCCGGGGTGGAGCGGGCCTACCGGGAATCCCAGCAGAAGATCGAGGCCATCATCGCGGCGCTCAAGCGCCCGGTGGGAGCGCCTCTGGGGAGGAACGGGCAGCAGGCCGGCGTCGCGCCGGACTCGACGTTCACTCGCGACGGCTTCTGCGAGGCCGTCCGGCGGGCGAAGGCGTACATCCAGGCGGGGGATGTCATCCAGGTGGTCCTCTCGCAGCGGCTGGCGGCGCGCACCGATGCCGACCCCTTCGATGTCTATCGCGCGCTCCGGGTGGTCAACCCGTCGCCCTACATGTATTACCTCCGCCTGGGGGAGCTGCGGGTGGTGGGGAGTTCCCCGGAGATGCTCGTGCGGCTGGAGGGGGACCGCATCGACCTCCGGCCCATCGCGGGGACGCGCCCGCGGGGAGGGGCGGAGGACGAGGACCACCGGTTCGCCGAGGAGCTCGCGGCGGATCCGAAGGAGCGGGCGGAGCACATCATGCTGGTGGACCTCGGGCGGAACGACGTGGGGAAGGTGGCGCAGGTCGGCAGCGTGGCGGTCGAGGACCTCATGAGGATCGAGCGCTACTCGCACGTCATGCACCTGGTGTCCCACGTGCGCGGCACCCTGGAGGCGGGGCGGAACGCCTTCGACGTCCTGCGGGCCTGCTTCCCTGCGGGCACGGTGACGGGCGCGCCCAAGGTGCGCGCGATGGAGATCATCGAGGAACTGGAGCCGGTGCGACGGGGCCCCTACGCCGGGGCGGTGGGCTACGTGAGCTTCTCGGGCAATCTGGATACCTGCATCACCATCCGGACGATCCTCTTCTGTCGGGGGATGGCCCTGATCCAGGCCGGGGCGGGGATCGTGGCTGATTCGGAGCCGGAGCGGGAGTACGAGGAGACGCGGAGCAAGGCGCGCGGGATGCGCCGCGCGATCGAGTTGGCGGAGGCCGGCCTCGACTGAGCCCGGGAGCAACCATGCTGCTGATGATTGACAACTACGACTCCTTCACCTACAACCTGGTCCAGTACCTCCGCGAGCTGGGGGCGAAGGTCGAGGTCCACCGGAACGATCGCCTCGGCCTGGCCGAGGTCCAGGCGATGCGGCCCGAGCGGATCGTCCTCTCGCCGGGCCCCCGCACGCCGGCCGAGGCGGGCATCTGCTGTGAGCTGATCCGCGCCTTCGGCCCCACGGTTCCCCTCCTCGGGGTCTGCCTCGGGCACCAGTGCATCGGGGCGGCGTACGGGGGGCGCATCGTGCGCGCGGGACGGCTGATGCACGGGAAGACGTCCCCCATCCTGCACGACGGACGCGGCGTCTTCCAGGGCCTGCCCAACCCGTTCGAGGCCACGCGGTACCACTCGCTCCTGATCGAGCGCGAGACGATGCCGTCCTGTCTCGCGGTCTCGGCGCAGACGGCGGAGGGCGAGGTCATGGGGGTCCGGCACCAGACCCACCCGGTGGAGGGGGTGCAGTTTCATCCGGAGTCCATTCTGACCCAGGCGGGCAAGGACCTGCTCAGGAACTTCCTGGCCCGGCCCGCCGGGATCGCGGAGGATCGGCAATGATCGTCGAGGCGATTCGGAAGGTGGTCGATCGGAAGCACCTCACGCGGGAAGAGGCCTTTGCCGTGATGGACGCGATCATGTCCGGGCAAGTCACCGACGCGCAGATCGCGGCCTTCCTCACCGCCCTCCGGATGAAAGGGGAGACGGTCGAGGAGCTGATCGGCTTCGCCCGGGTGATGCGGGAGAAGGTGTCGGTGGTGAGGACGCGGGCCCGGGTCCAAACCTCCCTGTCCGGGACCGACCGCGAGATGCTGGTGGACACCTGCGGGACCGGCGGGGACGCCACCGGCAGTTTCAACGTGTCCACGGCCACGGCGTTCGTGGTGGCCGGAGCGGGGATTCCCGTGGCGAAGCACGGGAACCGGTCCGTGAGCAGTCTCTGCGGGAGCGCCGACGTGGTGGAGGCCCTGGGGGTGCGCCTGGACCTTTCGCCCGAACGGGTCGGGCGCTGCGTGGACGAGGTCGGCATCGGCTTCTGCTACGCCCCGCTGCTGCACAAGGCCATGAAGTTCGTGATGCTGGCGCGGCGGGAGATCCGCATCCGCACCGTGTTCAATATCCTGGGCCCGCTGACCAACCCGGCCCGGGCGGCGGCCCAGGTCATCGGGGTCTACGACGGGGCGCTCACGGCCGTGATGGCGGAGGTCCTGAAGGAGCTGGGGGCGGTGCGGGCCTTCGTGGTCCACGGCGAGGACGGACTGGACGAGCTGTCCACCACCGGCGAGAGCCGGGTGGCGGAGCTCCGCGGCGGCCAGGTGCGTAGCTACATCGTGCGGCCCGAGGACTTCGGCCTGCCCCGCGCCCGCATGGCGGATCTGCAGGGGGGGAGCGTGGCCGAGAACGCCGAGATCATCCGCCGGATCCTCGCCGGCGAGCGGGGCGCCAAGCGCGACATCGTGGTCCTGAACGCGGGGGCCGGCATCGCCGCGGGCGGCAAGGCCGCCGACATCGCCGAGGGAATCGGGCTGGCCGAGCGCGCGATCGACAGCGGCGCGGCGCAGGAGCGACTGGCCCGGCTGGTGGAGTTCTGCCAGGGTTGAGGGCAGAGGGCAGAGGGCGGAGCATGAGCATCCTCGACGACATTCTTCGGCGGACGCGGGCGGACCTTCCGGAGCGCCAGGTGAAGAGGCCCCTCACGGAGTTGCAGGCCCGCTGCCGCGATCTGCCCCCGCCGCGGGACTTCCTGGGGGCGCTGCGGCGACCCGCCGGCCCTCCGGGACGGCGGAGCGGACCCATCCGGGTGATCGCGGAGGTCAAGAAGGCCTCGCCCTCGCGTGGGGTCATTCGGCCTGACTTCTCGCCGACGGACCTGGCGCACGCCTACCGGCGGGCGGGTGCCCGGGCCATCTCGGTCCTGACGGATGCGCCCTTCTTCCAGGGGAGCCTCGAGCATCTGCGGGCCGTCCGCGAGGTGGTGGATCTTCCGCTCCTCCGGAAGGACTTCCACGTCGATCCGTACCAGCTCTGGGAGGCGCGGGCCGCGGGGGCGGACGCCGTCCTCTTGATCGTGGCCGCGCTCGGGCCCCAGCAGCTTTGCGATCTGCTCGGCCTGAGCCGGGAGCTCGGGTTCGCCGCCCTGGTCGAGGTACACGATCGGGCGGAACTTGAGACCGCCCTCACGAGCGGCGCCCGGCTGGTGGGGATCAACAACCGGAACCTGCGCACCTTCGCGGTGACGCTGGAGACGACGTTCGCGCTCCTCCCGTCCGTCCCCGACGCGGTGGTCCTGGTGAGCGAGAGCGGGATCGGCGAGCCGGCGCAGGTGGTCCGGCTGGCCGAGGCGGGCGTGGACGCCATCCTCGTGGGGGAAGGTCTGCTCCGCCATGCCGGGGTGGAGGAGGCCTTCCGCGCCCTGGTGGAGAGCCGATGACGCGCGTCAAGATCTGCGGGATCACCTCGGCCGAGGATGCGGCCGTGGCGGTGGAGGCGGGCGCGGACGCCCTGGGGTTCGTGCTCGTCCCGGGGACGCCCCGCTTCATCCAGCCCGAAGCGGCGGCCCGCATCCTGGAAGGGGTGCCGCCCTTCGTCGTCGGCGTGGGCGTCTTCGTGGACCGGCCGCTCCCGGAGATGCGCGCGATCGCCGCGGCCGTCCGGCTGCAGGCCGTGCAGCTCCACGGGGACGAGCCGGAGGCCGTCAGCCGGGGGCTTCCCCTTCCCGTCATCAAGGCCGTGCGGGTGCGGGATGCGGCGAGCCTGCACCTCCTGTTCACCTATCCGGCGCGGGCCTTCCTGCTGGAGGCCTTCGTCGCGGGCCGGGCAGGGGGGACCGGACAGACGTTCCCGTGGGAGCTGGCGGCGCAGGTGAGCGACCGGGCGCCGATCATCCTCTCGGGCGGCCTCCATCCCGGCAACGTGGCGCAGGCCATCGCCGTCGTCCGGCCCTACGGCGTGGACGTCAGCAGCGGCGTAGAGCGCGCGCCCGGACAAAAGGATCGAGCCAAGGTAAAGGAGTTCATCAGCCATGTCCGACAGACCGATCGTGACGAATCCCTGCGATAGGAGCGCACCGGACGCCGGAGGCCACTTCGGCCCGTACGGCGGGCGCTACGTTCCGGAGACCCTGATGGCGGCCCTCGACGCCTTGAGCGAGGCGTACGAGGCCGCCCGGGCCGACCCGGCCTTCCAGGACGAGCTGGCGTGCATCCTGCGGCAGTACGTGGGGCGGCCCACCCCGCTCTATTACGCGCGGCGGTTGAGCGAGCGGCTGCGCGGGCCCCGCGTCTACTTGAAGCGGGAGGATCTTTGCCACACCGGGGCGCACAAGATCAACAACACGGTGGGACAGATCCTCCTGGCGCGGCGGATGGGGAAGCGCCGGGTCATCGCCGAGACGGGGGCGGGACAGCACGGGGTGGCCACGGCCACGGTGGCCGCGCTCCTCGGACTCACCTGCGAGGTCTACATGGGGACCGAGGACATGCGGCGGCAGGCGCTGAACGTCGTCCGCATGCGCCTCCTGGGGGCGACGGTGACCGGCGTGGACGCGGGGAGCCGCACCCTGAAGGATGCCATCAACGAGGCCATGCGGGACTGGGTGACCAACGTCGAGACGACCTACTACGTCCTGGGGTCGGTGCTCGGCGCGGACCCCTACCCCCGGATGGTGCGGGACTTTCAGTCGGTCATCGGCGAAGAGGCGCGGCGACAGATCCTGGAGGCGGAGGGGCGCCTGCCGGACTGCCTCATCGCCTGCGTGGGCGGGGGCAGCAACGCCATGGGCCTGTTCCACCCGTTCCTCACGGAGAAGGCGGTCCGGATGGTCGGCGTCGAGGCCGGGGGCCTGGGGATCGAGACCGGCCACCACGCGGCGCGCTTCGCGGAGCAGACGGTGGGCATCCTCCAGGGGACGCGGAGCTACATCCTGCAGGACGGCGACGGCCAGATCCGCGTCACCCACTCCATCTCCGCCGGCCTGGACTACTCGGGGGTGGGGCCGGAGCATGCCTACCATCACGACGCCGGGCGGATCGTCTATACCTCGGTGACCGACGCCGAGGCCTTGGACGGCTTCCGCCTGCTGTGCGAGACGGAAGGGATCATCCCGGCGCTGGAGTCTGCGCACGCGGTGGCCTATCTGGCACAGGCGGCCTCGGAGGTCTCGTCGGAACAATGCGTGATTCTCAACCTGTCCGGTCGGGGGGACAAGGACGTGGAGGTAGCTGCCGAGGCCTTGGGCCTCCGGCCGGGAGGTGCCGCATGAGCCAGCACCGCATCGATCGGGCCTTCGCCCGCCTCCGGTCCGAGGGCCGCAAGGGCCTCATCCCCTTCATCGCCGCGGGCGACCCATCGCTCCCGGCGACGGAGGCGCTGGTGCGCGAGTTCGAGGCGCGCGGGGCGGATGTGATCGAGTTGGGTGTGCCGTTTTCGGATCCCCTCGCCGACGGGGTGGTGAACCAGCGGGCGTACCAGCGGGCGCTTCTCGCCGGGACGACCCTGCCGAAGGTCCTCGAGACGGTGGCCCGGATCCGGCAACACTCGGAGGTCCCCGTCGTCCTGATGAGCTACATCAACCCGATCCATCGGTTCGGGTTGGCCAGGTTCCCGGCCGCGGCGCGCGCGGCCGGCGTGGATGGCCTGATCCTGTGCGACTGCCCCCCGGACGAGGGCGAGGACTTTTACCGGGGCCTGCGCGGGGTCGGGGTCCACCCCATCCAGCTCCTCGCGCCGACGAGCCCCGACCGGCGCATTGCCATGATCAGCGGCCGAGGTGCAGGCTATCTCTACTACGTCTCCCTGCGCGGGGTGACGGGGCCCCGCGACCGCCTCCCCGCGGGTCTGCGGGAGCGCATCCAGCACATCCGCACGCTCACCACCCTGCCCATCGCCGTGGGGTTCGGCATTTCCACGCCGGAGCAGGCGGCGACGGTGGCCGAGTTCGCCGATGCGGTGATCGTCGGGTCGGCCCTGGTGGCCCGAGTCGAGGAGGCCCTGGGGTTGCCCGACCTGACGAAGCGCGCCGGGGACTTCCTGGGCGGCCTCCGCGCGGCTCTGGGCTGAGGCCGCCTTCCCGTGGGCCGTCTGGCCCGGAGCAGCCCTCGCTCGTGCCGGTCCTCCTTCGCTCGTCGAGAGATTGGCCTTGACGATCGGCACTTCGTCTGGTTTCCTAACGGGTTGATGGCACCAGCGTGGTCCGCCCAGGGATGTGGTGGGGCCGTCGGTCGGCGGCGGGGGCGATCCACCACTCCGATCGGAACGAGATGACGGTCTTGGGCCGGGAAGGGGTGGCGTTGGCTTGCTGAGAGACTCACGCCTCCGTGGGGGACGCGCCCGCGGGATCACGGCCGTCGAGCTCATGACGATCGTGGCGGTCATGATCGTCCTGGGGGCCATCGCCATCCCCTGGGTGACCCCCGTCATCCTGAGCGGTCGCCTCCGCGGGGGCGCCTGGCAGTTGGTGGGCGATCTCCGGCTGGCGCGGCAGATGGCGGTGACCACCCAGAAGCGGCACCGTATCTGCCTGTCGAGCTGTGCGCTGACCGTGGGGTCGGGACGTTACAGCCTCGAGCGCGAGGAAGGGACGGCCCCCAGCACCTATTGGGTGAGCACGACGGAGGGTGCCGCGACGCGACTCCCGACGGATGTCACCGTCAGTGTCAACACCACGGGCAGCAAGGTCACCTTCGACGAGAAAGGAATGGCCAGCCCCGGCACGTTCACCCTGTACAACTTGTCGGGCAACTACAGCGTATTGATCGGGGTGACGGGTCGGGTCCGGGTATGTGTAGGGTCATGCACGTGAGCGACGGGCGGCGCGGCGCGGCCGCCGGCCTCACGCTCATCGAATTCCTGTTCGCCACGTCCATCATGGCAGTTGTCGCCCTGGGGGTCGCCGGGATGTTTCCCGCTGCCCTGCGATCCGTGGTGACGGGAGGGCACGTGACCAAGGCCACGGCGCTGGCCCGGGAAATGGCCGAGATGATTCGACTCGAGGCGGCTCGGCCGGAGCGGTTCGGCTCCCTCATCAGCGACTACAACGGGACGAATACCAACACGGTGACCTACAATTGTCTGACGGGGACCCCCTCGACCCGGACGCCCAAGGAGAAGTGGAAGTGTGATATCGTCGCGACGACTGCCCAGCAGTCGGGGTCCGGCCTCCCGGCGGGATACGGGACCGTGGCGGTAACCTGCATCAACGCGAACGGAACCGAGAACACGACCAACCCGTGCACGACGGATCTCCGCCGGGCCACCGTGACGGTGACCTGGGAGCGCACCGGCTCCCGATCGGTCAGCGTGGTGACGAATGTTGCGCGACCCAACTAGGCTTCGCGCCCTCAGGGGAAGGCCAGGCGTCACGCTGATCGAGGTGCTGATCAGCACGGCGCTGTTCTCGCTCGTGATGACCGGAATCTACATGCTCTACACGACCATGCAGGGCACCCTGAGCCGTGGGGAGATGAAGACCGACCTGCAGCAGAGCGCTCGTATTGGCCTGAATCGAATGGTGCGGGAAATCCGGATGCTCGGGTACGATCCCGAAAATGCGATCGGGAATCTTTTGGTGACCGATCGGCCCCTGGGCGCCATCCGGACGGCTTCCCCAACCTGTTTCGCGTTCGTGACGTATTATAACGACAGCTCGACCAGTCCGGCGACCTCGAAGAGCATCCAGGTGACCTATTATCTCAGCAGCACCTCACTGCAGCGGCGACAAGACCCGTGGAACAGCACGGGCAAGACGTTTACTGTTGTTTCCAGCAACATTCAACCCCAGGCGGAGTCGGTGAATCTTCTGAAGTTCGAGTACTATAATCGGTACAACGAGGTCTTGTCGCCGGTGGCGAGTTTGACGTACAAGTGTCCGCCGGGATCGAGCAACCAGCCGTCTTCGCAACTCGACTACTACCAGATCCGCGAGATTCGCCGGGTGACGATCACCCTCCAGACGGCGGGCAGCCCATTCCAGGCCGCTCCGGAATTCTACAGGCTGACGGGCGATGTCTACCTCCGGAATCGCTAGGGAGCCCCGGGGCGCAGCCCTGGTCATCACCATGTTGGTGATGGCGGTCCTGCTCTTGGCGGGGACCACCTTCATGACGATCTCCTCCACCGAGAGCCGGATCGCCCTGAACGAGCAGGTCTCGACCCAGGCCATGAGCCTGGCGGAGGCGGGGCTGCACCGCGCATTGGCCAAGCTCAACGATCCGACAACCTACCCGAGCTACTCGGGGGAGACGAACACGAGCTTGGGGAACGGGACCTTCACGGTAACTGTCTCCACGCCCACCCCGCAGTTCTGTCCCGGCAGCACCCGGGAGGTCGTCGTCACTGGCAGCGTGCCCGTCCGGGGCAGCTCGGCGAAGGCGCAGATCGCAGCGACGGTGGACAAGATCGGCACCCTCTTCCGGTACGGGGCCTTTGCGACCGTGCCGAACACGATTGTCCAGAGCTCGACCAGCGCCTTTTTCGTCGATGGGAATTCGGACCGGACCGAGAACGAGCTGTGGGTTGCCGGTGACGGCCAGGTGGACAGCTTCGATTCCAGCTATGGGGTGTACGACGCCACGACCAACCGGACCGCCGTCGGCCGCATCGGGGGGAACGGCGACGTGCGGCTCGACGCGAACGTGCAGGTGTCAGGGAGCGTGCGCGCGGGTGATGCCGTCAACAAAGATTCGACCGCGACGGTGAGCGGGGAGCAAACCACGGGTCTGGGGGCGGTCGCCACCTCCCCCGGGGATCAGTTCCCGCTGATCACGCCCCCGGGGACCCCGACCGGCGCATTGAGCCGGACGGGCAGCAGCACGATAGACCCGGGGACCTACTACTACACGAGTCTGACCCTCGGCGACAGCAGCTCGCTGGTGCCCTCGAACAACAGCGGCCCGGTGACGATCTATGTGACAGGGAACGTCACCATCGGGGACAGCGTCACGCTCGGCTCGCCGGGGACCAATCTGCGGATCATCATGAAGAGCGACGCGTCTCTCCAGTCCACCGCGTCCACGGATATGGCGGTCTTCGATGCCAAGAAGAAATTCACTTTCTACGGCGGTCTGTACGGCCGCAATGCCAACATTCGGGTGGGAGATGAATCCAAGATTTACGGATCCATCATCGGGCGGACCGTGCATTTACGGAGCAAGACACAGCTCCATTACGATCAGGCCATGATGTTCTCCCAGATCTGCGGCGCCGCCAAGTACGCCATCCGGCCCGGGAGCTGGCGCGAGGTCATTCCGTAGCCGCCTCCAGCGCTCTCGCTCTCCCGCCTCCAGCGCGCGCCGGGGGCCAATCGACGCCACGCGGTGAGCTTCTCCCGGGTGCGCGCGCCGTCCGGTTCTAGGCGCCGCTGCCCACTCCAACGCGTTCTGATCGTCCCCGTGGCCAGGCGCGGCGGGTCTCGCCGTCGGCGCACGGGGACGAGTGGCTTCGTCGGGGCGGTCCCTTCTGCGCGCCCCGAATGTGTCCGGCACACCCCCTTTTGGTGCTCTCAACATATTGCGCGGCCAGTTCCGGGA